>JGI24820J26691_1000485_pt1 | contig 12049 bp, 10 predicted proteins | sample METZYME_5_50m_FD_26691 | JGI IMG/M metagenome (IMG submission 26691) | reverse complement strand
AAGCTAGGTGAATACGAGTTTGTTCATCCAAATGATCATGTTAACATGAGTCAATCAACAAATGATACTTTTCCAGCAGCAACTTTACTAGGTACAGTTTTATCCGTTGAAGATAACCTCATACCTGCAATTGATTTTCTTTCGAAATGTCTGAAAAGTAAAACAAAAGAATTTAGCAAAATCGTTAAAGTTGGTAGGACACATCTTCAGGATGCAACTCCAATAAGACTCGGTCAAGAATTTTCAGGTTTTGAGTCAATGATTAAAAATGATTTAAAAAGAATTAAGTTAGCTTTGAAAGAGTGTTCTGAACTTCCTATTGGCGGAACTGCTGTTGGTACAGGATTAAATACAGTTGAAGGATATGATGAACTTATAACATCATTTATATCAGAGGAAACAGGATTAGATTTCAGTGTTTGTGGCAATAAATTTGAACTTCTTTCCTCTCAAAATGCACTTTCCAATCTATCTTCTCAAATAAGAATTTGTGCTGGGTCATTAAATAAAATTGCAAATGATATTAGATGGCTCGCCTGCGGTCCAATGGCAGGAATTGGTGAACTTACTTTACCTTCAAATGAACCTGGAAGTTCAATTATGCCTGGTAAAGTAAATCCAACACAATGTGAAGCAGTAAATATGGTTTATGCACAAATTATTGGTAATGATAGCACTATTAGTTATGCTGGTGCTAATGGTAATTTCCAACTAAATACTTATAGACCAATAATTGCTTTTGCGATTCACGAATCAATTTCACTATTATCTGAGGTATCTGAATCTTTTTCAAAAAACGCCTTAATTGGACTCAAAGCAAATGAGAAAAAAATTAAAGAAAATCTAGATAAATCTTTAATGCTTGTTACTGCTCTTGCCCCAAAAATTGGATACGAAAAATCTGCTGAAATTGCGAAAAAAGCTTTAAAAGATAATTTGACACTTAAAGAAAGTGCTAAAGCTCTAGGATATTTATCGGAACAAGATTTCGATAAACTAGTAAAACCAGAAAAAATGGTTTCTCCTAAAAAATTATGATAAGAACTTTTTTTTCATCACTAAGAATAATATTTTATCTCTTCATTCTTGTAATTGTTTATATTTTTTATTTATCAAGAGATTTACCATCCTTAGAGCGACTTGAAACTTTTGATCCCGCTATGCTTTCGACATTGTATGATAGAAATGGTGAGGTTATTGGTGAATTTTATATTCAAAAAAGAGTATTTATTGATATCGAAGATATGCCTAAACATTTGAAAGATGCTGCAATTGCTTCTGAAGACAAGAGATTTAGATCACATTGGGGAGTTGATTTACAAAGTTTTGCTAGAGCAGTTGTTGTTAACATATCATCAATGAGCTTTAGGCAAGGTTTTAGTACGCTATCCCAACAATTAGCTAGAAATTTATATAAAGAAGTAGGTTTTAAAGATAGTATCACTAGAAAATTAAAGGAAATTATTACTGCTGTTCAAATAGAACGTACTTATACTAAAGATGAAATTCTAGAAATGTATCTTAACACAGTACATTTTGGACATGGAACATATGGTGCTGAATCTGCAGCAAAAAGGTTTTTTAACAAAACTGCATCCCAATTAACAATTGGTGAATCTGCAATGTTAATTGGTCTTTTACCATCCCCTGCAAATTATTCTCCATTGAGAAATCTAAATAAGGCTATTGACAGGAGATCTCTTGTTTTAAAGCTTATGTATGATCAAGATTTAATATCTTATCAAGAGTACATGGAGCAAAACAGCATAATACCCGATAATATTTTCTATGAAATTCCAAGAGGTAAAGCACCTTATTTTGCTGAGCATGTAAGACGAATTTTAGAAAAACAAGATGATGAATTAGGTATTAATATTTATCAAGATGGTTTAAAAATTTATACAACACTTGACTACAGGCTCCAAAAAATTGCAGAAGAATCAGTAATGAAGACGCTTAAGAAGAATCAAGATGAATTTAATAAGCAACTTTTTGATGATGAGGATCGATTTTCTAAGTTAGGATATTTATCTATTTATCCAGCAGATTCTGTTAAAACCATGCTTAATGGACAATTAGAGCTTTACGAAGAATTAAGACAAAATTTACTTGTTCAATGTGCGTTTGTGGCCCTTGATACCAAAACAGGAGAAATTTTAGCAATGATCGGAGGTAGGTCTGATTACTTAGACCAATATAACAGAGCTACTCAAGCACTAAGGCAGCCAGGATCAGTATTTAAGCCTTACATCTATACAGCTGCTATTGATAACAACTACCCAGTTACAACACAATTACTTAATCAACCCGTTGCTCTTTATAGAAATAATTCAAAAGGTGAGCGTGAAAAATGGACTCCAAAAAATTATGATAACAGCACAGGTGGATTAACTACTTTAAGGGAAGGATTACGAAGATCACTTAATTTAATATCTGTAAGGATGGTACAAGAACTTGTTCCTCCAAGACAAGTAAAAGATATTGCTCAAAGAATGCAAATATCTTCACCAATAAGAGCAGTGGACGCAATCGCTTTAGGTACTTCTGAAGTTAGACCAATTGAAATTGTTTCATCATATGCTACATTCGCTAATAAAGGCATTTATTCTTCTCCCATGGCAATTGTTAGAATTGAAGATAAGTATGGAAGAATAATTAAGGAATATTCTAATGAGCAAAAAGAGGTATTAAGTCCAGAGACTGCATATATGATGACAAATTTATTACAAACTGTTGTTGACAAAGGAACTGGAGGTAGCATAAGATGGAAGTATAAGTTCAGACATCCTGCTGCAGGAAAAACTGGAACAACACAAAATTGGAGCGATGCNTGGTTTGTTGGATACACTCCTCAAATAGCTGCAGGAGTATGGTATGGAGTCGATCAATATCCGATAAGTCTTGGAAAAGGCCAAGCAGGAAGNGTAGCNGCTCTTCCAGCTTGGGCTATTTTTATGAAGGAAGCTCATAAAACCTTAAACTTACCTAAGGAAGATTTTTCNGTACCTGANGGCATTATAGAAATTGAAATTGATGCTGACACGAAAGGTTTACCGAATAATAGAACTAAAAATATTGAAAAAGAGTTTTTTCTAAAATCAAACGTACCGTCAAAGAACTAATTCTTTTTATTGGACTGCTTTAAAATAATTATTCCACTAATAAAAAGAATAATATTAGGCAACCATGAACCAATGCCTGGATTTAATAAGTTCCTATCTGCTAATTGTTCCCCCCAAATAAGCAAAATATAATAAATTAAAAAGAATGTAATGCTTAATGCAGATGCAATAGTAATACCTCCTCTTTTGACTAAAATTCCTAATGGTGCACCAACAAGGGTAAAAAGAATGCAGGCAACTGCAAGAGTAAATTTTTTGTGGATTTCAACTCTAAACTTATTATTGGTTTTTTTATAGTTATCAATTAGCACAAACTCATTTTGAAGTTGACGAGAAGTATTATTTAGAGAAATAATTTCTTCATTGATTTGCATTCCCTCAATCGATTCTTGAAAATTTTTAGAAATTTCTTTTGATTTTATTAATTTTAATTTTTCTATTTCGCTTACAATAGAGTTCAAATCATTTGAGTTTACTTTTATATCAAGATTACTTTTTATATCGGATATTCGATTATTAATTGCTTCAATAAAAACTTTATTTTTCTGAATTTCTCTAATCATTTGAGGAACCTTCATTTCACGATCTGTCCTATTTGCTTCACTTGTTCTATTGAGAAGAAGATCATCAAGAGAAATGACAATTTGATGAGTATCAAACTTAATTTTTCTGTAATAATCATAATCTGTTAGATCTATTTCATGAATCTCTCCGCTTTTTAAATCAATTGTAATAATATTTCCATTAGAATTTAATTTTCCACTATTTGCATAAATTGTTGTTTGTTCAGAGGAATCATTTTTACTAAAAATTCTTACATCTTTAAAGTCTTTTCCATCAAGCTCTTTTACAATAATTGTGTACTGAGGTATCATATCAACAAAGTATCCTGGTTCAATAGTTAATTCAGGTTTTTTTTGATAAATATCCTTAGCAAGTAATCTTGCATTATAATTCATCTCCGGTAAAACAAAATTATTAAATATGCATAGCAAAATAGCTACAAATAGACCGAACCATAATGATGGCTTAATAATATTTAGAAGATTTACTCCTGCCGATTTCAAGGCAGTAATTTCATTTTGCTGNGACATTCTCCCAAATGTCATAACACTTGAAATTAATAATGACATNGGAACGGATAATGCAATTATCCAAGCCATATTGAGAAATAAATATTCAAAAATAGTAATTACATCAAGTCCTTTTCCTAAAAAACGATCAACTGCCCTTATTAAGAATTGTAAAAATAAAACTGTAGTAATAACAGCTACAGATAATAGAAATGGAACTAAAGATTGTTTAAATAAATATTTATTAAGCGTGTTCATTAGAATTTTTAAAATTTAACTCTACTTGTGTTAAAACCTAAACTATAATAAGTTCCCTTGCTTAATTTTATTAAGCACAATGGTGACTGTAGCTCAGTTGGTAGAGCCATCGATTGTGGTTCGATTGGTCGTCGGTTCGAGTCCGATCAGTCACCCACATAAGTTTTCGGGGCGTAGCGTAGTCCGGTTAGCGCACCTCGTTTGGGACGAGGGGGTCGCAGGTTCAAATCCTGCCGCCCCGACNATCTGATTAATTCTTTATGAAAAAAAAATATCTTAAAAAAGCACAATCATTTTTTGAAAAGTTCAACATGATTTTTGGTTGGGAAGATGTAGCTGATTTGGCACTAGAATTAGCTATTGTAGATATTGAATTTGAAAAGAATGGTAATAACACTTATAAAAAAATTCTAAAAGATTTTTTTGACAACGCTGACCTTAAAAAAAATGATATGAAACTTTTTTCTTGGAAGCCAGATTTGATCAATAAACTAATGATCGATTCACAATCAAAAGAATACCTTTTTAGCTGTGTTGAATCTGATTGGGATGAAACAATTATATCAAAATTATTAAGCCATGAAACAAAATATGTAAGCCAAAAAATAGATGATATTTTTTCTGAAATTGTAAACAGCAGAATCAGATGGTTTAAGACAAAATCTTAGTTTTTCAAATTTTATTGTGCATTGAGATTCAATCTCATTAAATTTTTGCTCATTCATGAAAGACTTTTTAAAATATTTCACAATCATATTCGTATTATTTTTTTCTACGGCTTCAGCACAGATAAAAGATTGCTCAACTGTTGACGATGCATCGAGAATAATAATTGCCGGGGGTTCTATCACTGAGATAATTTATTTTATTGGCGTAGAGGATAATATTATTGGCTTAGATGTAACTTCAGTTTATCCTGAACAGACAAAAGAATTTCCATCGATTGGATATGTTCGAAATTTATCAGCTGAGGGTGTACTGTCAATGAACCCTTCATTAGTGCTTGGTGAAGATGATATGGGTCCACCTGCAGTCATTAAACAGATAATGAAAACCTCTGTTGATTTAAGAATTATTCCGGAGCAACATAATGCTGATGGAATTATAAAAAAAATTCAATTGTATTGGTAAGATTATTAATCAAGAAGAGTTGGTAAGTAAAACAATTAAGAAAAAAATTATGCCCACAGTTAAACAACTAAAAAAAATATCGGCAAAAAATACAAAAAAAGATATAAAGGTGATGTTAATTCTCAGTATGCAAGGTACCTCACCAATTGTTGCTGGTAAGGAGACTTCCGGACATGGATTTATTGAAATGATCGGTGCACGAAATATATTTGATTCATTTAAAGGGTGGAAAGCTGTCACGGCTGAAGCTATTATTGAAATGAACCCTGATTATATTTTAATTCCATCAAGAGATATGCACAAAAATTCAAAGGTTGCCACAATTACTGAACATCCAATTTTTGCAAAAACAACAGCTGGAAAAAATAAAAACTTCGTAATTGATGATGGAATGGCGATGTTAGGTTTTGGTACAAGAACAATTTTTAGTGCTTATGATGCAGCTAAAGCAATAAACAAATGATGTCTAAAACATTTAATAGATTTTTTAGATATATAACCTTTAAGCAATTCACTATTTTCAATTTACTTTCAATTATTCTTATTTTTATAATAGGTGTTGGTATTTCAATAGGTAGTTTTGAATTTTCTGTTCTAAAATATTTTAATAATTCACTTACGACTCTTGAAGAAGAGGTTTTAATGAACATTCGTTTTCCGAGAGTTATATTAGCTGCTGTTGTGGGTGCCGCTCTTTCAATGTCAGGTGCTTGTTTACAAGGTCTTTTTCGAAATCCACTTGCTGATCCAGGATTAATAGGTGTATCTGCAGGGGCAGCTCTTGGCGCAGCCTTTTCGATTGCAATGAGTGCAGAATTTTTTCCTGACTTTTTATTAACTCCTTATCTATTACCATTTTCTGCAATATTAGGTTCTGCATTTGTTATATCTATTTTGTTTATAATTACAAGGGGTTTTGGTTTTGAAGGAATGACTTATATGCTTCTTGCTGGAATTGCAATCAATGCCTTTGCAGGAGTTGGTATCGGTATTCTAACATATATAAGTGATGACGCAGAACTTAGGGGATTAACTTTTTGGACAATGGGGAGCTTCGGAGGGGTCACATGGACACTTATTATTCCTGCAATAATAATAATCTTATCAACAATAATCTGGACACTCAGAATTTCAAGGAAACTCGATTTACTACAACTTGGCGAGTCTGAGGCTTATAGGCTTGGAGTTGACATTAAAAAGTTACGATTTGATATTATAATGTCTTCAGCTATTATTGTCGGTATAAGTGTATCTTTGACTGGAATGATTGGCTTTGTTGGTTTAGTTGTTCCACATTTAGTTAGATTATTTGGTGGTGTTAATCATCATTATTTACTTCCATGTTCAGCACTAACTGGAGCTATTTTAATGGTTAGTTCGGATTTGTTATCTAGAATATTAATCCAACCTGCTGAACTTCCTGTGGGATTAATAACTAGTGCAATTGGATCACCATTTTTTCTTTGGCTTATTTTTAGAATGAGAAATAAATGAGTATTGAAATAAAAAATATCAGTTATGCAGTAAAAGATTTTGAAATTCTTAAAGAAGTTTCATTAAAAATTAAAAAAAATGAAATTTTTTCATTGCTTGGCCCAAATGGTTCTGGAAAATCAACATTACTTAGGGTTGTTTCAGGTGATATTCAACCTAATTTTGGAACAGTAAAATTTGATAATACCATGCTTGATAAAATAAGTATAATTGATCGTGCAAGGATAAGAAGTGTTATGTCGCAATCTCAGGAAATAATTTACGATTTCAGTGTAAAAGAAGTAATTGAAATGGGATGGTTAGAAGGTAAAGAATTTGTTACGGAAAAATTTGATAATGCACTTATTAAGGTAGGAGANGAATGTAAAATTTCACATCTTTTTGATAAAAGTTTTAATCAATTATCAGGTGGTGAAAAAAGAAAAGTTCATTTTGCGAGAACTTTAATTCAAATGTATAATAAAGATTTTGAAACAAAATCTAGATATATTATGCTCGANGAGCCAACAGCAAATCTCGATATATCCCATGAATTACAATTAATAAAAATTTTGAAGAAAAAATCACAGGAAGGATTTGGTATATTTATTATTTTACATGACCTGAATTTAGCATACCATTTTTCTGACAAAGTTGCTTTTATTAAAAAAGGTAAAATTCATGCGCTTGGGACCCCTAATGAGGTTTATAAAGAAGAAATTCTAAGTGATGTTTATGACTTAGACGTCTCCTTTGACAAAACCATTAAAAAAATATCATATTATTAAAAAAAATATTTAGAAAATATTTTGTTTCAAAATTTTTATACTATAAAATTAATATCACATTTTTCGGGGGATTAATGTCAAAAAAACATAATACACATATATCAAATGTTCTAGTTATTGGGAGTGGAGGCGCTGGCCTTAGAGCTGCTATCGAAGCAAAAGGAAAAGGTGTTGACGTCGTTGTTATTGGTAAAAGAGCAAAAGGAGATGTTCATACAGTTCTTGCTGCTGGAGGTATCAATGCCGCCTTTGGTAATGTTGACAAAGAAGATAACTGGAAACAACATTTTGCTGACACAATGATTGAAGGATATAATTTATCTGAACCTAGAACTGTTGAACTCATGGCAAAAGAATCTCCTGAGATAGTACAAGAAATTGATAAATGGGGTGCCAATTTTGTTAAGCTTGANAATGGNAAAATTGATCAGAGATTTTTTGGTGCACATACATATAGAAGAACTTGTTATTCAGGGGATTATACTGGAAGATCTATTTTAATGACCTTAATAAAAAAGGCTGATGAAATGAAAATTCCTGTTCATGATTCACAGTATGTTACAGAGCTTTTAGTAAATGATGGTATTTGTTTTGGAGCCATGACTTTTGATATTAAAAATGGCGAAAGGACTGTCTTTTTAGCTGATTCAGTTATATTAGCTGCAGGCGGACATACAAGAATTTGGAGAAAAAGCTCATCAAGAAGAGATGAGAATACCGGAGATGGTTTTTACTTAGGATTAAAAGCCGGATGCACTTTACAAGATATGGAGTTAGTGCAATTTCATCCAACTGGAATGGTTATACCTGAGAATATTGCTGGTACTCTTGTAACAGAAGCTGTTCGTGGTGAAGGCGGACATTTGTTAAACGCTAACGGTGAAAGATTCATGTCAAATTACGATAGTGAAAGAATGGAACTATCTACAAGAGATCGAGTTGCAATGGCAAATTATACTGAAATAATTGAAGGCAGAGCAACAGAGAATGGTGGAGTATTCCTCGATATTAGTCATAANTCAAAAGATTTCATTATTGAAAAACTACCAAGAATGTATCGACAGTTTCTTGATACTTTGATGATTGATATTTCAAAATCACCAATGGAAGTTGCACCAACAGCTCACTATTCAATGGGAGGTATAAAAGTTGATCCTGATAATCATACAACTGGTATTCAAGGTTTGTATGCTGCTGGAGAAGTCACAGGGGGTTTGCACGGGGCTAATAGATTAGGTGGTAATTCACTTGCGGAAATTTTAGTTTTCGGTAAAAGAGCTGGAGCGCATGCAGCAGATCGGTCAATTAACTTAGATATTCAATACAGGTCTAAGAAAGCAATAGACAATGCTCATGATAAAATTAATTCATTTATTAAAAACGGAAAAAATGTTGTTCGTCCTCTTCAAAGAGAATTAAGAAATATTATGTGGGAACATTGTGGTGTTGTTAGAGCTGAAGATAGATTAAACACAGGCATTGACAAAATAAATAATCTTAAAAGCTTATTACCTACAGTTGATGTTCGACCAGATTCTGAAGGATTTGAGGATTTGATGATTGCTTTTGATTTGGAGGCATCTATCATGTCTGCAGAATCAACTATTTTATCAGCTATTGAAAGAAAAGAAAGCAGAGGAGCACATCAAAGAAGTGATTTTGAAAAATTAGAAGAATCACAAAATGTTAATTATTTATCAAAGCTTGATAACGATAATTTAAAAGTAGAAAGTATACCAACTGAAAAATTATCTGATGATCTTGAAAAAGCAATTAGTGATACAAAGGAAATAAAAAATTATTCAGGAAAACTGATAGAGTAGTCTAAAAAATTCTTTAACCTTCTAAATTTATTATTTTAAATGAATCATCTTGAAAATTCCAAATGGACTTCTGTTAAAAAAATTAAAGGTTGGCGTCATTATGAGGTCGTTAATATTTTTAAAAAAGATAAAAAAGTTGAAATGTTTTCTGTTTGTGAAAAAAAGATAAAAATCTTTGCTAGTTTTAAAGAACTCAAAGATAAAAAAAAGTGGATTAGTGGTTGGATTGAAATCTTTGAAGAAAATTCTTAATTTTAATATGTGTTAGCATATTTAAAGTTTTTTTTAAATCCAATTTATACGACGTTAATTGGTTTATCTATTTTTATTGATGGTCCAATAGGATTATCTCTTGCTCTATTTGTTGTTTTAACAATTGTTTTTGGTGAGCTATTCTTTGGTGACGATAAATCAACTCATAATTTTAAATTTCCTTTTGTTCTAGATTTCTCATTATTCATTAATGTTCCACTTTTTATGGCTGTATTGTTTATTTATTTAAATAAAATTTCTATAGGATTTGAATGGCACCATTTATTATATATTCCAATTTTAGGATTACAAATGGCCTTAAGTTTGATAAATATTGGTCATGAGCTTGTTCATAGAACTAGCAAAAAAATTGATTGTGAAATAGGTAATTGGGCTTTAGCCACTGCTTGGAATCCTGCCTTTGCAATAGAACACATTCATGGTCATCACAAAAATGTAGGTGTAATTGAAGATGATCCAGTTACCGCAAATCATGGTGAAAATCCACTTATTTTTTCAATTAAAGCTTTTTTTATGGAGCATGTTCATGCCTGGAGCATTGAAACAAAACAATTAAAAATTAGAAAGAAAAAAATCTTCTCGTTCCATAATCGACTTATAAATGGATATATCAGAACCTCTGCTATATTTATTTTGATTGGCTATTTCTTTAGTTGGCAAGCTATGTTTGTTTATATTACAATTGGATTAATTGCTAATTATATTTTTCAATTAACTAATTTTATTGAACATTATGGCTTAGTAAGAATAAAAGGTCATCCTGTTCAATACCATCATTCTTGGAATTCTAATAATAGAATGACTAGTTATTTAACTTATAATTTAACTAGACATTCTGATCACCACGTTCATGCTAACAAAGAGTTTTGGGAGCTTGATCCATGCGTTAATAGCGGAGTATTACTTCCTTCAGGCTATTTAACCTATATACTATTATTTACCATAGCACCTAAATATGCTAAGCATAAAATGGAGCCTAGATTAAAAAATTGGCATTTAAATTATGCTTCTGAAAATGAAAAAGAGCTTACAAAGCACTATTTAGATTTTCCTAATTATAGTACTTAGACAATCATAAAAAAAATCGTATAATACTTGTATGAATAAAATTAATATACCCATGATAGGACTTGGAACCTGGTTAATTCCAAATGATGAAGCTGAATCAATTACAAAAGATGCTATTAGTTTAGGCTATAAGCATATTGATACCGCTGAAGTTTATCGGAATGAGGAAGGCATTGGTAATGCTTTGAAATCTTCAGCAATTTCTAGAGATGAAATATATATTACAACCAAAATGTGGCCTGGAATGTCTCAACAGGAAGAGCCTTATCAAAATTTTGATGGTGCCATAAAAGCATGTGAGCAAAGCCTTAAATTATTACAATTAAATGAGATTGATTTATATTTAATTCATAATCCTTTCGCAAAAGAAAATAGACTAGAATTATGGGAAGCAATGGTTGAATTAAAAAAACAAGGAAAAGTAAAACATATTGGAGTTTCTAATTACAACGTGCATCACATCAAAGAAATAGAAGATGCAGAAATTGAAATGCCTACAGCTAATCAGATAGAAATTCATCCTTGGCATATTATTCCACAACCATTGGATGAATACATGAAAAATAATGATATACTTCCAATTGCATATTCAACACTTGCGCCTATACCAAATTGGAGAGAAGGTTCAAAATGGAATGGTAAACCTGAAGATATGAAATCTGGTGCTATGCCATGTAAAGATATAGCTGATAAATATAAAGTGACAGTACCTCAGCTATTTTTAAAATGGTCAATTCAGCTTGGTTATCCAGTATTACCTAAATCTGTGAAATTCCATAGGCTTAAAGAAAATTTAGATTTAGATAATTTTGAAATAAGTAATGAAGATTTGAATATTATTTCTAACATAGCAATAAACGATCAAAAATGTTTAGCATGGTCAGGCGATTTTGATCCACTTGAGGTTGAATAGTCATAATGGCATATAGTTATAATCCTATCGTCGGCGAAAATTGGAGATATAATCCTGATAAAATTTTTAAAATAAGNAGATCTAAAATTGAACTATTTTTTAATTGTCCAACATGTTTTTATAAAGA
>JGI24820J26691_1000484_pt1 | contig 12065 bp, 12 predicted proteins | sample METZYME_5_50m_FD_26691 | JGI IMG/M metagenome (IMG submission 26691) | reverse complement strand
GAAGAATCCTCTGATTCTGAAGAAGAGGATGAAAAGTCCTAAAGATTTAACAAAGTCTGATTTAGTAGTGATTGGCTCAATTGGAAAGAGTCATGGTCTTAAAGGAGCATTTTTTTTAAACTCTTATTGCGAGCCTGAGGATAATTTTTTTACATATAAAAGATTCTTTCTAATCCAAGACAGTGAGATATTAGAGTTTAGTATTAAAACAAAGCAGAGTAGGTCGAGAAAAAACATTATTAATATTTCTGGCATTGAAACTTTAGACGAAATAAAAAAACTTACAAATACTCAAATATATACACTGAGTGAATATTTAAAACCTATTGAGGGAGAGTATTTTTGGAAAGACCTTCTGAATCTTGATGTCTTCAACGAAAATAAAGAATTTATCGGTGTTATAAGTGAAATAAGGAATTATGGAGCAAATGATACTTTGATTATAAAAAATAATTCATCTGAAACTTTAATACCTTTTGTAAAGGATATTTTCATTAAGAAAGTAGATTTAGGTAAAGGCTTAATGATAGTTGATTGGTGTGAAGATGAGGTTTAATTTTGTAACAATTTTTCCAGAAATAATTAAATTTTTGGAGTTTGGTGTTATTGGTAAAGCTCTTGAAAAAGATCTTATTTCTATTAATGAATACAACCCTAGAGATTTCTCAAAAAACTCTAATAAAAATATAGATGACTCACCTTATGGGGGTGGTGAGGGAATGGTGATGATGGCAGAACCATTAGCATCAACATTGAAATCAATTAAAAATAAAGGAAAAGTTATTTTAATGAGTCCGCAAGGAGAAAATATTACTAACTTTCACATAAATAGTTTGTTGGAAGAGAGCACAGTTACTATCATTTGTGGGAGATATGAGGGTGTTGACGAAAGATTTATCGAAAATTATGTCGATGCAGAGATGTCTGTTGGAGACTTCGTTCTGAGCGGTGGAGAAATACCAGCATTAGCTTTAATAGATGCATTATCAAGAAAGATACCCGGTGTTCTTGGAAATCAAAAATCTTTCGAAAATGATTCATATGAGAACAATCTTTTAAAAGGACCCGTATATACTAGACCTCAAAATTTTGAGGGAATGGAAGTGCCTGAAATTTTATTATCAGGAGATCATGAAAAAATTAATGATTGGAAGATTTTATCTTCATTGCAGCGTACCATTGATAGGAGACCTGATCTTTTAGATAGTGTAAAATTAACAAAAAAACAAAAAAAACTCTTGGATAATTTGCTATCTAAGCGTATCCTATAGGCCTTTTTAGAGCTAATTATGAGCGACGATAATAAAACAGAAAACAAAGGTTTCTTTTCTAGAATTTTTGGAGGACTCACTGGTTCATCTGAAAGCGAAGTAAAAGAAAAAATGCCTGTTGAATTACCATCTCCTTCAGCAGTTAAGGCTATGAAAAAAGCTGATATTGTATCTACTGCAAAAGAGCATGGATTAGAGCTCGATATTTCAAATACCAAGGCTCAACTCCTTGAGTCATGGGAAAATCATTTTTCAAATGATGACTCTCCATCTGCGGTTGATGATGCAGCTGAAGCAATGGCAGAATCTGCAGCAAATACATCTGATTCTCTTTTAGAAGAATCTGCAGAGAAAACAGCACCAGTTGAAGAAGAAGCACCAGTTGAAGAAGAGGCACCCGTTGAGGAAGCTGCAACTGAAGAAGAAGCACCAGTTGAAGAAGAGGCACCCGTTGAGGAAGCTGCAACTGAAGAAGAAGCACCAGTTGAAGAAGCATTAGTAATATCTGATGTGGAGAAATCACCTGCTTCAATCGTAAGTGATTTTGAAAAATCACAACTTAAAGAAGACATACCTCCATTTAGACCAGGTGATACCATTTCAGTATCAGTTAAAGTTAAAGACGGTCAACGAACAAGATTACAAGCCTTTGAAGGTGTCGTAATGTCAGTAAGAAATTCAGGCCTAAACTCGTCTTTTATTGTAAGAAAAATATCAAGTGGTATTGGCGTTGAAAGAACATTCCAGCTTCATAGTCCTCTCATAGACTCAATTACAGTTAAAAGAAAAGGTGATGTCAGGAAAGCAAAACTATTCTACCTTAGAGAAAGATCCGGTAAATCTGCAAGAATTAAAGAACGTCTAGATTAATAATGAGAAGTGTCTTCAGAAAGGACCAACACGTTGATTCCTTTCTTAACTCTTTAATCATTCAAAAAGGCCTTTCAAAAAATACAATACAATCATATGAGAGCGACATCTATCAGCTCTATCAATGGAATCTTTCTAAAAATAAAAAACGTATGACAGAAATTAAGAAATCTGACACTAGTCAATATATATCTTATTTATTTAGCCAAAACCTAAAGAGCTCTTCGGTCAACAGAAAGATCTCATCTCTTAAAACTTTCTTTAATTTCCTTTTGAAAAAAAAGCTTATTAAAGCAAATCCTTTTGCTGAGCAGATTATGCCAAAAAAGCCAATTAGTCTTCCTAAATCTATTTCAGAGGATGATGTAGTTAAGCTCTTAGGTGCACCAAAAGTAGATACTGTGATTGGTTTAAGGGACAGAGCAATGCTTGAGCTTCTCTATGCTTCTGGAGTAAGAATATCTGAATTGGTTAATATAAAGTACTCAGACCTTGATTTAGAAAGAAATATAATGAAAGTTTTTGGAAAAGGTTCCAAGGAAAGGCTGGTACCTTTTGGAGAGGATGCTTCTCAATGGATAAGTGCATATATTGACCAGAGAAAGAAAAATAAAGAATTGGCATCAATTAAATACATTTTTCTAAATAATAGAGGATCAAAAATTTCAAGACATGCTTTTTGGCATAGATTAAAAGAGTATTGTTTAGAGATAGGTCTAAAAAATGACATCTCTCCTCATACATTAAGACATGCTTTTGCAACCCATCTATTGAATAGGGGAGCAGATCTGCGCTCAGTTCAAGTTTTATTGGGCCATAGTGACTTGTCTACAACACAAATATATACTCATATTGCAAAACAGCGTTTAAGTGAGCTTGTAAAGAAGCATCATCCACGAGGCTAAATTATGAAAAAGATTTTAATTTGCTTATTTTTTTGTTCATCATTATTTTCACAGGATCTTGCTGTGGTAAAAGAAAAGATTAATAAAATCCTACCTGAAGGTGTCTCAGTAAAAGAAATAACATACTCTCAAGAAAGAGATATATTCATAGTTGATATTGGAGATATACAACCTATATATGTTCTCCCCAATACTGAATATATCATTCTTGGAGATATATTTTCACTAAAAGGTGACAGACCAGAAAGTGAAACTGAAAAAGATAAAGGAAGGCTTAGGCTTAAGATACTTGCAGATCTAGATCAAGATAGTTTTATTAAATTTAAATCAAATAATGAAAAGTCTGTTTTAACTGTTTTTACTGATGTCGAATGTACTTATTGTAGAAAATTTCATTCAGAAATTAATGAGTATTTAGAAAATGGAGTTTCCATCAATTATTTAGCCTTTCCAAGAACAGGAATAGACTCAAGTTCTTACAAAAAGATGGTTGCAGCATGGTGCTCTGATGAAAAAAAAGAATCAATAACAAATCTTAAAAATGATGTTGATATTGCAATGACTAGTTGCGAAAATCCTGTTGAAAAGCATTTCGAAATTGGAAGAAGAATTGGCGTTACAGGAACACCTGCAATCATTACGCAAACTGGTTTATTGTTACCAGGATATGTGCCAGCAAATGAACTAGTTGCTATCATTGAATAATGAAACAAGTAAAAATAGGTATTTGCGGATGGGGAACTGTAGCTACAGCATTGCACAGATCTATCCTTAAAAATAAAGATGAAATAAAAAGAACCCATCAAGTTGATCTCGAGATTGTTGCGATAGGTGCTCGAAGAGATAATCCAAAATATAATCCAGGCGATACAAAGATTCTAAGAGATATTTTTGATGTCTTAGACGAAGACATAGATGTTTTAGTTGAGCTAATTGGTGGTACAGATGACGCTAAGAGATTAATCTCCTCTGCTTTTGATAAAAAAATTCCTGTTGTCACAGCAAATAAAGCAGTTATTTATGAATACGGAGACGTTCTTTTCAAACAAGCATTTGAGAATGGTGTGAATTTTCTTTTTGAAGCTTCAGTTTGTGCTGGAACTCCAACAATTAATTTGCTTAAAAATGACCTTGCTGGAAATAAATTTCTATCAATAAAAGGAATGCTTAACGGAACATCTAACTTTATTATTTCTCAAATGGAGGATGGTATGAGTTTTGATGAAAGCCTATCCTTTGCGCAAGAAAATGGATACGCTGAAGCTGACCCAGTTTATGATATTGAGGGAATTGATGCTGCTCATAAGATCGCAATCTTATCAAATATAATTTTTGGCTCACCTCTACCACCAGATAATTTTTTAATAGAGGGTATTTCTAAAATCACTAAAGAAGATATTCACATAGCTGAGAAATTAGGCTTTACTGTAAAGCATATCTCGTCAGCTGATATAAGAGATGGAAAAATTCTTATGAGGTCTAATCCTGCGCTTGTTAAAAAAACAGATTATCTTTCAAGCTTAAAAAATGTAAGAAATGCATTAGTAATTGATACAGATCTAGTTGGCAAAATTCATATTTCCAGTATAGGTGCTGGAGGAGAAGCAACAGCTGCTGGAGTTATATCTGATATTGTTCATTTAGCTTCCGGTTTAAAAAGTTTTAATGCCCAATCAAGGGAAGATTTAGATTATAGAGACTTAACTGATGAATTTTTTTCATATTTAGTAACTGTTCATAGCGCTAATGAAAATACCAATAATCATATTCAAAAAATACTAGAGGAACACAATATATCTATTATTAACTCTGGCTTAATCAATAATGTTAAACAATCATATATAACTTATTACTATGAAATAGATGAAATTGCATCTGTTGCATTGGAAGGATTCTCAAAAGACCTGTTAAATATTACAGATAACTTTAAAATGCTGAGAATTGAAAAATAATAATGCTGTTTGAAAGCACTCGAGGCGCTGATAATGGCAGAACTTTTGAAGAAGTTCTTTTAAAAGGCCTTGCTGATGATGGTGGTCTATATATTCCTTCAGAGTGGCCACAAGTAGATATCAGAAAACTTAAAACATGTAGCTCTTTTATCGATATAGCTAAATTGATAGTCCCACTTTTTACCAGTTCCTCCTACAAAGATGAAGAAGTATTAACTTTACTTGAAAACACATGGCATGATTTTGATAAAACTGATTTAGTTGGCATTGAAAAAATTCGTGATGATATTTTCATTGGTGAGCTGTTCCATGGGCCTACAGCTGCTTTTAAAGATTTTGGCCTTCAGCTTTGTGCAGCATTTTTCAATAAAGCCTTAGAAAAAAATAATAAAACGGCAATAATTCTTGGCGCTACCTCAGGAGATACAGGCTCTGCTGCAATAGATGCTTGTAAAGAATATGAAAATATTAAAACATTCATGTTACTTCCTGAAGGAAATATGACTAATATTCAAAGAAAACAAATGACAACGGTCAAAAAAGAAAACGTTTTTGTTTTAAATATTGAAGGCACCTTTGATGACTGTCAGGATATTGTTAAAGCAGCCTTTAAAGAGAAATATTTCTTAAAAAGTAATCAAGTTCTTCTTGCAATTAACTCAATAAATTGGACAAGAATAATTGGTCAGATTTGTTATTATTTTTATCTTGGTTTGAAAATAAATAATCTTTCTAAGAAACTATGTTACTCAATCCCTTCAGGTAATTTTGGAAATGTTTTTGCATGCTATTCGGCAATGAAATTGGGACTTCCAGTAGATCGAATAGGTGTCTCAGTGAATGATAACGATATCTTGCATCGTTTTTTTTCAAACAATATTTACAAAAAAGAATCTGTCAGTAGCACACTTTCACCAAGTATGGATATTACAGTTGCAAGTAATTTTGAGAGACTTGTATATGATTTTTATTTAGAAAGAGATGCTGAAAAGTGCAAAGATTTTTTTGCTAATTTCCCAGAAAGCTCTATTGTTCTAGAAGAAGAAATTTGGCAAAAAACTTCAAATTTATTTTGTAGTACAAGCACTGGAGATAAGGAAACAATAGAAGTAATGAAAAAAATGCATCAGGATTTTAATTATGTTATTGATCCGCATACAGCGGTAGGGATGTGTGCCTCAAAGCTATTTGGCGGACCCATTAGCTCACCACTAGTTATCCTATCTACAGCACATCCAGGAAAGTTTTTAGATTCTCTTAAGAAAGCAAACATTACATCTTTTAAAAAACATCATGTTCTAGAGAAGGTTATAAATAAGTCAGAATATTCATTTTCTCTAGAAGCTAATCAAGATCAAATATTTAATTTTATTAAAAGAAATAATAATTAATGAAAATAGAAATTTTTGAATACAATTCTTTTTGCACAGATACATTTAAAGGAAATCCAGCTGGAGTTTGTATAGATGCTGGCTTTAGTAAAGAGGAAAAGCAAAAAATTGCCTTTAAAAATGGATTTTCTGAAACTGCTTTTCTTAAAAGAGGAGGATAAGTATTTTAAAATAAGTTTTTATACACCAACGTCTGAAATAGACCTTTGTGGACATGCCACTGTTGCTAGTGCTTCTCACTTATCAAGAGAAATGGGAAGAAAAGAAATTACTTTTCAGGCAAATCAAGACTTCTTATATTGCAATGTTGACGAAGAAAATGTCTCTTTAATTCTTCCTAAGCAGGAGATTATAAAAAAAGAACCAAGTCAAAAAATTTTAAAAATCCTAGGAAATTCATGTATCGATTATTATGAGTCAGAAATACATTTCATAGGAATAATCGATTCTTTTAAAAATTTATTGGAATGGAATAATGATTTCTACAATCAGGATGATTTATGCAAAGATCAGCTGATATTGACATCAAGTTCTGTAAGTAGAGATTATGACTATGCACTAAGAATGTTTGGAACAAAGAACCTTGGAGTAATAGAAGATCCTGTAACCGGAAGTGCGCAACCACCAATCTTTTCATATTGGTCTGAAGAGCTTAAAAAAGAGAATTTTTGTGTTTATCAGGCATCTGAAAGAGGTGGTTTGATGCAGGTAAAGAGAGATATTAGAGGAATTGATGTTAATGGTAAGGTAAAATTAGTTAAACAATTTTATCAAGAGATCTAAATGGATGCTTCAGAATTAAAAATAGAAATTTCTAATCTCCTATCTCAACTTAACGAGATAAGGGGGTATCTTTGACGTTGATAACAAAGAAAAGGAAATTCAGAAGATTGATAATGATCTGCTAAACAAAGAAGTTTGGTCAGATATAGAGAAATCTACTGAACTAAATAAAAGAAAGACTTTTCTTGAAAAATCATTAACCGCATACAGAAACTTATTCAACAAACTTGACGATAGCAAGCTTCTTCTAGAAATGGCTCTAGAAGAGGATGATCAATCTACAATTGCACAAATAAGGTCTGAAATATTAGACATAAAGCCTTTGATTGAGAATCTTGAATTTACAAAGATGTTTGGTGGCAAAATGGACTCATCAAATGCTTTCGTAGATATTCAATCTGGGTCTGGCGGAACAGAAGCTCAAGATTGGGCTGAAATGTTATTAAGAATGTATCTAAAGTGGGCTGAAGGCAAAGGGTTTTCTGCAACTGTTACTGAATCCTCTCCTGGTGAAGTTGCTGGCATTAAATCATCATCAATTTTAATAGAGGGTGATTACGCCTATGGATGGCTAAGATCAGAAACAGGAGTTCACAGACTGGTCAGGAAATCACCTTTTGATTCAGGAAATAGACGACATACATCTTTTGCATCGGTCTTTGTTTCTCCTGAGATTAATGACGACATTGAGATAGAGCTTAACAATGCTGACATTAGGGTTGATACGTATAGAGCGTCAGGAGCAGGTGGACAACATGTTAATAAAACAGACTCTGCGGTAAGACTGACGCATATCCCAACAGGTATTGTTTCTCAATGCCAAAATGGAAGATCTCAGCATAAAAACAAAGAAAATGCGTTAAAACAATTAAAATCAAGACTTTACGAGTTAGAATTACAGAAACAAAAAGAGGAACAGCAAAAGTTGGAGGACAGTAAGGCTGATATTGGTTGGGGTAGTCAGATTAGATCATATGTTTTAGATCAATCCAGAATAAAGGACTTAAGGACTAATTATGAAACTGGAAACACATCAGCTGTCCTTGATGGCGATATTGATGAATTTATGAGAGCATCACTAAAAGCAGGTATTTAAATGAGTGAAGAAAAAACTGGCGGCGAAAAGTCTATTCTGGAAGAGAGAAGAAAAAAACTTGAAGACCTAAGGGAGAGGGGTATTGCATACATTAATACTTTTCATCCCAAAAATATGGCAAAAGAATTACATCAACTCTACGGAGAGCTTTCAAAAGAAGATTTAGTAGAGAAAAATATTCAAGGTATCTCGATTGCAGGAAGAATTGTATTAAAGAGAGTTATGGGTAATGCAAGCTTTGCAACTTTAAGAGATTCAAGTGGAGATATACAGATATATGTCACTAAAAACAATATTGAAGAAAGCATATATGACGATTTCAAAACATGGGATTTAGGAGATATCGTTGGGATTTCTGGATCACTTTTTAGAACTAAGACTGATGAACTTACTATTGAAGTAAGTGACTTAGAGATGATCACTAAATCTTTGAGACCAATGCCTGAAAAGTTTAAAGGTCTTACAGATATTGAAGCAAGATATAGGCAAAGATATCTTGACTTAATGACAAATTCCGAGACTAAAGAGATATTCATTAAAAGATCTAAAATTGTTGACTCAGCCAGAAGCAAGATGAATGAAAGAGGTTATCTAGAGGTGGAGACTCCAATGATGCATCCCTTAGCTGGAGGTGCTGTAGCAAGGCCTTTTGTAACGAAACATAATGCATTGGGAAGGGATCTTTACTTAAGAATTGCTCCTGAACTTTATTTAAAAAGACTTCTTGTTGGGGGATTTGATAAGGTTTATGAGATAAATAGAAGTTTTAGAAACGAAGGTCTATCTACTAAACACAATCCAGAATTTACCATGATGGAATGGTACGAAGCATATACAACAATGCAAAATCAAATNGATTTAACAAAAGAAATTATTTTAAATGCNGCAAAAAGTATTAATTGCGATGAAAAAATTATTTGGGATGACATGAAGATTGATTTGGGAAGTTTCTCGCAGAAAAAGTTATCAGATCTAGTTTTGAGTTATAACAAAGAATTAAATGAAAAAGATTTAGATGATAGATCAGCTCTTGAAAAATATCTTAAAGGTCTTGGTAAGAAGACAGATAAAAATTGGGGTACAGGGAGATTTTTATTAGAAATCTTCGAAGAAACAGTCGAAGGAAAACTAATTAATCCTACTTTTGTTACAGAATATCCAGTTGAAGTATCTCCTCTTTCAAGAAGAAATCCTGACAATCCTCAGTACGCCGATAGGTTTGAATTATTTATTGGCGGTAGAGAGTTTGCTAATGGTTTTTGTGAACTTAATGATCCTGATGACCAAGCATCAAGATTTGAAGATCAGGCTACAGCTAAAGACTCAGGAGACAAAGAGGCAATGGATTATGATAAAGACTACATTATTGCACTTGAACATGGAATGCCTCCAGCTGTTGGAGTTGGTTTGGGTATAGATAGATTGGTTATGCTGCTTACAAACCAATCATCGATAAGAGACGTATTGTTATTTCCTCAGCTAAAAAACTAATTTAGATTAATTTTAAACTCTAGGATATTAAAGGATTGTTGAGCTTTAAAAAGATTATCGTTATAGATTGACGGATAATCAAAATTTTCATAGCTTTTTGTAAAAGCATTAATTGAAAAATGCTTATTATTGTCATAAACCTTTATCCCGTTAAGACGATTTTGTGAATCAAAATTTATATATGACAAAGAGCTTTGATCTGAACTAGACTGCGCTACCATTAGCACAAGGCCAACAGCTACATAAGGTAAAAGATCTTTAGCAATTTCGTCACCTGTGTCTTTAAAATGCTCAAGAGCAGGACAAGCTCCACCATCACAATGATCAGCTATACCTAAAGATGGTAACAATAAAAATATCAGTGATAACTTTTTCATATTATTTTTGACATAAAAATAAATTAAAAGTTCAAAACCTTTGAAGATTTAACTAGAATTTTTTAGTCCTTAGTTATGTTCTGATCTAACATATTTTATTGCCTTTCCATCACCANCATCACTTTCGCTTATAAGCAAATCTTTATTGTTTTCAGTTCCCTCTATCGCTAGGGAGTAAGCTTCTATTTGCATCATAGCTACAAAAGGAAAGAAGGCTANAGAGGCAAGATTAAGTGTCAACATATCAGCTAGGGCTAAAGGCAAGCCAATAATTAAAATAAATAGAAAGAGTTTAAACCAGCCCATACTTGAAACTATATTTCTTGACTTACCAAAAACTTCAGAAATAGTNAGCTCAGGATTATCAATTTTTACATAAAAGATAAAATACCATGAAACCATAAGATATATTCCAGGCACCAATAAGAGCAAAGATCCCAATAAGATCCCAAGAATAGCAAGAAAAGATAAAATTAAAAATCCTCCCCAATGCTTAAATCCTGCTTTAAAAAAGGACCCAATCTTTACTTCTTCTCCTCTTTTGATTCTTAAAAGAGATTCATAATATCCTGCCCAAATTGCCGGAACTACCAAAATACCAACAACTGTTAAAGCAGAAAGAATTGAAGTAATTGCTGCCAGAAAACCATTTACCCAAATTAATACATAATTTTCTTTTGCGGAATCAAAGCCATTATATAAAGCTTTCTCAATACTAAAATTCATTATTTATTCCTAAAGTAAATCCTTTACAGCATCTTTCTCTGATAATAATTCAGCAATGGATACATCAAGCCTTGATCTTGCCTTGTCAGAAAGATTTAAATCTCTTACAACTTCAATTTCACCACCTGAAGTAGTCATCAATGGAAATCCACACATAATCCCCTTTGGAACATCATAAGCGCCATCACTATATACAGCAGCACTGAAACAATTACCAGATTCAGTTTCATTCTCACAAGCATGAACAGTATCTAGAGCCGCTTTGGCTGCAGAAGTTGCTGAAGAAGCTCCTCTTGCGTCTATAACAGCCTTACCTCTTTGTTGGACAGAAGGAATAAATTTAGAATCTATCCAATCCTCGTCATTGATTAATTCTGAAACTGACTGATTATTTAATAAAGCATTTTCGTAATCTGGATACATGGTTGGACTATGATTGCCCCAAATTATCATTTTTTTTATTTCAGAGACATTGCAAGCGAGCTTTTTTGCAAGCATTGATTTTGCTCTATTAGCATCAAGCATTGTCATTGCCATCCAAGTTTGGGACGGATTATTTGCAGCACCTCTTCCAATCAAAGCATTAGTGTTAGCTGGGTTACCTACAACTAGAACTTTTGCATTTTGATTACCAAATTCACCAATTGCTTTACCTTGTTCAACAAAAATACCACCATTTATTTGTAGCAAGTCAGATCTTTCTTCAATTTTTTTTCCGTTATAAACAATCCCTCTCGGAATACTCCCAACAAGCAGAAACCAATCAGCATCATGGGAAGCTTCTGAAAAATTATCAGTATAGTTTATGGATCCAAGGTTAGGGAAATATGAATCCTCTAACTCCATTGCCAAACCCTCTAATTTCGAGACAACTTGAGGAATCTCAACTAATGAAAGATTTACAGTTTTATTACCAAAAGTATTTCCATCAACCAACCTTGGTATTAATGAGTAGCCTATTTGACCTGCCGCACCAGTAACTACAACTTTAATTTCTTTTTTCATTTTTTATCTTGAACTGAACTTCTTTATTATAAATCTTTAAAATTTAATACCAACAAAAACTACACATTATTGATAAAATATTTAACTGAGGATTTATATATTGAAATTATTTGATAAGAAAAAAAATAGGAAAAATTCAAACAGCAAAAAGTGGGATAGATATCACTCAAAAGATATTTTACCAATGTGGGTTGCTGA
>JGI24820J26691_1000483_pt1 | contig 12082 bp, 10 predicted proteins | sample METZYME_5_50m_FD_26691 | JGI IMG/M metagenome (IMG submission 26691) | reverse complement strand
GATCTCCTGTTGAAGATATTCCAATGACAATTAAAGTTGAAAGAATTAGTAAGGATAAAATCACAAAAAATTACGGATATACTTACCCTAAGTAATGAAGATACTAATCACTGGAATTAATGGTCTCGTAGGCAACTCACTTTTTAATCTACTTCAGAATTCTGATCATAAATTATTTTTTTCNTCAAGAAATCTTGGTGGATTAGCTAATTATAAAGTCGACATTTCAAATAAAGGGGAGGTTAATGATTTTTTTATATCTCAAAAGCCTGATATTGTAATTAACTGTGCAGCTATGGCAAATGTTGATTTATGCGAGGAGGAGAAAGAACTATGTTGGAAGATTAATGTCAGTGGTGTAAAAAATTTGGTTGATGCTTGTAAGAGACACTCAACACACTTGACGCATATTAGTACTGATTATATTTTCGATGGTAAAAAAGAGTCAGGAATATATAATGAAGGTGATGATCCAAACCCACAAGGTTATTATGCAAAAAGTAAATTGGAGGGTGAAAGGGTTATTGTTGATAGCAATATAAGTTATTCTATTCTCAGAACTATATTGGTATATGGTATTCATGAAAAAGCTAATATCGTAACATTTGTAAAGAACTCTTTAGAGGAAAATAAAACAGTTAATTTAGTTTCTGATCAGGTAAGAATGCCAACATTTGCTGACGACTTGTCTAGAGCATGTATTGAAGCTTCTGAAAAAAAAGCAGAAGGGATTTTTCATATTTGTGGACCTGATCAGATGAGTTATTTAGATATAGGTAATAGAATCGCAGAATATTTTTCTCTGGATAAAAATCTTATAAATCATGTCAAAACAAGTGATCTTAATCAGAAAGCTAAAAGACCATATAAAACAGGTTTTGATCTAGATAAGGCCAAAAATTTATTAAATTATATGCCTACTAAATTTGAGGATTCCTTAGATATTATCTTTTAATTTTTTATAAATTGTCATTTACATGAAGTTGATTTTACTAAAAGTATGTTTTTTTCTTTCAATGGGATCTTTTGCTCAATCGGTGATATCCTCATCAGGAAATAGCACTTCTAATGGTGATTTTATACTTAGCTGGACAATAGGAGAGGGAGTTATCTCAACATTGGGAAGCAATGATATTGAATTAACCCAAGGTTTTCATCAACCGCTTATGATTGATGTTATTGCTGTGGGAATTGAAGATGATCTTATTTTAGATATTATAGCCTACCCAAATCCAACTTATGATAAGGTTATGTTCGAAGGAGGGGATCCAGTTGGTATTTATCATATCCGAGTTGTTGATAAATTAGGCAGGGTATTGGAGCAGAAAAGTATACCTTTTCAAGAGTTTATTTTGGAGATGGGAAGATATAATAATGGAACATATCTTATAGAAGTTGTGGAAGATAAGACCGGTAAAAGAAAAATATTTAATATAGTCAAGAGTCAGAAGTAGACTTATATTATTAAACATACCTGTATTTAATTCGTTAATTTTACTTCATTAAAGTAATTATATGCAGACAAAATCTAAAGAGAAGATTAATATTGTCACCTTGGGATGTGCTAAGAATATTGTTGATTCTGAAGTACTTCTTACTCAGTTAAAAGGAAATAATAAAGATGCTTACCATCAGAGTGAAGATATAAGTCCTGATGTCATTATAGTAAATACTTGTGGTTTTATTGATAATGCAAAGCAGCAGTCTGTAGATACAATACTTTCTTATGCTAAAGAAAAGGAATATGGTAACATAAAAAAACTCTATGTGACAGGATGTCTATCTGAGAGATATAAACAAAGTCTTGAGGAAGATATACCAGAGGTAGATGGGTTTTATGGAACAAGAGATTTACCAGATTTATTGAAAAATTTTCAGGCACAATACAGAAATGAATTAATAGGGGAAAGGGTTATCTCGACTGATTCTCACTATGCTTTCTTAAAAATATCTGAAGGATGTGATAGGCCGTGTTCTTTCTGCGCCATACCTCTTATGAGGGGTAAACATAGATCAAAGTCTATAGAAGATTTAGTTACTGAGACAAAAAATTTAGTTAAAAATGGTGTCAAAGAGATTATGGTTATTGCTCAAGATTCTACTTATTACGGTCTAGATTTATATGGGGAGAGAAAGTTACCAGACTTGCTAAGAAGTCTCTCAGACATTGAAGGATTAGAATGGATTCGTCTGCATTATGCGTATCCTTCTGGATTTCCTCTTGAAATAATTAAGGTTATGAGAGAAAGGAAAAATATTTGTAATTATCTAGATATACCACTTCAGCATGGATCAACAGAAATTTTGAAGATGATGAGAAGAGGTATAACTAGAGAGAAGACAGATGACCTTATAAAACGTATAAAAGATATAAATCCTGATATTTCAATAAGGACTACACTTATAGTTGGTCATCCAGGTGAGGAAGATAAACATTTTCAAGAAATGTATGATTTTGTTTCCAGAAATAGATTTGATAGGCTGGGAGTATTTACATATTCTCATGAGGAGGGGACTCACTCTCATAATTTTGAAGACGATGTTCCTGAGACTATTAAGAGAAAGAGGTATAATAATATTATGTCTTTACAACAGAAAATATCTCATGAAATAAATCAGGAGAAGGTTGGTAAATCATTTAAGGTATTAATTGATAGGGGTGATAAAAATAATTATATAGGAAGGACAGAATTTGACTCTCCAGAAGTAGATAATGAAGTTGTTATTCCTGTCTCAAACTCACATCTTAGAGTAGGTGAATTTTATGATGTTGAGATAACAAGTGCAAGAGAATATGACCTTATAGGTAAAATCAAATAATGAAGAAAGAAACTGTATCTTTTAAGGAGACCAGAAACTTCTCAAAAAAATTTTTAAATTTTGTCGAGAACGAATCCTTGTCATATTATCCAAAAGAGGAAAATATACTTGAAACCTTAAAAGGTTTAAATTTTTCAAAAGATAGTAGAGAGGTATTGTTTAAGGAGCTAGATCAGCAGTATCAAAATTTTGAAACTTCTTCACTAGTAAAGAAAAATATAAAATCTGTTCTATCCGATAATACTTTTACTGTTACAACTGGCCACCAACTGAATATCTTCACTGGACCAATGTATGTTATTTATAAAATTGTTTCCGCTATAAAACTTTCTAAGATATTATCTAAAAAATATCCTAAGTATAAGTTTATTCCTATTTACTGGATGGCTTCAGAGGATCATGATTTTGAGGAAATAAAGTCTTTCCATTCTAATGGCAAAACCTACACGTGGGACATAAAGTCAAAGGGCCCAGTTGGAAACTTAAATACAGAAACTCTAAAAAATATTTTTAATGAAAATATTTCTATTCCTGATTTTTTTAAGGATGCATATTCTTCCAGCTCTTCATTATCAGAAGCAGTGAGAAAATACATGAATTATCTCTTTGGTGAATATGGATTGATAACAATTGATCCAAACTCTAAAAATTTGAAAAAAAATATCAGTGATATTATAGTTGATGACGTTGTAAATAATACTATTGAAAAAATAGAAAAATCTTCAGATAAGGTTTCGGATGTTTATGTAAGAAAAATTAATTTTTTCTATCAGGAATCCAGCTTAAGAGAAAGAATTGATAAAACGGATAAGTACAATGTGTTATCAACAAGTTTATCATTTACAGAGCAAGAGATTAAAGATAGAATTAAATCTTCTCCTGAATTTTTTAGCCCAAATGTAATTACAAGATGTTTATTCCAACAAAGAATTTTACCAAATGTATGCTACTTGGGGGGTCCTGCTGAAATAGTTTACTGGGAAAGTTTTAAAAAGTTTTTTGACAATTATAACATTCCTTACCCTGTCCTAGTCCCAAGAGATTTTGCATTGCTGCTTACAGCTAAAGTTCAAAAATTAATTAAAAAGTTAAATCTTTCATCGATCGATCTTTTTGAAGATAAAAATAAAATTGAAAATAAAGTATTAGCGGTAGAAGCTGATGCATCAAAAAATTTTAAAAAAGAGATAGATGATATTAATAAAATCTTAAATAATGTTTCTGAGAAATTTGAGAAAGTGGATCCAACGATGAAACCTCATGTTCTAGCTAATGCAAAAAAAATGGAGAATAGACTTCTCCAAATCGAGAGACGCTATATAAATAAGCAGAAAAAAAACAATCATAATCTTATTAACCAGATTTCGGAGTTGTATATGTTTTTAAATCCGGATAACTCGATTCAAGAAAGAAAAGAAAACCTAATTAGTTTTTATGATTTAAACTTCATTGAAAATTTAATGGAAAACTTAGATCCATTAGATATGCAATTTAAAATTCTTAAGAAATAGATATGAATTATGATGTATGTATTATTGGTGCAGGCCCTATTGGAATCTGTTGTGCTATTGAAGCAAAGAAGAATAACTTAAGTTACATAATTATTGATAGGGGATGCTTGGTGAATTCATTATATAACTATCCAAAAAATATGACTTTCTTCTCTACTTCAGATAAGTTAGAGATTGGAGATGTGCCTTTTATTTCTCATAATTCTAAACCAACTAAGTCAGAGGCTTTAGAATACTACAGGAGAGTAGTTTCATCTTGGGACCTAAAGATTAATTTATATGAGGAAGTTACTGATATAACAAAAGAGGAAAAATTTATTATTAAAACATCAAAGGGTGAGTATAATTCTGATAAAGTAATAATATCTACAGGTTTTTATGATATCCCTTATAAACTTGGAGTTCCTGGTGAGGATTTACCTAAGGTAAAACATTATTACGATGAACCTCATCCATATTTTGGAATGCGAGTTGCAGTTGTTGGGGCAGCAAACTCTGCAGTTGATGTTGCGCTAGAAACATATAGGAAAGGCGCAAAGGAAGTTACAATGATTATCAGGGAGCCTAGTTTAAGTGATAGCGTTAAGTACTGGGTTAAACCGGATGTTGAAAATAGGATTGAAGAAGGGTCAATAAAATCTTATTTTAATTCTAATATTACCAAAATAGAGGAAGATAAAATTTTTATTTCTACTCCTGAAGGAGAAAAAATTTTAGATAATGATTTTGTATTGGCTATGACAGGATATCAGCCTGACTTCTCATTTCTAAAAAAATTAGGTATTGAACTTGGTGATGACGAATATAAAACCCCAGTTCATAATCCAGAAACTATGCAAACTAATATTGAAGGAATTTATCTTGCTGGTGTAATTTGTGGAGGACTCAAAACAAATAAATGGTTTATTGAGAATTCTAGAGATCATGCTTCTATTATATTTTCCAACATAAAATAATATAACTCATAATTATATTTATCGTATTATTATCGAGTTTATGAATATGCTACGCCTATTATTTTTTTTTATTTTCTATACTACTTATTCCTATTCACAGGAAAGATTTACACTAAATGGATACATCACTGATTCAGAGTCTGGGGAAAGTCTTATTGGTGCAACAGTATATATAAATCAAATAAGTTCGGGAACTATTACAAACCCTTACGGCTTCTACTCAATTACATTAGATGAGGGAAAATATGATATTGATTTTAGGTATATAGGATACCAGACTATATCAAGAGAAATAGAACTTTCTTCAAATTTAAAAATTGATATAGAGCTTTTAAGCTCTGATATTCAGCTTGAGAGTGTGGTGGTAAGTGATGTTGCAGAAGATTTTAATATATCTAGTATCGAGATGAGTACAGCAAAGCTCGATATGTCTAAAGTTACAGAGATTCCAACTTTTCTTGGGGAGAATGATATAATTAAAGCTATTCAGCTTCTTCCGGGTGTTAGTTCAGTTGGAGAGGGTGCTTCTGGATTCAATGTAAGAGGAGGTTCAGTTGGACAAAATTTAGTTCTTTTGGATGAAGCTCCAGTCTACAACTCTTCTCATCTTCTCGGATTCTTATCAGTATTTAATCCTGATGCAGTTAAGGATTTGAAATTATATAAGGGTGGAATTCCATCTCGTTATGGTGGAAGAATTTCGTCAATACTTGATATAAGGATGAAAGATGGAAACAAAAAAAATGCTGTTTTATCAGGAGGAATTGGTACTATTTTTAGCAGGCTTACATTAGAGTCCCCAATTGTAAAAGATAAGTCTTCTTTCATTTTAGCATTGAGAAGATCCTATGCAGATATTCTCGCTAAACCATTTTTAAAAAATTCAAATTTTTTTGATGATGGTGCAGCCTTAAACTTTTATGATCTAACCGCAAAATCTAATTTTGAGCTTAATGATAATAACACTATATATATTTCAAGTTATATAGGAAGAGATGTTTTCAAGTTTGATGCTCGTCAAGGATTTAACTGGGGTAATAAAACTGGTACAATAAGATGGAATCACTTATTTAATGATAGACTCTTTTCAAATTTCACTGCTATCTACAGTAACTATGATTACCAGCTTGCATTTGGAAGTGATGACAGAAATAAATTTGAGTGGGACTCCAAAGTAGAAACATTTAATTTCAAACCAGAATTCACCTACTTTGTTAATTCTGGTAACGAACTTTCTATTGGAGCTGAATTAATTAATTATAGATTTGAGCCTGCTAACGCCATCGGAGTAAGTGATGGTGAAATGACCGACATTACTTTACCTGACAAGTACGCTTTTGAAGGAGCTTTATATATAGGAAATGAGCAAAAAATTTCTTCTTTAACATTAGCCTACGGCTTACGATACTCTTATTATTCATATTATGGTCCTGGAGATAAGTACGAGTTTGGAATTCCTTTATCAAGTGGAGATAGACGACCACTTATATCCGAAAAAAAAGTTGGAAAGAGTGAGAGCATACAGAATTATTCAAGTCTTGAGCCAAGGATCTCATTAAATGTTTTATTAGGAAATACATCTTCTCTGAAAGCAAGCTATAATAGGATGACTCAGTACATTCATCTTTTATCAAATACCGCAGCTTCTAGTTCCCTTGATGTATGGACTCCNAGNACTAATAATATTAAGCCTGAAATTGCCGATGCATATGTATTGGGTTACTTTAAAAATTTTAAGAATAACACATACGAAGCTTCGCTCGAATTATACTATAAAGATCTTCAGAATCAAATTGATTACATCGACGGTGCCGATCTTTTAATTAATAAATATATAGAGGGGGATTTATTAACTGGCATAGGAAGAGCTTATGGTTTAGAGTTTTTATTCAAAAAAAATAGAGGGAGATATAATGGTTGGTTTAGCTATACCTTAGGAAGGTCCGAACTAAAGATTGATGGAATTAATAAATACGAATGGTATCCAACAAGATATGATCAAACTCATAATATTAAAATTACATCTACTTACAAAATAAATGATAGGGTTCAGATATCAGGAAACTTTGTTTATTTAACTGGAACTCCTGTTACTTTTCCATCATCAAAGTTTGTAATTCAAGGATTTGCTATACCTCATAATGCATCTAGTGCTAGACATCAGTTCAGGATACCTGATTACCATAGGTTAGATTTTTCAGTTACAATTAATGGTAAAAAGGAAAAGAAAAATGGGAAGGTAAGAAAGAATGATAGTTCTCTTATAATTGGGGTTTATAATGTTTATAATAGACGAAATCCATTTTCAATTTATTTCTCTCAAGGTGACGGTACGGTTTCTGACTCGTATGTTCCGGGAGAGGTGACCCGACTTTCAATTATTGGATCTTTTGTTCCATCCATAACTTATAATTTTAAATTCTAATGAAAAGATATTTTTTAATCGTTTTCTTGTCANTTCTATTTTCTTGTGAAGATATAATCACCCCTGATCTCCCAGTAAATGAACCTATAGTTGTAGTTGATGCGTGGATTAATAATTTAGAAAAAGATCAAGTTATAAAACTTTCAGAAACTCAAAATTATCTTGATAGTGATACTCCTGTTCCAGTTGTTGGGGCAAGTATATTTGTTTATGATGAAAATCTAAATCATTTTCCTTTCATAGAAGTTAATGATGGAGAATATATCTGGTCTCCAGATTCTATCTTTAAAAATCTTGGTGATGTAGGGACAAAATTTTACCTAAGTATAACCTTACAAGATGAGGGCATTAATATATATTCGGAGACCCAACTTCATCGAACATCAATTATAGACAGTGTCAATTTTGTAAGAGGTCAGGTTCCTGAGGGATCTTATTATGCAGAGTTTTGGTCTAGAGAAGAGGAAGGTCCAGGTGATGCTTATTGGATTAAGAGTTATATCAATGGTGAGCTTCAAACTGATTTGCAAGATATAATAACATGTATTGATGCAGGTGCTTCCTCAGAGGGTGCTATTATTGATGGCATACCTTTTATCCCGCCAATCAGAAGAGCGGTTACAAAGTTTAATAGTGATGATGACGGAAACTTTTTATCTCCATTTGTCAAAGGAGACTCTCTCCATGTTGAGATTCATTCTGTATCATACGAAGCTTTTGATTTTCTAAACAAGACAGCAATACAAATTAATAGGCCAGGAGGATTCAGTGAACTATTTGCTGTTTCTCTTTCTAATGTACCAACTAATTTAGTAGTCACAAATATTTCAGATGAATCAATAAATCCAGATTATCCAGTTGTAGGATTTTTTAATATTTCATCAGTTCATGGTATGGGTAATACTTTAGATGATGATGAAATTGAAAAGATTGAGTTATATAATAGGGAGTGGTAATTTATTTAATTGCTCTAACCATCTCCTTCTTTCCTTTAGGTCCTGGCAAGACATCAACTTTAAAACCTATTGATTTAAGGTCTCTCTTGAATTGTCCACTAGAGCAGTATGTTACAAGAACAGAATCGTAATTCATGTGAGAATATATTTTTTCTAAATTTTTTCTTTCCCACATGCTAGGTTGTTTACTTGGGGCAAAGGCATCATAGAAGATTATATCGTAATTGTCAGTAAGTACGATATCCTCTAGAGAAATTTTCGATTTTAAAAATTCTAAATTTTTTGAAATATGATTTTTTTTGTCATTTTCAAGGTTATGTGATAAATCAAAAATCTCACTGTACTGCTCTCCAACTTTAGAGACATAATTTAACTTTTCTATTACTTCATTAGGTAGAGGGTAAGGCTCGATTGTATGATAAAATATTTTTTCTTTTCTTTTTTCTAAGAAAGAATACGTTAGAAGAAAATTTAATCCAGTACCAAATCCTACTTCCAATATATTGATTTTTTTTCTCGATTTTTTTTTAATGTAATAATCCAATCCGTTTTGTATGTAAACAGTGTTTGACTCGTTTACAGATCCATGTAATGAATGATATGTCTCATTTAATTCAGAATTATATATTGTATCTGATCCATCTGAAGTTTGAATAATTTTAAGATTCATGATTTGAGTATACAAACGCAGTGCGCGGCAACTCCTTCTTCTCTACCAACGAATCCTAGCCCTTCCGTTGTTGTAGCCTTAACTGAAATTTGTGATTTGTTGATTTCCATAATATTAGATAAAATATCTCTCATTGAATCAATATAATTTCTAAGCTTAGGTTTCTGTAAAAGTATAGTCACATCAACATTTGATATTTGATATTTCTCTTCTTTAACTAATTTCATCACTTTCTGTAAAAGGATTTTACTGTCAATCCCTTTATATTTATTATCAGTATCTGGGAAGTGTTTGCCTATATCTCCTAAGCTTAGCGCTCCCAGAAAAGCATCACAAATTACGTGTATGACTACGTCTGCGTCTGAGTGGCCAACAGCACCTTTGTCATGATCTATTTCAATTCCCCCAATTATAAACTTTTTCCNTTNCTCAAGTTTATGGACATCGTAGCCGTGACCTATTCTAAAATTACTCATCACAACAAATTTAAGATTAAACTCATTTTTATAGCAAGAAAATTAAATTAATGTCATCTAAGTTTCAGAACATTAACCCAAATTAGTTCGTAAAAAGGCTAACATGAAAAATTTATTTTTCTTTCGTTCTGTCAAGAGTCACTATAATGATATGGCTCTCCTAATATTTAGAGTTGTTGTTAGCGCATCGCTAATGACCCACGGATACAGTAAATTAATTCGGTTAATAGAAGGTAATATTTGGGGCAGAACTCATCTTTTTTTTAATGAGGAAATATCTCTCGCCTTAGTCGCTTTTGCTGAATTTATTTGTCCAATATTTGTAGCAATAGGTTTTTGGACTAGGTTTTTTACTCTACCGATAATCTATACATTCTTAGTCATTGTATTTGACGTGCACTTTGATGATCCTTTCTCTAAAATGGAAAAAGGAATATTATTCTTAGTTTCATACCTTCTTATTTTTATGTTAGGGCCAGGTAAGTTATCTGTTGATAACCTTAGCTCTAAAAAGTAATAGAAGAAATAAAATTTATATATATTTACTTTTAGTAAACCAAACTAATCTATTACACCTTGTGTGTAATTTGATAAGGTTCCCCAGTAACCGACATTTACCTATATGGTTTTCAAAACTGATAACTTTACAACCAAGCAACTCAAAGATTTTTATTTATCTATCCTCAAACCTAGACTTATCGAAGAGAAGATGCTTATCCTCCTTCGTCAGAATAGAATCAGCAAATGGTTTTCAGGAATTGGTCAGGAAGCAACATCGGTAGGAGTTGCTCTTGCCACTGACTCTTCGGAGTATATTTTGCCTATGCATAGAAACCTTGGAGTATTTACATGTAGAGATATTTCTATGGTACAACTCTTCAATCAGTTTCAAGGTAAGGTAGATGGCTTCACAAAAGGGAGAGACAGATCCTTTCATTTCGGTTCCAAAGAACACAACATAGTTGGAATGATTTCCCATTTGGGGCCTCAACTAGGAATTGCTGATGGAATCGCACTTGCCAAGAAGATGAAGAAAGAGAAAAAAGCTACTGTAGTTTTTACTGGAGATGGTGGAACTAGTGAAGGTGATTTTCATGAGGCGTTAAATGTTGCCTCAGTATGGGATCTACCGGTCTTATTTGTGATAGAAAATAATGGGTACGGACTATCAACTCCAAACAAGGAACAGTTTAAAGGAGAATCATTAGCAATCAGGGGCGAAGGTTATGGTATAGAATCTTTATCAATTGATGGAAATAATATTCTTGAAGTTTACGAATCAGTTAAAGGTAAACTTGATGAAATAAGAAAAAATCCTAGACCTATTCTTATTGAATGTTTTACATTTAGAATGAGAGGTCATGAAGAGGCTTCGGGAACTAAGTATGTGCCTAAGAAAGTAATGGATTACTGGGCTGCTAAAGATCCAGTTATAAACTATGAAAAATATTTGATTGAAAATGAAGTTTATTCATCAGATCAAATATCAGAAATTAGAGAAGAGATAAAGAAAGAAATTAACAATGCAGTAAAGGAATCTTTCGATCAAAAAGAATTTATTGTAAATCCTGAGGAAGAGATAAAAGATGTATTTTATCCTTTTAATCAAAAGATTATTTTTCCTAAAGAAAAGACTATCTCTGAAATGAGGTTTGTTGATGCAATCTCAGATAGCTTGAGACAAAGTATGAACAAGTATAGGGATATGGTAATAATGGGTCAAGATATTTCAGACTATGGAGGGGTATTTAAAGTAACTGAAGGGTTTGTAGATGAATTTGGTAGAGAGAGAGTAAGAAACACTCCACTCTGTGAGTCTGCAATTGTTGGTACAGCCCTCGGCTTATCAATAGAAGGAATAAAGTCAGTCGTAGAGATGCAATTTGCAGATTTTGTTACATGTGGGTTTAATCAGATAATTAATAACTTAGCTAAAATTCATTATAGGTGGGCGCAAAATGCCGATGTTGTTGTTAGAATGCCAACTGGTGGAGGTGTTTCAGCAGGTCCATTTCATTCTCAGTCAAACGAGGCTTGGTTTTTTCATACTCCAGGTTTAAAAATTGTATATCCATCTTGCTCAGCGGATGCTAAAGGATTATTAAATGCTGCAATAGAAGATCCTAATCCATATTTATTTTTTGAGCACAAGGCTCTTTATAGATCTCATAAAGAAATGGTATTTGATGATTATTACACAACAGAAGTTGGAAAGGCAAAATTGGTTGAGGAGGGTAAAGATGTTACAATAGTCACATATGGTATGGG
>JGI24820J26691_1000482_pt1 | contig 12087 bp, 11 predicted proteins | sample METZYME_5_50m_FD_26691 | JGI IMG/M metagenome (IMG submission 26691) | reverse complement strand
ATACTACTAAATCGCTGTCAAATCCAGTCGACCCCAAAATTTCAATGAACAAACGGATGGCAAAAATAACAAATACTATTAAATAGCAGATTTAATCTTTATTAGTTTAACTAAAAGAGTCTCTAATTGATCTAATGGGAGCATATTTTTTCCATCACTTTTAGCATTCTTAGGAGACGGATGGGTTTCAATAAAAAGCCCATCTACACCAGATGCGATACCGGCTTTGGCAATTGTTTCAATTAGTTCAGGATAACCACCGGTAACTCCTGATGGCTGGTTTGGTTGCTGAAGTGAATGGGTTACATCTAAAATAACTGGAGCATATGCTTTCATTTTAGGGATACCTCTAAAATCAACAACTAAATCATGATAACCAAACATGTTTCCCCTCTCTGTTATTAACACTTTATCATTACCGGAATCTTTGACCTTATCAACTGCAAATTTCATGGATGTAGAGTTCATGAACTGTCCTTTTTTTATGTTGACTATTTTTGAGGTTTTTGCTGCCGCTACAATTAAATCTGTTTGTCTTGCTAAAAAAGCAGGTATTTGAAGAATATCTACATGCTTTGCAGCTAGATCAGCATCTTTAACTTCATGAATGTCAGTAGTTGTTGGTATTGAAAAACTGTTTCCAACTTTTTTTATGATCTCTAAAGCCTTTTCATCACCAATACCTGTAAAACTGTCTATTTTACTCCTGTTTGCTTTTTTAAAACTTCCCTTAAAAACAAAGTTTATATCTAGTTTTANTGAGATTTTATGAATTTTTTCAGCAATTTCAAATGCTATTTCTTCACTTTCAATTGCACATGGTCCAGCAATCAATAGAAATGAATCTTTATTATTGAAAAGCTCTTTGTATTCAATCATGGCNTAAATGTATGTAAATATTATGTTTTTTCAGACAGCGTAAACAACTTACCATCTTCAATTCTTAGAGTTNTATTCGGGAATTTAGAAATCATATCATAATCATGAGTTGCCATTAGTATTGTATTGCCTTGATTGTTTATTTCAAGTAATAGATTCATGATTTCTTTGCTTGTAGCAGGGTCTAAATTCCCAGTTGGTTCATCAGCCAAAATTAAATTAGGTTTATTTAATATAGCCCTAGCAATTGAGACTCTTTGTTGTTCTCCACCAGACAATTGATGGGGATATCTTTCTTTAAAATCAATCATTCCCACTTGATTTAAGACTTGATCGACTCTTTCTTTAATTTTTGACTCATTTTTCCACTCGGTGGCCTTTAAGACAAATTCTAAATTTTTATAAATCGACCGATCTGAAAGAAGCTTGAAATCTTGAAATATGATCCCAATTTTTCTTCTTAATAAAGGGATTTGATTTTTTTTAATTTTATTGAGCTCTAGTTCATCAATTATGCATGTTCCGGACTGAATGGGAATATCACAATAAATTGATCTTATTATACTACTCTTACCGCTTCCAGTCTTTCCAATTAAATAAGTAAAATCTCCGTAACATATTGAAAAATTTAAATTCTCAAGAATGTTAGTTTCACTAATTTTTAATGAAACATCATTAAAAACAATTATTTCAGATTTCTTTGTCAAGTCAATCTAAAGTTATTAATTCATTTTAAATTTTTTCACTTTTTTAAGAATTGTTAAAAATAATGTGATATGTAAATATAAACTGAGTCAAAACCAAATTAATTATTCATATTTGCCAAAAAAATTTATGTGTGGTATTGTATGCGCGTTAGACATCAAAGAAAGTTCTAATAAACTTAGAGCAGATGTTCTTGAAATGTCTAAGAAATTAAGACACAGAGGCCCTGACTGGAATGGAATTTATGCTGACGACAATGTTATTTTGGCCCATGAGCGCCTTGCAATCGTTGACCCAAAATCTGGAAAGCAACCACTCTTGAGTCATGATGGTAGATATGTCCTGGCAGCTAACGGAGAAATTTACAATCACAATGAATTGAGAAAGGGTTTGAAAAACAATTATAAATTCTTGACCAAATCAGATTGCGAAGTAATTATTGCTTTATACAATGAAAAAGGAGAAAAATTCATCGATGATTTAAATGGAATTTTTGGATTTNTAATTTATGATAAGATTAATAAAGAATTTCTTATCGCTNGAGATCATNTTGGAATAATTCCATTATACATGGGCTGGGACTCTGCAGGCACATTATTTGTCGCCTCTGAGCTTAAAGCGCTAGAGGGAAGATGTAAAAAAATTGAGGTTTTCCCACCTGGCCACCTCATGTCTAGTAAGGATTGCCTTCTTAAAAAATGGTATAAAAGAGATTGGATGAGTTATGATAATGTAAGTGATAATAAAACAAGCATAGAAAATTTAAAAAAATCTCTTGAAGATGCTGTTTACAGACAGTTGATGAGTGATGTGCCTTATGGTGTTCTTTTGTCGGGGGGNTTAGATTCTTCAATAACTTCTGCCTTAGCCAAAAAGTTTTCTAAAAAAAGAATTGAGACTCAAGATGCNGAAGAGGCATGGTATCCTCAATTGCATTCATTTTCCGTTGGATTAGTGGGTTCACCTGATCTTGAAGCTGCAAAATTAGTTGCTGAAAAAATTGGTTCAATTCACCACGAAATAAATTTTACAATTCAGGAGGGATTAGATGCAATCAGGGATGTGATTTATCATATAGAAACATATGATGTAACAACAGTTAGAGCTTCAACCCCAATGTATTTAATGGCCCGAGTTATCAAGTCCATGGGGATTAAGATGGTTTTGTCTGGTGAAGGTGCTGATGAAATTTTTGGAGGGTATTTATATTTTCATAAAGCACCAAATTCTAAAGAATTTCATAAAGAAACTGTTCGTAAAATAGACAAACTATATCAGTATGATTGTTTGAGAGCTAATAAGTCACTTGCAGCATGGGGAATTGAGGGTAGAGTTCCATTTCTTGATAAAGAGTTTATTGATGTTGCAATGAGAATTAATCCAGAGGATAAGATGATAACAAATGAAAGGATGGAAAAGTGGGTTTTAAGAAAGTCTTTTGAGAAATATTTACCTAAAGAAGTTGCCTGGAGACAAAAAGAACAATTTAGTGATGGAGTCGGCTACAGTTGGATTGATAGCCTTAAAGATTTGGTTAACAAAGAAGTCTCCGATAATGACTTTATAAATGCAAGTAAAAGATTCCCCTTTCAAACGCCCCAAAACAAGGAAGAGTATTATTACAGATCTATTTTTGAAGAACACTTTCCATCAAAAACTTCTGCAGAAACAGTACCATCTGTACCGTCTGTTGCATGCAGTACACCAATTGCAATAGAGTGGGATAAATCATTCAAAAATTTAAATGATCCGTCAGGCAGATCGATTCAAAATATTCATAAAGATTCTTATTAACTTTTCTTGTATAAATTGTTAATAACTTAACCATATTTACCTCTGTAAAAAAGCCAATTTTAGACCATTTTTTGAGTATATTTGTTAGTGAACAAAAAACTATCCCAAAAACGATATGGCAACAGATAAAAACCAAAACTATTCTGCAGATAGTATACAAGCCCTAGAGGGCATGGAACATGTCAGAAAACGCCCATCAATGTACATAGGAGATGTTGGAGTTAGAGGACTACATCACCTAGTCTATGAAGTTGTAGATAATTCAATTGATGAGGCTATGGCAGGACATTGCAATAACATTGGAGTAATTATTAACGAGGATGATTCAATTTCAGTGGAAGACGATGGTAGAGGTATTCCTGTTGGCATTCATCAGAAGGAGGGTGTTTCTGCACTTGAGGTCGTTATGACTAAAATTGGTGCTGGTGGTAAATTTGACAAAGATTCTTACAAGGTATCCGGGGGGTTGCATGGTGTTGGTGTTTCTGTCGTAAATGCATTGTCTGATCATCTCACCGCAGTTGTTTTTAGAGACGGTAAAGTATGGCAACAAGAGTATGAACGAGGGAAGACGCTGTATCCTGTTAAAGAGACAGGAAATACAGATAAAACTGGCACACTAGTAACATTTAGACCTGACCTATCAATCTTTAAGGACGTTGATAAATACAATTACGAAACATTGGCCAATCGAATGAGAGAACTATCCTTTTTAAATAAAGGAATCAATATTTCTCTAACAGACAAAAGAAAAAAAGTTGATGGAGAGTTTAAATCTGAAAGTTTCCATTCAGAACATGGGTTAAAGGAATTTATTTCTTTTCTAGATGAAAANAGAGANCCCTTAATACCTGAGGTAATTTCCATTGAAGGTGAAAAAAATAATGTCCCTGTTGAGATAGCTATGGTTTATAATTCTTCCTTTAACGAAAATATTCACTCATATGTGAATAATATTAATACTCACGAAGGGGGAACTCATCTTTCGGGCTTTAGAAGAGGATTAACATCTACTTTAAAAAAATATGCTGATTCCTCAGGTTTGTTAGATAAGATTAAGTTTGAAATTTCTGGTGATGATTTTAGAGAAGGTTTAACAGCTATAATTTCAGTTAAGGTTGCTGAACCACAATTTGAGGGGCAAACTAAAACCAAGCTTGGTAATAAGGAAGTTTCATCCGCTGTTTCACAAGCAGTCTCCGAAATGCTACAAAATTATCTCGAAGAACACCCAAATGAAGCTAAAATAATTGTTGATAAAGTTGTTCTAGCGGCACAAGCAAGACATGCAGCTCGAAAAGCGCGTGAAATGGTACAAAGGAAAACAGTAATGGGTGGCGGTGGTTTACCTGGAAAGTTATCTGATTGCTCAGAACAAGATCCATCATTATGTGAAATTTTTTTAGTAGAGGGTGATTCTGCAGGTGGAACAGCTAAGCAGGGTAGAGACCGTAATTTCCAGGCAATTCTTCCATTGAGAGGTAAAAATTCTCAATGTAGAAAAAGCTATGCAACATAAGGTGTTTGAAAATCAAGAAATTATTAATATTTACACTGCACTTGGTGTAACAGTTGGAACTGAGGAAGATAGTAAAGCTTTAAACCTAGAAAAANTAAGATATCATAAAATAGTNATAATGTGTGATGCAGATGTTGATGGTAGTCATATTTCAACCCTTATTCTAACATTTTTCTTTAGATACATGAAAGAATTAATTGAAAACGGCCATGTTTATATTGCAACTCCACCATTGTATTTAGTAAAAAAAGCTTCCAAAAAAGAATATGCATGGTCTGATGAAGCAAGAGATAAATTATTAAATGAATTTGGAACTGGCAGTTCAGTGCAGAGGTATAAAGGACTCGGTGAAATGAATGCGATTCAGCTCTGGGAGACTACTATGAATCCTGAGTCCAGGACATTTAGAAAAGTAACAATTGATACACCAGTTGAAGCAGATCGAGTTTTTACAATGTTAATGGGGGATGAGGTCCCTCCCAGAAGAGAATTTATTGAAGAAAATGCTACTTACGCAAATATTGATGCTTAAATATTAAATATGAAAGTTACTATTGTTGGTGCCGGGAATGTTGGTGCTACTGCGGCAGATGTTATTGCCTCAAAAGAAATTGCAGAAGATATTGTTTTACTGGATATTAAAGAGGGTTTTGCTGAGGGTAAAGCACTTGATCTTATGCAAACATCTTCTACGAAAGGTTTTGATTCAGTTATAACTGGTACAACTGGTGATTATTCGCTAACTGAGGGCAGCGATGTTGTGGTCATAACATCAGGTATCCCTAGAAAACCTGGGATGACAAGAGAAGAATTAATAGGAATAAATGCCAATATTGTAAAAGATGTTTCAAAAAACATTCTTGCATATACATCTAACCCAATAATAGTTATGGTCTCAAATCCTATGGATACAATGACTTACCTTGCTCTAAAGTCTACCGGCTTAGATCCTAAAAGAGTTATTGGTATGGGGGGTGCTTTAGACAGCTCCAGATTCAAAACTTATATTTCATTAGCGATAAATAAACCTCAAAAAAATATAGATGGTATGGTTATAGGAGGTCATGGAGATACAACTATGATCCCTTTACCCCGTTTGGCTAAATATAATGGAGAGCCTCTTTCAAAATTATTGGGAATTGAAGAAACTGAGAAAGTCGTAAAATCCACTATGATTGGAGGTGCGACATTAACAAAACTGCTAGGAACATCAGCTTGGTATGCTCCAGGATCTTCAATTGCTTATTTGGTCGATTCAATCTTAAATGATAAAAAACATATTATTCCATGCTCTGTTTTTTTGGACGGACATTATGGTTTAAATGATATTTGTATTGGAGTACCATGTTCCATTGGTAAAAATGGAGTTGAGCAAATAGTTCAATTAGATTTAAATAAAGACGAAATGGACAAGTTAAACAGCTCTGCTGATGCTGTCAGATCAATGAATTTGACACTAATTAATCACACCTAATAACATTAAATCCTAGAATTTTGTTTAGTGAAGTTGTAAATCATATATTTGCTTGCCTAAAAATAAAATATGCATAAGAACGGTCTAGTTAAGTTTACAGCAATTCTATTTACGTTTATCAGTATTTTACAGATTTCTTACACCTATGTGGTCAGTAAAATAGAGACCGACGCACTAAATTATTCTATCAACTCTGTGTCAGAGGATGAAAAAGATTTTACCATTAAAAGAGAACTAGCTCAAAGGACATATCTTGATTCTGTAGCCGATATAAGAGTTTTTGGAATTACATCGTACAAAGATGCAAAGGAGAAGGAATTAAATAAGGGTCTCGATCTGAAGGGAGGAATTAATGTTATTTTACAGATATCAGTTAAAGATATTTTAAAAGGTTTAGCTGAAAATTCAAATGACCCACAATTTAATCAGTCCTTGGATAGAGCTGACGAATTACAGAAAAGCTCNAATGATACTTATNTAGAATCNTTTTTTATCGCCTTTGAGGAGAATCANGAAGCTTTATTAGCTTCACCNGATATTTTTGCTAACAGAACCTTGAGTGATGAAATAAACTTCCAAATGTCAAATGATCAGGTAAAACCTATCTTAAGAACAAAAATTGATGAGTCCATTACATCTGCATTTGAAGTTTTACGTAAGAGAATTGATAAGTTTGGTGTAACTCAACCAAATATTCAAAGACTTGGAAACTCAGGAAGAATCTTAGTTGAATTACCTGGGGCTAAGGATGTTGAAAGAGTAAAAAAGCTACTACAAAGCACAGCACAGCTCGAGTTTTGGACTACTGAAAAAAATATAGATTATTTTTCATTTCTTAACCAAGCATCAGTTGTAGTTAAAGATTTAGTTCAAGAGGAGGAAGAACTTGTCGATAAAGACGAAAGTTCTAGTGAAATAGATGATTTGCTTGCCGATGTTGAAGTGAAATCAGATTCCTTAAGTATCGATAAAAATCCTCTTCTAGATTTAATTATTAGTACTGGATTTCAAGGTGGTCCTGTTTTGGCTCAGGTATATGAAAAAGACTTACTGACTGTCGATTCATATCTCAACAATCCAAAGGTTAGACAGCTTTTACCTGCAAGCAAAAGGTTCACAAAGTTTTTGTGGGGTATTCCAGATCCAGAAACTAAAATTGTGGATTTATATATTATAAAGGCAAACAGAAACAATGTACCACCCTTAGGAGGAGGTGTGGTGGTAGATGCTTCTCAAGGATATGATCAAGTTGGAAATCCTGCTGTAAATATGCAAATGAATGGTAGAGGTGCAAAGCTTTGGGAAGATTTGACAGGTGACGCATACAAAAATTCATACAACATAGCTATTGTTTTAGATGAAACAGTTTACTCAGCTCCAGGTGTAACTAGCGGTCCAATTTCAGGTGGAAGATCAGAAATAACTGGTGATTTTTCTCTAAACGATGCTATTGACCTGGCAAATGTATTGAGAGCTGGTAAGTTGCCAGCATCTGCAGACATTATTCAATCAGAAATCGTAGGACCATCTTTAGGAAAAGAATCAATTGAGAAGGGTATAAACTCATTTTTAATTGCTTTAGTTCTTGTTTTGATATGGATGTATTTTTATTATGGAAGAGCTGGACTATTTGCAGATGTAGCTCTAGTTTTAAATATTGTTTTGATTTTTGGATTTTTATCTGGACTGGGAGCTGTTCTTACCTTACCTGGTATCGCAGGTATTGTTTTGACAATTGGTATGTCAGTTGATGCTAATGTCCTAATTTTTGAAAGGGTTAGGGAAGAGTTAGAAGAGAAAAAGGTTTGAAGCAAGCTGTATCTGATGGTTTTAGTAATGCACTCTCATCTATTTTAGATGCAAATATAACCACTGGTGTTACGGCCTTGGTGCTTTTTGTTTTCGGAACAGGTCCTATAAAAGGATTTGCTACTACTTTACTTATCGGAATAATGACTTCTCTGTTTACTGCTATTTTCATTACCAGAATGTTAGTTGAGAATCATATCTCAAAATCAAAAACACTAAATTTCTCAACTATGTTAACAAAAAACTGGCTGAGCAATATTAGTATCTCCTTCCTAATAAAAAGAAGAATTTCATATGTTGTTTCAGGCACCTTTATCATCATAGGTCTTTCATCACTGTTTTTAAATGGACTTAATCAAGGGGTAGATTTTGTTGGAGGAAGATCATATGTTGTTAGATTTGAACAACCAGTTTCTCAAGAAAAGGTACAGGCAAATTTGATTAAGGTACTTGGTAATGCTGAGGTAAAAACCTTTGGATCAGATAATCAATTAAAAATCACAACAAATTATAAAGTTGACATTGACTCCTCTGATATTGATGATGAAATAAATAACATATTATATACTGATCTTTCACAGTTTATGCCTAATAACCTAACAATTGATGATTTTGTCAATGGTGATGAAAATAAACAAGTTGGTATAATGTCATCAATAAAAGTTGGCCCAACCATTGCTGACGATATAAAAAAGAACTCATTTTTTGCTGTGTTTGGCTCCTTAATTTTAGTTTTTCTTTACATTCTTCTAAGATTTAAAAACTGGCAGTTTTCGTTGGGTGCAGTATCTGCGGTATTTCATGATGTTTTAGTTGTTTTGGGTATATTTTCATTGACGTATGCATTCATGCCTTTCAACATGGAAATAAATCAAGCATTTATTGCTGCTGTTCTAACTGTAATAGGTTATTCTTTAAATGATACAGTTGTTGTTTTTGATAGAATTAGAGAATATAGAAATATAAATACATCTTGGGAATTACCAAGAGTTGTTGATGGTGCATTAAATAGTACTTTAAGCAGAACTCTTAATACCTCCTTTACGACTTTAGTTGTACTAGTATCAATATTTATTTTTGGTGGTGAGTCTATTCGAGGGTTTATGTTTGCACTTATTGTTGGTGTATTGATTGGAACTTACTCTTCTGTCTTTGTTGCAACACCTGTTATGTACGATACCCTCAAAAAGAAGTAATTATTTTTCTGAAAACCATTCATGTTGTCCAAAGTAATTTCTTGGAACACTCTTCCTGTTTTTTAGGTAATAATTTATCCCTCCTATAACACTTTGAAGGTATTTTTTTAAGTGCGGTTCTAATATTATTTTATGTGGAAAGTAGGAGATGATTTTTGGGTATTTTCTCATAAAATGAGGATAGACTGTTATACTTAAATAATTTTTATAATTTTTTGAGCTTATTTCCCAAACAACATATGATTTTTTTCCATTCTTAGTACCTATTAACAAACTGTAACCAACTTCAGGTTCCCATGTCATAAACTCTCTTATAAATTTTAGTCCGTTGAGATATTCAAGAACATCAATGGAATTTATTCCATCCCAAGAAATACTATAATTATCTTTACAAAATGGATGAACATAGTTTAAGTTGCCATCTCTAGATATAATCTCCCATAAATCCTTAATGTTGGCATGTATTTCTTTTTCAACTTTTATTGGCCAAGTTCTTTTATAGTAGTTTAACTCTTTCAAAAGGTTACTTATTATTCTCTATAGATTTACGAACACTTTTGTTCTCATNTAATAAACTTTTTGCTTTATCATTATCAATACTTAGCTCTTTCATTAAAATTCTTTCAGCGCGATTAATCAATTTATTATTTGAAAGTTGCATATCGATCATTTTATTGTCTTTTACTCTACCNAACTTTATCATAAGGGTAGTTGATATTGTATTTAGAATAAGTTTTTGAGCNGTTCCCGCTTTCATTCTTGAGCTTCCAGTAACAACTTCAGGACCTACAATTACTTCAATCGGATAATTAGAAGCTTTGGCAAGTGNTGAATTTAAATTACATGTAATACACCCTGTTAAAATATCTTCCTCACTACACTTTTTTATAGCGCCAACTACATAGGGTGTTGTCCCAGATGCTGCAATGCCAATAACACTATCATTTTTACTAATATTAAANTCTAATAAGTCGNTCCAACCCTGATTATAATCATCTTCTGCAAATTCTTGAGATTTTCTTATTGCTTTATCTCCTCCAGCTATTATACCAATAACTAATTTATCTGAAACCCCAAAAGTGGGAGGACACTCAGATGCATCAAGAATTCCCAATCTTCCACTTGTACCAGCTCCAACATAAAATAACCTTCCACCATTTTTCATATTTAAATAAATTTTATCAATTAATATTGTCAAGTTCGGAAGGGTTTTTTTTACTGCTGATGCCACAGTCATATCTTCATCATTGATAATATTGACCAATTCTTTAGTAGATTTTAGCTCTAGATTATTGTAGTTCGAATCTGACTCAGTAATTTTTTTGAAACTCATTTCATTTAAAATTAGTCAATTATGATATCTTCTAAAAGATATTCATCATATTCACAAACCTTAAAGTATCCAAAAACATTATCCAATTCATTATTGTTATTAATTATATTTCCTTTAATTGGAGCTGGTGGAGTAGAAAATGGACCATTTTGTGTATTAGTCTGTATTAATATTTGAAGCATATATTTGAAGTAATTGTAATTTACTCCTTCCATTTTGACTTTTAATTTTTTTGTCTCTGGAATTTCATTTTTATTTATGAAATATGAGAATGTAAAACTATTACCATTTATATATAAGTCTCTTGCAACTTGTAAATTTCCTTTATCACCAAATTCGAAAAGAAAGTAGTTTTCTTTTTGAGTCAAATCTGTGAAAGTTGTGACAATTTCAATATCATCTCCGCTCAATGAGCTTCTTTCACCTTGAATAACGCTATCAATTAGACTGGATTTAGTCAAAGTTTCAATTGAAGAAAATTTATTGCTTTGATGCTCNATTACTAATTTATATTCACTTTGCTCATTAACTTCATCTATTTCTGTTCTGTATAATCCATCACTTATTAAATTAAGTGAAAATTCTTTATTNGTTATTAACTCAATAATTTTCACTTTAGCATCATTGATATATGCTATATTATCTTCAAAATAAGGTCTTGATTTTGAAATTAAAACTTCTGAAAATNCTGATTTTGAGTTGACATGCTTGTTTATTTTTGCATCAATAACATAATTTTCATTTGAAAAGCTCAAATCTATATCNATNACCTTTTCACAGCTTGTAATTGATAAAAGTGATATAAAAAGAAGTATTTTTCTCATTAAAATTTAAAATTATATGTTACTGAGGGCACAATTCCAAAAATTGATATTTGTACTGCCTCATTTTTAAGAGTTTCATTATTACGTCTAAAAATAATTGATGATGCGTTATCTCTATCGTAAATATTATATATACCAAACACCCACGAACTTTCAATTTTTTTACCATTTCTATTTGGTGTTAAAGTAAGATTTATATCCAAACGATGATAGTTTGGAAGCCTTTGCGAATTTCTTTCACCATAATTTGGTACGTTTAAATTCATGTAATTATATTGTGAATTTGGGTAGTTGGTCGGTTGACCAGTTTGAAAGATAAAATTACCTACAATTTTAAGTTTTCTATTTATGTTATATTCTGAGTTAATACTAAAATCATGTGTTTTGTCGTAAGGTGTGTTGTACCACTTTGACATATTAATTCCATTTTCATTGCTATTTCTTCCCGGTGTTTTTTGCTCTGATTTTGATAGTGTGTAAGCAATCCAATACTTATGTCTACCTGAATTTTTTCTCAGTAGCAACTCCATTCCATATGCTCTTGATATTCCAGG
>JGI24820J26691_1000481_pt1 | contig 12092 bp, 18 predicted proteins | sample METZYME_5_50m_FD_26691 | JGI IMG/M metagenome (IMG submission 26691) | reverse complement strand
CTGTTGAAAGGCTATCCTCGACAACAATTATCACAGCACCTCTCGGCCAGGTTTCATTTGTTGGAGACGAAAAAATAACTAAGTTAAGATTTTCATCTCGAACGAAAGCTGAACTTCAATTATTTAAAGAATTGTATGCAGATCGCCTAAAAAAATTAGGGTTAGGTGCAAAAATAAAATGGGAAAAAAGTGTAGGTTCCATTCCTTTCAACCAAATACGTTGCGAAGTTACTTCCTGTGAGAGAATATCAAATAACTTTAAACGTCTTCGACTTCAGGGGAATTTCTCAGTATTTGCTGGTGATTCAGCTGGTCTTCATTTCAGGTTTTTATTGGGTCCAGCTGGTGTGGGGTGGCCCTACTTAGATGATAACGGCTTAACACTTTGGCCGCTTGGTATTTCTGAGTGGCATAGGCCTGTTTTTACAGTACGTAGAATTGCAAGCGATGCAAAATGGATAGACGTAGACATTGCACTGCATATAGGTGGTCGCGTTACCAATTGGCTTAAAGAATTAAAAGTTGGTGACGAAATCGCAATCAATGGGCCAAGTGGTATGAAAATGCCAATGGCTGATAAGATGTTTCTCTTTGGCGATGAAACAGCCATGCCTGCAATAATGAGAATTTTAGAAAATAACCCGCCCGGAACACGTGTTAATGCTACGCTAGCATTACGTGACGCAAAAGATTTGCAAGCAATGCCTAACGACAAACAGCTAACAATTAAAACTGTCAAAATGGAAGATGAAAGTGGGCTTTTAAACGAACTTTATGAAAATTGTCACAAATTTTCTGACTGTTTTTTATTTTTTGCAGCAGAAAGAAGTCAATCGTCGAAGGCGAGAGAATTCATAAAAACTTCTTCAATATTGGTCAAGTCGTCAAAGATATCATCTTATTGGACCAAAACAAACTAGGCATATGTAAATATTAGTAACCAAGAGCGCTGATAACTTCTTCAGCCCATACATCCCATCCATCGATTCCATCATCACATTCATGCCTATTAACAACACACGTTGCACCAAGTTCAGAAAACCGCTTGTCAATTTTCTTTCCTGCACCACAAAAATTAAAGTACATTTTGTTACCGAGAGCACAGACACTATAATTCATTTTTGACAGATCAATATCTGCTTTTTCAATAGCTGTCCAAAACTCCTCTCCCATCATCGGCACATCACCATCGCCCGTTGAACTTATTACAACCATTACCCGCTCCATATCTTGCAATGACTCAAGTGAAACGTCGTCCATCTCGCTTAGTTCTGTATCAATGCCTTTGTTTTTAGCGGTTACTTCTACGTCCTCCGCCAAAGCCATGGCTGTTCCCATTTCTGAAGCATAGATAATGTTAAGTTTTGTCATAATTTTAATCCTTAAACGTTATTATTTTTTAGTATTGTTTTACCAAACTTTTGCCCCAACTTATTAGGTTCCAAACACGTTCATGAAAATAAAAAACAATTGTGTTGAATATAAGTTGGATGATGGCAATCGTACTACTTGCTGAAATATCACCGATAATCAGAAAACTTATGCAAAATGTACAAAACGTNCCAGTTATTCTCCATGATAAAGTTTTAACGATGCTCCTTAACTTGGTGTCCAAAATATCAATCTTTCAATAAAATTTAAATTATAATTAGTTTTTGATATTTAAGTTGCTTGGGGAATATTGTTCCCCATTATATGCGGGAAAACTTTTGTTCTCGACGCCAAAATTGCATGAACCAACCGCTAATAAGAATGCCAGTGATCCATAAATCCCATATTTTGTCCATTTAATAAAACCTTCAAATCCAGCTTCTGCTTGTTCTAGGGCTTGTTTTCTTACATCATCACTACTATTTTCAGCCATAATTTCATTCCGTGGGGTTAGATAAAATTTAGCTGGAGTTATTTGAGCTCTATTTGGAAGCTCAGCCTTGCTAAGATATGCAAAATATATTGCGCAAATTCGGTTTTTAAATAAGCTCACCCGAATTTTAACTCACTATCTGCAGGGGAACAGTCTTCGTAACCCAAAATATACAGCAACAACAACCTGATCAGACTTATCTTGTTTTTTCATAGTTTCTCGAGAATACTTAACGGCAGTAGAAATGGCTTGAGATTTGTCTCTTTCACTATTCATAACTACACCACCACCAATTGTAATGTTTGCAGGGATGCACATATCTACTGGATTTCCAAATGCAGCGTTAACGGCATTACCCATCACTATCCCATCTGCAAGACCTGCTAGATAAAATTCTTGTTCTTCGTGAGTAAGCACTTGTTCAAATTGATTTATTGTAATTGCAGCTGCTTGGGTTGCAAATATAGATAGGATTATAAAAGATATTATTTTTTTCATTAATCAACCTTTCACTTTTCCAGTTTAGCTTAAGCTTCCGTTGGGTTGCGAGTGATCGGCTGACTGTGACTTTGTTTACTAACGCCACTGTGATTAACTACAGTGCTACTGTCAAATATTTTATAACTTGGCGTCCCCATACGCTATAGAAAAACCACCTGTACAAATTGCCATGCGAACATGCAAAACATCGCAATCAATACTGCGTAAACAAAATATTTAAATAAACTTCTCATGATTTGAGGTTAATTCTCTTGATGGTTTTATCAAGAAATTTAGATGCGGCAAATTATTCACCAAACTTCATTTTACAAGTAGTATTTCCTAAAGTTGCAGCCTCTTCTGTTTTTGCTTCTCTAGATACCTTTAATAGACAATCCTCAAGGTTTCGAGGTTTATTTGCCAGCTGTGTATAGGCAAGTGCACCAAGAAGAAGGGCAATGGCTGCTGCTCTAGTTTGGTTATTTTTTATCCACACTATTAAGTTATCCATAACGACAGCAAATCCTCAATATTTTAATGCCTTTAGATGTTGCCGTGCTCTTCAAGATTGTAATGTCTTTAATATTCATATTACAAAAGTTCGAATTAAGTTTCGCTAATTTTGGCTAAATTACGCCATGAGACAAATGATAAAATAGCAATAAGGCCTGTAGCTACTGTTGGAGGTACGGCTGATATTTTACCCAAAACTTGTAAAATCAGATTGGTAACACAAACCACGCTGAAAGCCAAAGTATAGCCTCTCATCACATGTGCTTGAAAAGCTCGACCTTCAATATTTCTTAAATGATAGGTGATTATAACCAAAGCCAAGATTAAGCTTGCAATTGCATAACGGAGAGTAATTAGGTCAGTAAACCCTTGCCCCTCTGCATTTGGGAACTGTTCGCGAGTTACAAATTCTGGTGCAAAAAACATTACGGATGAAAAAACCAGTCCGATTAAAGCCGTGATTGTCAAAGTAATTTTTGGTTTCATGAAACCCTCCAAAGTTACCATTAGCCTAACTCTTACAGCAAATGATTCAAGATATTACGCTACGACTGCAGTAAATGAAGTTATCCAAATAAAAGATTACTTGAGTGGAGCTTATTCGTGTTTCAAACTAATAGCGGTCTAGTGACCTTCGTGAAATTGGTATAGAACACTATAGACAAATGTTAAAAAAACAATTTGAAGTAGGCNTTTTATGTTTATTGATGTTGGTTCGGCACGCTTATTTTTTGACGTAGTGGGAGAAAGTCTGGATGCTGAAACTTCTAATATGGCACAACGCCCAACCTTGATTTTATTACATGGAGGTCCTGGGTATGACCATTCAACATTACGTCCATATTTTGACCGTTATAGTGACACACATCAATTAATTTATCTGGACCATCGTGGTTGTGGACGTTCGACTGGCGAAAGGGAAACCTGGCACTTAGATCAATGGGCAGACGATATTGCAATATTCTGCAGCACATTAAGCATTCAGTCACCAGTAGTTTTTGGGCAGTCTTTTGGAGGAATGGTTGCGATGCATTACGCTGTACGGCATCCTGGAGGAATATCGAAACTAATTCTTTCCTCTACGGCTGCGCAATTTCGTCTCGACGAAACAATGAAAATGATGCGCAAACTTGGTGGCCCTCGAGCTGCAGATGTTGCATGTGAGTTCTTTTCCAACCCATCCAAAGCTGCCTATGAAACTTATGGGCAGGTCTGCTTGCCGCTTTATAGCAACCCTAATGTGCCTGCGGCAGGCGCTTTCCGTGACCGTGCTATAGAGCGTCCTGAAGTAGCGTTCCATTTTTTTTCTGACGAAATGGCCCAGATGGATATGCGTGCTGAGATTGCAAATATTACATGTCCGACATTAGTCATTGGAGGCGCAATCGACCCAGTCACGCCTCCTATATGTTCTAAAGCCATTGCCGACGCTATTGGTGATAATGCACGGCTCCGAATGTTTGAAGGTTGCGGTCATGGGCCGCATCGAGATGATCCAACGGGTGCTGAAAAAATTATGCGGCATTTTCTGGCTGATTAATACTGGAAAAACCTTACTGAGAATTGGTTTGTGGTCAAAACCCAATTAATAATAAATTTATTTAGATATAAAAAATTCAGTCCAGCTATTATCATAGCAATGTTATTGAAGTATATTGATTATCATTCGCGCAGTTTAAATGGCACGTTAAAAGTTAGGTAGCTGGCTATANCGTTTCGTAAGCGGGCGGCTGGGCGGCTAAACGCCCAANNNANCAATCAATCAAGTTCNACAGCAAGCTCACCCATCATTCCGCCTGTTACAGTCATACCTACTGCTGAGCTAGCTGCCGCTCTAACGTCATCTATAGCTGCTTCAAGCTNTTCTTTACTGCTCCAGACCGTCATGGTTCTTATAGTTTTTTCTCCAGTGACCGTCGCACGCATGTTTACTGCACCATGCTTTTTCATTTCAGGCCAGAATCCTCTAGCCGCTTCCACTGCATTATCTACATTTCCGTCAAATTCCCAATCGGTAAAAGATACAAACATTTTTTTCTCCTTATAGTTATGAAATTATCAGATTTGATTTTCGCATAGTTGTAAACATATAACCCCACGGAAGGTTAGATACCCTAGTACCATATTTTTATTTGACGGATGTAAGGGTCTATGCAACTATAATTTATGACTTTAGATAAAGAATATAATCACTGTGATTGTTGTAGTAGTGACTGTAATTGTAGCAGTTGCGACTGTGGTGACGTCGATAATTGTGTAAGCTGTGATTGTTGTGAGAAAGATTGTACAACTGACTCAGAGCATTGTCTTTGTAATTAAGAAGTTCAATCATTTATAGTTTCTGGGCTGGAAAATTTTGCGAGCAATTTCTAGAATTTTTATTTTAAAATCGCTGATCGATATTTATTACAGGGCAATATTTGAAAAAAGACTGGCGTACGGAAATAAACTTGGATAACCATCAGCATCCATCAAACCAAAACATTCAGAGATGTCCTAGGTGCTCAGCACCACTTAACACAATAGTCGTTCATGGACATGAAGCTTGTGCTGTTTGTAAATCAAATATATTTGAATGCTGCACTGGAGATGTCTGCGGGACCGACGCTAATCTAGATCGCGGATATAATCGAACTTAGCCCTATCTCGCTACGAGAAATAAGTAGTGGATAGGTCTGCGTTTAATTTTTAACGCCGCCGTGCACCTTCCAAAACTTACACTTATTATTTTCGAATCTTGCAAAAAACATAACCTCCCATTCAGGTTCGCCGTCTTGCTTATATGAATGTCGGCCACAAATTATGCTCTCATCCTCATGGTAAACTTTAAAGTCACCAATGGACTGGCCACCTTCAGAAACCCAGCTCAAAACTTCATTTTTAGTTTCATGGTTCCCGTCTGTATTTTCAAATACATAATCTTCAGCAAGCATTTCTTCTACTTCAGAAGTGTTCCCTGTCGAGAAAGCTTTTTCCCATTTATTAAGTTTTTCAATTGCCGATAAAGTCATTTTTTTCCTCAAATTGAATTGCTGCACCTAGTATTTCATGGAATTTAAGTAAAGTAAGTACAAATTAAGTGGTAGTAATTAGCCGAACTAAAATTAATCACATATAAACGTGCGTGCTAACCTAATTTTGGCCAACAACTTCCAATCTAAATTTAAAGTCACACGGGCACAGCGGTAGAAGCTTCGTCTTTGTTTTTTTAAGTGCAGAGGCTTGCATGGTCGTTGACCCATATGTTGAGGTTTTACTCTGTCATTTCTTCCATGCCATAAACTGTGTATTCGCAGCCGTTATCTTTGTCCCACTGTAATTCTTCCGGGCTACTCATAAATGCTCCCATCGCTTCCATGTCGGAAACATTCATACAAGCCATAAACTCTTTTTCACCTACTTCGGCAAACCTCCATTCAGTCACAAATTCACCAGCTCCGGCTTTCATATCCTGTTTAATTTTCTCATGCAGGACATGCGCGCCTGTTGCTATAGTTCCACGAATAAACACATTCATAATTTTCTCCTTTAAATATTTAACACCGAATATACCGAGTTTCTTGAGAGAGCGATCATTAGTCAGTAATTCCCTTAAGTTTACGTTCCGAGCAGTCCGCAATAAGCTTCATTTTCTTTTTTGCCGAGACCGCGTTTCCTTCAAAAATAACGTGCTTTACGGATGGAGAGAGTTGCAGTTGTAAAGATGAATTTACTTTTGTTTTCAGTTTAGCCACTCCATTTTTGAATGCGGCACTCTTGCCAGTTGCAAGATCGCGCACAATAAAATAACGTGCTTCAAGTTCACACTTGTTTACTAGAGTAATTTCAGCCTTGATTTCTTTACCAGAGCTGAATAGCCAAGAAAAAAGTCCGTCGGACTTTGCTTGGGACGCCAGCGTCAAAGATATAATTACAACTAGAACTCGCAAGCTAAGCTTCAGACATTATGGATAATACTGGACCCATTGTTTCTTCAACCATCTTATGTCCAGTTTCATTAATTGACTGTGCACGTTGCTTTTGGCGCATTTCTAGTTCTGCTTTAGCATCTTCCTCAGAGGAAAATATAATTACTGATTGATGTGTATTAACATCTATTTGAAACCAAATTATATCTTCTGCTTTTGTTTGGCTTCTAAACTCACGATGCCAACCTTGCATAGTCTCCGCACTCGGAACGCCGTCAGGCCACTCCCATTTTGTATGGATTGCATACTTTGTCATTTAAAAACTCCTTGAACTACTGACTTGAGGAAATCAAAAATGCAGTTTCGTGGCAACAAGAAAAATGTTTGCACGCGTATTTTACTAATTTCCTGTTCGCCTTGCTAAAGAAATGGAACGAATGGAATGCTACATCCGGACAAAAATATTATAATTAATACTGATATTACGCGCATCGTAACCCCGATCCTTTTCTTTAAATTAAACCAAGCACAAAACCTACGCAATTTGCAATTTGGTTTCAATTAGAACACAAAAACACGCCGTTAAAAAACGTGATTAACTTTTAATAGATTTTAGTTTTGCAAGCACTTAATACAGGGTGGATCAGTTAATGGGGTTAAACTGATCCATAGTATGTTGGTGTTTTACGTGGATCAGTTGAACTGGGAGGTGACAATCTGATCCAAAACTTCCCTGCATTAAATAAGATTAGCTTTTGAACTTGCTACTTCAACGCATAAATTGTCGCAGATTTCTGGGAAAATTGAATTTTGTTTGGCGTTAGGTATAAACATTCTGACTTATTGGCCGTTAGTATTATTGAAAGAAATATTCATTTAAAGCTCCCTTATTAAATTTCCCCTCGCTTGCGAGGGGTTTTTTTAATTACTTGTAAGATTTAATTTAAACGCTTTAAAACCTCACGCCTAATACGCAACTGAAGCCAATTAATTTAAAAATGGTTTAAACCACTTATAAAGGCCAGAAAATTAGGGCATGGTTAAATAGAAAAAGAGTGGGTTGGATTTTTAATAAAGGTAACTATTTAAACAATAAGTCATACATCCAACAGTTTTTATACAGAGGAATAAATAATGAAGAGTTTTCCAGAATTAATTAANGAAGCAAACAATCAAATAAATACCGTTTCAGTAGAAGAACTACAGNCTATAATAGATGACCCGAAGCTNATACTTGTGGATGTGCAATCAAAAGAGGCTGTTGAAGAAAGTGGTATGATAAAAAATGCGATACATGCCAACCGTGGTTTTCTAGAGTTTTATTTTGATCAAAGAGCAGATAACCCTTTCAAAAAAATAGATGTAAAATCTGATAGTAAAATAATAGTTTATTGTGGAGCAGGCGGACAAGGTGCCTTGGCAACAAAAACACTTGTGGATATGGGCTTTAGTGATGTGAGTAATTTAGAGGGTGGATCAGGGGCCTGGGTTGAAGCGGGTAATATACTCTATGCGTAGTGGTATTATTTTAAAACCGCTGCTTTCAATAATTTCAGTATTAGCAATCTCTGTAACTTATGCTGGCATCAGGAAGAACAGTTTTACATAATCGAGCATTATTCAGCTGATCTTCAGATATAGAGGCATGAAGAAGATAGGCTTCAATCAGATTAACATTAACAAAAAGTGCTTGGCTAAAATCTGCTAGCTCTAATTCNGCACCGCTTAAATTAGTTTTTACCAGCGTGGCCTCTGAGAGATTNGCCCCATTCATATAAGTGTTGCTCAAATTGCTGTTTGAAAGGTTTGCATTGCCTAGATCAACATTAACCAAATAACTCTCGCTTAGATCTGCCCTGCTCAAGTCAACTTTGAAAAGTTTATAATTGCCAAGGTTCAATTTAGACAAATTACAGCCATTACAGGACCGATTTTCAATCAAAAGTTTGAGTATCTTATCTTCACTGGCATCACAGTGATTAGCCAAAAGGCAAAACATTATTATCGGGACTAATTTGGTCATAAAAATACTATAGCAAAATAGCTCGGCTCAATAAAAGCGTTAGTAAAACTTTACCGATAAGATTTCAGTCAACTGTGTTACTTGTTCTGAAAATATACTCAATATAGAATTTTTATTAAGCTAGAAAGCGCAATAAAAGAGGATAAATTCTTAAAGGCTATCCATAAACTAATTTAACGCTAGGTCGAACACCTGTTTGTTGGGCGATCCGCTGCACATTAGGAAAGTTACTTAGTTCTGGATGCTCTCGCGACGGTTTAAGCCAAGTTGTAAGCATATATAAATAAATATCGGCTGCGCTGAAGCACTCACCTAGGATCCATTTTTTCTCGCCAATTTGGTCATCAATTATCCGCAAAGTCTCCATTAACCTTTTTTGCCCACGCCTTTGCGCTCCTGGCTCATCTTCTATCGTATCAGCAAATCGATATGGGTGATAATCCTGCTGAAATGCAGTTTGAATTGAACTAGAGAAGTAAACGAGCGTCTGGAGAAAAAGACTACGCAGTGGTGAATTTGGTGTTGGAGCTAATTGTGCGGCTNGATGACGATCGCATAGAAATATTGTTATAGCTGCGCACTCATACATTGCCCCATCGTCCCAAATAAGTACTGGTATCCATCCGTTTGGATTAATTCTTAATTGCTCCGATGGTCGTGGTTTGCCTCGGATGGTCGTTGTCGATATGAGTTCGTAAGGTGCGCCAATTTCTTCTAGAAGTACTCGCACACCCATCGATGCGGTTCCCTCTACGTAATATAATTTGTAGCCTGACAATTTTTCCATCACTTATTTAACGCTAAAAACCTTACAAAGATCAAAAATTAAGGCTGCATTTCGGTGCTATCAGGGCCGGCCACATGCCATTTGGCCTCCGAAATAGTTTCAATCCAAGCAACTTTTGATTGCCCAAAAATGTGCTTTGTTGGAGTAAGTGTATGGTGCTGATCTAAAAAGCCTGTTCTAACGTTGAAAACTGATCTATCAGTTGCTCTAGCATAAATTTGACAACCGCAATTACCGCAAAACCCCTGAACCCGTTTGTTACCACTGTCTGCAACTTTTGTGTATTCAGTTACCTCGCCGCTGATCTTTATATCTTCGTTTTTAATAATTGCGACTGGTCTAAANGGAGCACCGCTAAACTGCTGGCAATCCGTGCAATGACAGGCAATTACCATATCTTCAGATACTTTGCCGCTGATTTGAATTCTTCCACAGTGGCANGATCCGTTTACGTTTACATAGTTGGACATTTATCTTATTTTTTAAACGTTTTTNAAAATTAGCTCACATATGAGGTATTGTGCTTGATAACAGTGCTAACCTCCGAGATTTCACTGGCTGGCACACCGGCGCGCTCTGCATGTTCTTTAACGAGTTCTTCACTGTCAGCATTGTAAACGCAGTATATTGCATCCCCAATTACGTAGCTTTGCTCCTGGGCAATATTTTTTCCCTCAGAACGCATAGCTTCAAGAACTCCTTCAGAACCCTTGCCTGCATTATTCAAGTCATTTTTAGGAAGGCTTCCCGCGCCTGCCATCTCTCTTTTAATCAAAAACTTTTTCAACTTATTATCTCCTAATTATCATTATACACTTAAATTAATTAATCTGACGCAATGGACATTGACATTGATGCTGGGTCGGTGTCTCCGCCTGCTGAAGCGATAAGGTCTGCTTCATTTTCCATATGTTCCCGTATAACGTCCATATTCGGGGTATACATTACTACATGTATAGTATCTTTATCCTCTATATCTTGGCCTCTGTAAATCGTCTTTATTCCATATTTACTGCTTCTAAGATCTTCTGCGCCGTCATATGCAGCTAGCCAATGATCAAAACCTTTTGTTATCTTTTGCTTTAGAATAAGTGTTGGCATNTTTTTCCTTTTCAAAACTAAACCTAGTGTTAGCATACACTCGGAATTAAGCTTGCATAGTACAGGTTTAGTAGTGTCTTTTATTTTGGACAATTAATATAATTAGAAAAGTATCAATTCAGTTGATTAGATAAATATTTTTCAAAGCTTTGATATCTAATGGCCGAACTTAGTTTTCGAGACAGGTAAAAACATGATATAGTGCAAAAGGCNGCTTGCAAAGTTTGTTGCTATCGGAGAAGTTTGAATAAATGATAAAACTTATTTATTTTAAAATGAGAGCGTTAGCCGAAGCACCACAACTGCTTTTGGCTTATTGTGGAATAGATTACGAGTATTGCATGTCGTGGGATCACTTTGACGAAGAGTGGTCGAACGTAAAACCCAGAATTCCTTTTCAACAGCTACCCATTCTGGAAGTCGAAGATGGCACTCAAATTTGCCAAAGCGTTGCTATTCTCAAATATATAGAAAATGTAGGTGGTTTAATAATCAATGATCCTGTGAAAGCCGCTGAAGCCATGGCCGTTTTGCAAAGTGCCCAAGAATTATTCGCCCCACTGAATCCAACAGTAAATTTTGCTATTGGACAGGATTTTTGCAACAAAAGAGATAATATGAGAGCAAATTTAAAAAGCCGGTTTTCCGATTTAGCCCGGTATCTTGATAATCATAAAGGTAGATACTTTATCGATGATACTCCAAGAGCTGCAGAATTTGCCTGTTTTCATCATCTTGATTTGTCCAGAAAATTAGACCCAGAATTACTTAATGAATTCCCAAGATTAATAAAGTTTGTAAAAGATATTGAAAATATTGAAGCGGTCTCAAAATATCTGAAATACAGGCCGAAGTTGGTGGATGTGGGAATACAGCCAAAACTGATAATAAATGGACGTGCACATCCTACTGGAGTTAACAAAACTTAGATTTATGTTGAAACTTCGTGTGTCGGAACTTTTTAAGTTGAAGTAGAGGTTAGTATTATCTTCCCTCTACTAAAAATTCTTTTAAGGATACTAAGATAACGAGCAATTTCTTATTATATGTATGAACCCATTTTTTTATGAAAGTATATGAGTAAACTTCCTAGAACATTGGGTTCATCAAACTAAAAGTCTCATACCAGTCTGAGCCTTCTGTTGCTAGAAGCATCATAACTGGTATTCCGACAATAAAAAATATACAGCTCAAGAAAGCCCAACCGAGCCCGCTGTTATCAGATGAATTTGCATTCATGCACTTGTTTCCATACACATGCCTAATTCAGCATTCCACTCTTGCCCAACTTCGCATGTCATTGCTGTATCTGTACCATGCTTGTTGCAACCGTCTGCAAGAGTAAATGAGGTTGATAAGATCACTGCAAATAGTGTTGTACTTAAAATTTTCATAGATTTCTCCTGTTTCACTAAT
>JGI24820J26691_1000480_pt1 | contig 12093 bp, 10 predicted proteins | sample METZYME_5_50m_FD_26691 | JGI IMG/M metagenome (IMG submission 26691) | reverse complement strand
AACGATTAAAGGGTTTACCACTGGGTGGGTCTAGTGTGAGAGTCATTCACAATGCATGGAAAGAGATGGAAAATAGAAGTCAGGAGATGCTTTTAACTGATTTCCACTACCTAGCAAATCTCCTAGATAGTTTACTAAAAAAGCACTATCAGAAAGCTAACACCAGTGAAACTAAATTCGTCTCGCCTTTCATTCCCCCGAATACAGAGTACAAAACACGAAGGTAATTTGCTATTAGCATTCGAATCAACTTGTTCGATGGCCACCCCTTAAATAGGGGAAATTCCCGCCTTCAACATGAGCTAGTAGCATATTCTGCGAATATTGACCATTCGAGGCACTTAGCATCCTCTCAGACCATGCAGGGGAATTTCCTTGGTTAATAAAAGCTTCTTTTATTGGTCTTCCCATTACCGAGGAAGGAATATCAATTCCCATACCCCATAAAATGGTAGGCAGTATATCAACGATGCCGGTTGGAGTATCGAACACCTTTTGACGGTGAAATTTATTACCTGCAAAAATCAACAANTTATTTAATTCAACTCTATGCAAACCACCGTGAATACCACCCCCAATTGGAATNTCGAAATTATCACCAAAACATAATCCCGGATAACCAAAACGATTGGCTCCATCGAAAGTCCTCATTGTAAAGTAGACATCGGGAGATCTCTCATTCAAAACATTAATATCACCCATAAATAAAGCACCATCGCGCCCGGTTTTGGAAAATGTCAACCCACACCAAGGTTGCGCTTGTAAAAATTGTAAAATTTCTCGAATTAAGACTTCATCCCTGTCTCTAACTGTGATTTGACCACTATAACTTCGCTTTAGCGCTATATCTTCGCCCTCGCTCAGCCCCGCACCAACCTTGAAACCAGCGGCCTCCAATTCACTCAAAACATCAATTTGTTTTACGACTGAAATTTGAGCGTGGTCCGAAGCAACTATTAGATGCCAACCATTACCTCTACCTTCTGTCCTCCACCAATCTAATATTCGGCCAAAACACTCATCCAAGCATGAGATGCTAGATAGGCTCTCTGGGGATCCTATCCCTTTATAATGGAACGATAAGTCCGGTTCATTATACCACAAGACTTGCACATCGGCTGAACCTGGTTTCAAAAAATAATCAAGAAGTAAGCTAGTTGCATATTCTGTTACTGCATTATTTGGAAAGTCTTGTTTAGGTATTGGTCCAAAACGCTCGACTATCATTTCAAAATCAACGGCTTTACTGCAAATATCTGCCCCCCAAATAGAAAACACCTTTTGGTTAAATTTATTAGCATTTAGATTTAAAAGCTTGGCATTACCTATTTTACCGGTGGTTAGAATAGAGTATTCTTTCCCAGCGGAAGCCATAATTTCGCTTAAATTGATCGATTTTTGTATACGGCCATAATATTTTTCAGCCTTCACCATTTTATCCAAATTTGATGTTTCTAATGGCGCTTCAATACTCTGATTTGGGTCAAAAAAGACATTAGCCATTATCCCATGACCAAAACCGGCTTGATTTTTCAAATCTAGTTGAGCGTCTCCTGGGAATGCTCCTGTGACAAATGTTGAGACCTGAACGCGCGTCTCAGATGGAAAAACAGAACTTGAATTTGGAAAATCAACCCAATCTTCTCGAAAAGCTGAGAGATTCGGCATTGTGTCTTGACGTACAATGTCTCTTCTTAGACCATCGAAGAGACAGAACAAAAATTTATCCTTCATTGGGGTTGTCCCACTTTTATTTTAATGTCATTTGATTTTTATACTTTCATTGGTCGGTATTTGTCCTGCGTTAAATATTTAATTCCTGATAGATTTGCTTACTTTCGGAGCGCTTAATGTACTTGTCCACTAAAAACCAACGCCTAGAAACACAAAATTGGTTTGAGACGTTAAGAGATCAAATTTGTTCAAGTTTTGAAAAACTCGAACAAAATTACGAAGGCCCTAAACAGTCGATGCTTCCTGGTAAATTTCGAAGAAAAAAATGGCATCGAGAGGGGGGAGGAGGAGGAGANATGTCAATTATGGAGGGCCGCCTATTCGAGAAGGTTGGTGTCAATATTTCCACCGTAATGGGAGAGCTGTCGCCAGAATTTAGCAAACAGATTCCCGGCGCAGAGGATAATCCTAAATTTTGGGCATCGGGCATTTCATTAGTTGCCCATATGTGGTCTCCGCATGTACCGGCAGTCCACATGAACACACGACACATTGCAACAACACGGTCATGGTTCGGTGGTGGAGCTGATCTCACACCCATGGTTATTAATACAGAGGACAAGGAATTATTCCACAAAGCATTTCAATCTGCTTGCAACAAACACGATGACACATACTATGCACGTTTTAAGGAATGGTGCGATGACTACTTTTATCTAAAACATAGAAAAGAACCAAGGGGTGTAGGCGGTATCTTCTATGATCAATTAGCAAATAATTTTGAGGCGGATTTTAACTTTACGAAAGAAGTAGGTTCGACCTTCAACAGTGTATATCCAACCATAGTAAAACGGCATATGAACAAAANATGGACCAAAAAAGAGAGGCAAGCGCAACTAGTCAAGCGAGGGCGCTATGTAGAATTTAATTTATTGTATGATAGAGGGACGCTTTTTGGGTTACAAACGGGCGGTAATGTCGAGGCAATCTTGATGAGCCTACCCCCTTCTGTTTCCTGGCCAAGTTCACTTTAATTAATCTTCTTAACCTCTAAACAAAGGGTAGGTTTTGATGGAATAGTTAGGTCGCAAATTCCAAACTAGCGGAGCCTAACTCATTAAAATAGACTTTTATCAACGAATTTTGTGTCGCAAAATCTACACCATTCCAAGAACCTGTAGTGATTATATCACCTGATCTAAGTCCTCTTGCTTGAACGTAGGACGAACGACTTGATATGTGATTTGCTAATTCAGCAATTAAACTTAAAGGATCTCCACCTGGAAAGCCTGCATCTGCGACTATTACCTGCTGGTCGATAATTAAACGCCCTTCAAGACCTCTTATTTGTTGTTCGCCAAAGAATTCAATCTCGTCTCCTATGATAAGCGCCTCGTTACTCTGATTATCAGCTAACGCCCAAAGCGGGTTTGCTACTGGCCAGCTGTCGAAACGCGTTTCTACAGCTTCTATAGCTACCGTTACAGTTTTTATAGAGTTCTTAATATCATCCCTCGAATACGGCATTCCCATACTTGGCAGGTCATTACCAAGCCTAAAGGCTATCTCACATTCTATACCCTTTAGTCTGTGGGAATTTGTCAATTTGGCGGGTGATTTAAATACTCGATCTACCGTTATTGGAGCACAGGTGATAGTCATTTCACCGGATCCTGGACCTACCTTCCAAGCTGCGATTTCTCCGCCCCTTTTTTTTAAAACGGCGTCTTGTATTAAGAATGCTTCCTCAATACTTTTTGGGGCTGAGAGATTTGGAAATTCTTTCAACGCAGTGTTTCTAGTTTCTGCGTCAATAAGCGCATCCGCCGCTATAGATATTCTATCCATTGCCTGATTTTTCCTTTTCATTATTAATAAAACTTCTTGCCCAGTTCATGCAACTCGAGTGGTCAGGTTCAAAGTTGTTAGCTATCCACCAATTTTCTGTCGCAGCCAGTGTTTTACCTATTGCTATACCAGGGGTTACTCCGAGTGATACTATGTCACTTCCTGCTATTGGAAATATTGGGTGATTCCAATNCCCCCTTATTTCCAAAGCATATTTATAAATGTTGATTATATCTTCNTCCAAAGCTGATTTAAAAATCAGCAAGTCTAATGTCTGCTTTACTCCGTAATTATAAAAAAATGATTTTATGGACTTNGAATCTGCCTTAGTTGAAACTNCTGTTCCATTTAGAAAAGTGAGCTGATCAGCAACTTTATTTGGTAATTTCAATTTATAAGATAGTGTCTCAGGTGCGATGCCAAACGCTATTGCCAATCTTAAGACTGGATCCATGCTGTCTTTCTCAAGAGAAAGTAGAGCTTTCAATTCAGTGAGCCTGACATTTGCGGAAAATAATTTTTCAAAAATAGAACCATCTTGCATGAGCTCTAGGGTGTCACAAACATTTTCAGATGTAAGAATTTTAAATAGCTCCTCGCGTATTCTTTCTCCAGATAGACTGCTAACCAAATGAGCATTTTTTTTACATGCTTCTAATGATTTTGGATCCGCCGAACTAAAACCAAAGTAGGCGTTAAATCTATAAAACCTTAAGATTCGCAGAGCATCCTCGTGTATGCGTTGGGATGGACAGCCAACAAAGATAACACGACCATCTAAAATATCCTGTTTGCAATTCAAAGGGTCAATGATTTTCCCAAATTGATCCATCAACAGAGTGTTGATAGTGAAATCTCGTCTTTTAGCATCTTCTTGCCAGCAGTCCGTGTACTGTACCACCGCATGTCGCCCATCAGTCTTTATATCCTTCCGTAGGGTGGTTATCTCAAATCTGACTCCACGAACAAATGCNGTCACGGTACCATGAGAAAGTCCGGTTGCTTTGACCTTTATTCCTGCNTCCTCGAGTAACCTAATAGCCTTTTCCGGTCTGTGTTTGGTTGCCACATCTATATCAGAGGTCGGTANTTTAAGAATAGTATTTCTCACACAACCACCAACAAAGCGGGCCGAGTCTGGGGGATTATTTAGAACATTCATTAGCGTNTTCGCTGGTTCTTCTATCCACCACTTATTAGAATCTTTACGAACCATTTCTCCTCGTTTCATCTGCTGCCAACATAAGCTCAGCTAAATTAACGAGCATACCCGCTGTTGCCCCCCAAATATAATATTTTGGATGTGGGAAAACATAAAAATGTCGCATGGTGTTTTGCCACTCTCGGCTATGCCTTTCATGGTTTTTGCGATCTAAAACAAAAGAGATTGGGACCTCAAAGACATCGGCCACTTCTTTTGAATCAACGTTGAGTTCAAAGGGCGGTTTTATTAAACCAACAAACGGCTTAACACTGAACCCTGTTCTCGTTTCGTATTTAGAAAGCTCACCGATTACTTCGACCGCATCTCGATTTAATCCAATTTCCTCTTCGGTTTCTCGGAGCGCCGTGTCTCTCATACTCAAATCNGATTTTTCATGTCTTCCTCCAGGAAAACTGACCTGACCCGCATGATGANTTAAAGCATCTGATCTTCTAGTCAATAATATTGTGGCTTCCTNTTCTCTCCCGATNATTGGGATTAAAACAGCCGCTGGTTTTGTTTCTTCGGGAATAGACATCCCCGGGTTGAGATTATGATCGCCCAGAATATCCTGCTGTTCTCGAATGGCATTCTGACGTAAGCCTCTCGAAAATATATTTCTAAAGTCATCTAAAGATAAGACTAGTCGNCTATTGTTCCCAGGGGAAAAAACGTCTCCTTGCTCCATATTCCTAAAACCTTCTGACCTTCAGTTTCATTCTCAATAGCCATTTCCACTAATTGATAGTAGACAGACCTTGTTAGTCTTGCTTCAAGTCCATCCCGTACTAATATATACGGTCTCGGTTCCCCTGTTGAAGGATCGAATTGAATTCTTAGAGGGTTTTTAGGTCCACAAACGACAGTTTCATCTAAATTGGTCCGAAAAACGAAATTGTCTAAATTATCCGTATGATCCTTTTCAAAGTTAACCTCCACTGCCAGAAATGGTGCGTCTTCAACCTCAATAGTTCCCCGCTCTACTGGCGTCACCAGCCAGTATATGCCGTTTCTATCTTTGGTTAACACACCCGCAAATAGCTTTACCAATGCCATCCGATTAATAGGTGTGCCTTTATAATACCACGTACCATCCATCGCTATCTTAATGTTAAAGTCTTGGACAGCCAGCTCCTTGCAGTCAGATACTTTTTCATCTAACTGTTTTTCTAATTGACAGAGTTTACTAGTTTTCTCAGACAAAAAAGCCTCGCTTTAACCTCTACTCCAATAAAGTAGCAATTCGCTGATAAGTTGGCGAAACCAAAACATAAACCTGGCTCTCTTTTCCACGCTCACCGTCAAAAATTTTCTGAAGCAAACGTAGATCTATGTTTTATTAACTCAACTATGGGATTCTCTCTATACGCAAGACGTTTGTAGATCCTGACTTTCCCATTGGCACACCAGCTGTAATTACAATATGATCCCCTAAACTTGCAAAGCCCTGTGTCTCAGCTATGTCAACGGCACGCTTCACTACGGTCGAAAACCGTTCTTCTTGATCAATATGTACTGAATGTATCCCCCAAGCAATCGCCAGTCGTCTTGCTGTCGAAAGGCTTGAGGTTACGCATAAAATTGGGACCGTAGGACGTTCTCTTGCAGCTCTAAGAGTGGTAGATCCTGATGTCGTGTAGGTGACAATACAATTTGCACTCACAGTTTCAGCAACCTGCCTTGCAGCTAATGTGATTGCGTCGGAAACAGTTGGTTCAACAACATTCTGTTTAGAAGTCATCAAGGCTTGATAAGCTTCATCTCCCTCCGCCTCCAAGATAATTCGGTTCATCATATCAACTGACTCTATGGGATAATCCCCAGCGGCCGTCTCAGCAGAAAGCATAACGGCATCAGCAGAGTCGTACACAGCCGTCGCGACGTCAGAAGCTTCGGCTCGTGTAGGAGCCGGCGAATGAACCATTGAGTCTAACATTTGAGTAGCAACTACAACAGGTTTACCCCATTTTCTGCAGAGCTTAACAATCTTTTTTTGCAAGCCTGGTACTTTTTCAGGAGGTAATTCAACGCCGAGGTCGCCGCGTGCCACCATAACCGCATCCGTCAAGGTCATTAATTCTTCTAAGTGATCAATAGCCGCAGGTTTTTCTAATTTTATTAAAACTGATGCACGATCCTCAATTAATTTCCTCGCCTCCCGAACATCACTCGGCCGTTGTACAAATGATAAGGCTATCCAATCACAGCCCAAGCCGAGGGCAAACTCAAGATCTGATTTATCTTTTTCGCTTAAGGCAGATAATCCGAGTGTAACACCAGGAACATTAACGCCTTTTCTGGCAGATAGCCGCCCTCCCGTAACAACTTTTGTATCAATCACAGACTTACTTACTTTTTGCACCCGCAACCTAATTCTTCCATCATCCAGAAGAAGATCCATACCAGCTTCCGCCGCATCAAAAATCTCCATATGTGGAAGCTGGACACGGTTTATGGACCCCAGCTGTTCTTTCAAATCCAGGCTAAAATTATCGCCAGGAGCCAATTCTATTTCCCCATCTTTAAATTCTCCAATCCGCAATTTTGGGCCTTGCAGATCTGCCATAATAGCAACGGGGCGGTCCAGTTCCTTTTCGAGTTCTCGGATCGCAGTTACCCGTGATTTTTTATCAGAATGTTCGCCATGACTAAAATTTAGCCTAAATACGTCTACACCGGCCATTATTAGTGCGCGAATTTGTCGTTTTGTTCTGGTTGAAGGCCCCAGTGTGGCCACTATTTTCGTATTTCTATATCTGCGCATCGACTACCCTCAAACATATCGACTTAACACTACACGCATTTCGCACTATTTACAAAAACCTTCCGTTGGCACCGTTCAACTAGAGCATTAGTTTTCAACGAAGATTATGGTGTTCGATATTTATTGGACACTTAATCGAGAAGACTCTGGAACTTATCAAGAGTTTTAAAAACGGTGTCTTTATCTTCTGATGGCAAGGCAAAAAGAGCTCTATCAATACCTGCCTTTCTATAACTATCTAACACCTCTGGCTTTGGCGGCGCACCGAACACACTGATAGAAAGGCTGTTGATATCTCGCCCCACCTCATCCGCCATATTCTTAAGACGATTGGCGCTTTCCATTGGATCAAATCCTCCTCTTCCTCTTGGGAACCAGCCATCACAATAATCAACAACGCGTTTTAATGTATAGTCGGTTTCTCCACCCATAAGTATTGGAGGGTGAGGTTTCTGATGCGGTTTAGGATAAGCCCAACTTTTTTCAAATTTAACAAAATCACCTGAAAATTCTGCCTCCTCGTCCATCCACAACGACTTCATGGCCAGCACACGTTCTCTCATGATTGCGAAACGACGGTTGTATTTAACTCCATGGTCTTCCATCTCCTCAATATTCCATCCTCCCCCAAGGCCTAGAACAAATCTACCCTTTGACATTAGATCTAAACTAGCAACTGACTTCGCAGTAACAATTGCCTCTCTTTGAGGAAGCAAACAGATTCCTGTACCCACTTTTAATTTCGCAGTCGCAGCAGCGGCAAAAGCTAGCGATATGAATGGGTCAAGAGTATGAGAATATTGGCGCGGTAAATCACCGCCTCCTGGAAAAGGAGACTGTCGGCTTGTGGGAATATGAGTGTGCTCTGGCACAAACAAGGACTCGTAATTGCGTGCCTCCAGTTCTTTCGCCAATTCCGTTATGTCTACACTATAGTCTGTGTCAAAAATAAATACGCCAATATCCATGCGATCTCTCTCTTTAAAATTTTAAGGCTTTGCTAAACATTATCCTGAAAAATAACTAGCCCCTTAACCAAAAAACATACAACATATGGATCAAAAATAGGTAGTTGTTTGACAATATTTTACTATAATTCGATAAATTTAAGTATTTTAAAGTGTCAAATTTAAAGGTTAGCTTCCACGATTATGTCTAAAAAAACAGCAGCAAAAATGCAAAACGATATACCAATTATTGATTTAGCTCCACTATTTGGAAACGATCCGCTCAGAGAGTACACCATCGCACAAAACCTTAAACCAGCTTTTTTAGGCAGGGGGTTTTTGATTTTAATCAACCACGGGATATCACAAGGTTTAATCAAACAAACTTTCAAAGAGGCTCAACGTTTTCATGATCAATCAATGGAATTCAAGAACTCCGTATTAATGAATTCCCACAATAACGGATACATGGGTATGGGGCGTTATAATGTCAGCACGTCCCGAGCAAGTGATCCAAATGCTAAATTAGATATGAACGAGGCGTTTTTTGTTAAGAGAGAGAGATCCGCGGATGATCCTCTCGTAAAATCAAGGACAAGGTTNGCNGGACCGAATGAGTGGCCGAAAAACTTTCCAGGTTTTAAAGAGAAAATCTTAGAGTACACANACGCGATCGACAAGCTAGCTAAGCAGCTTCTTGCGCCCCTAGCAATTTCACTTGATATGCCCGCCTCAACTTTCGAAAATGCNTTTTGGGAAAGCCAATTTTCTTTTAGATTATCTCATTATCCTGCGGTCAAAGACCAAATAAAAAATCAATATGGCATCGCTCCTCACACAGATTCGAATTTTCTAACCTTCCTAGCGCAAAGTGAAATACCCGGCTTGCAAATTCAAACTGATACTGACGAGTGGCTAGATGTTCCATATGTTGCTGACTCCATAGTAGTAAATAGCGGTGATATGCTTCACCGATGGACGAATGGTCGTTATAAATCCACGCCTCATCGCGCTCTTCCGCCTGAAAGAACGTCTCGATATTCCATCCCTTTCTTTTTTGGTCCCCATCTTCATAGTCAAATAGAGTGCCTATNATCATGTAAGTCACAAAATAATCCAGCCAAGTTTCCACCGATCTCTTATGGCGAGTACATGAATTGGTGGTATGACTCAAANTATAACCCAACATTGCAGCAAGATCTCTGAGTTCAAAATTCGCCTTAATTAAAAANGAGGTTAAAATGTCTGAAACGGTGGCAAATATCATAGCCTCTGGTCTAGAACTTCATAGTGTTGATCAAATTTTTTGTGTGCCAGGTGAAAGTTACGTAGGTCTTTCGAGTATCCTAATAGACCATAATACCATAAAGACTATAGTTTGCAGGCACGAAGCTGGTGCAGCATTTATGGCTGCTGCAGATGGACGGCTCAGGAACCGCGCAGGTGTTGCAATGGTGAGCCGTGGTCCAGGACTCGCAAATAGCATGGTTGCCCTGCATTCCGCCTATCATGATGCGACCCCTCTGGTGGTTATAATAGGACAGGTTGAACGTAAGGATTTTGGTAGACTCGCCCTTCAAGAACAAAACTACTCGCTACTACTATCTGATATAACCAAGGCTGTCCTAGAAGTTAATCAACCTGATATGGCTTCAGAGATTTTAACAAGAGCATTCCATCTAGCAGAGAGTGGAACTCCCGGCCCTGTTGCGATAGTAATGCCCGAAGATATCTTTGATCAGAAAACGGAGATAAATGCTGTAGGCCCGACTGCAAAAGTCAGCGCGAGCCCGCGGGCTAAAGATATTGATACTCTAGTTGATATGATATCAGCCTCTCAGCGCCCACTTGTGTTGGTCGGCGGCGCTCTTTTAGCTGAGGCCGTCTCGGAAAAAGATGTGCTACCCAAACTGAATACCTTAGCTGAAACATATGCTCTTCCAATTTGCCCAACTCACAGAAGGCCACATTTATTCGACTCTAAGCACCCCAATTATGGAGGCTACATGGGAATACGTGTCCCAGGGCCATTGATTGATGAGATGAAAAAAGCTGACCTTTTGATCGCATTAGGAGAAAGGTTGACGGATACTGTTAGTCAATCGTACACCTTCCCTACAGCACCTGAGCCCCAAATACCTTTAGTACATGTTTGGCCAGATGCAAATGAACTAGGGAGAGTTTGGCACCCCATGCTAGGCATTCCAGCAAGTCCCAAAGAAGTAATTGAGGCGCTCTTGGATCGTAAAAGGCCAGAAATTGCAAACGAACGCCAAACATGGATAGAAAAGCTGAACGAAACCCACATTAAACTTACAAATAAGATTTGGGATAGTACAACTGACGGCGTGAATTTTGCCGCTGTTGTTAGCGAAGTTGATAAACATCTATCAGATACCGCGGCGATAACAACCGACGCTGGCAATTTCGGTAGCTTTGTTCACAGATATATAAACTTTAAACAATCACACGTGTTTTTATCGTCTGTCGTGGGCGCCATGGGATCAGGCGTGCCAATGGCAATTGCTGCTGGTCTAAGACGTCCTAATGATCAAGTCGTTTGTTTCATTGGAGATGGCGGAATACTCATGATGGGTAACGAAATTGCCACGGCACGGCAGTATAATATCAACCCAACCATTATTCTTTCTGACAATTCAATGTATGGGACTATTGGGATGCATTCTTATGTTCGTTATCCAAATCGCGCTTTTATGAATGCCACCAAACTAACTAACCCAGATTTCACAAAATGGGCTGAGTCCTTTGGTGCTGCAGGGCTAACAATCTCCAGTGAAGACGAAATTGAGGAAAAAGTTTCAAAGGCATTTAATATTAAAGATCGTCCTGTTGTGCTACATTGTAAAACATCCGCACAACAAATGAGCGCATGGCGACGATACGAGGGAGGTGAAAACCTACCGTGAACACATCAACTAAACCAGAAGTGCATTTATACCCCGCAATCGTTTTAAAAGAACAAATATTTAGTATCCTTGTAGCATGGGGTATGTCTGAAACAGACGCAAACGTTACAGCCGATGTAATGGTTGAAACCGATTTGCGCGGTGTAGATTCGCATGGGATCAATATGCTTCGCCAATATGAAGAAACAAAGCGGAGAGGCGCTTTAAATATGAACCCCAAGACTGAAATAGTTCGAGAGCGTAAGACAACAGCTTTACTCGATGCGGACAGAGGACTTGGCCACCCTATCTCCGTTAAAGCGATGGGGATGGCTATAGAGAAGGCTAAAATCTTCGACATTGGGACAGTCTGTGTACGTAATTCGCACCATTTTGGAGCTGCGGGCTATTACGCAGAGCTGGCAGCGGCTCAAGGAATGATTGGTGTTGTCACAACATCAACACGTGGCATATCAATGGTACCAACTCATGGTACACAGCCGGTTTTAGGCACAAATCCTTTCGCTTTTTCTACGCCTGCCGGAAAATACCCCCCCCTGGTTTTAGATTTTGCGACCACTGTTGCAGCAGTTAATAAAGTAAAAGTTCACAACCTAAAAGAGATAAGCCTGCCAATTGGATGGGTAAATGACGCGAAGGGAACATCAATAACTAGCCCCAAGGACGCATTGAAAATTTTCGAAAACCGTGATAACGGAGGCTTTAACCCAATTGGAGGCATTGGTACCA
>JGI24820J26691_1000479_pt1 | contig 12100 bp, 10 predicted proteins | sample METZYME_5_50m_FD_26691 | JGI IMG/M metagenome (IMG submission 26691) | reverse complement strand
GCGTAGCACGAATGAATTTTGCCGGCCCGTTCGATCTAGGAATATACAGTGCAATTAACAATTGGTTTGTTCGTCTAAGGCCCCAGGCAGTTTCTATAGCTACCCTCGTGCAAATGGCAGGGCTCACGGCCATGCCTTTAATAGCGTATGCGGCCATCAGTTTTGATGGGTGGCGGATGGGATGGATCATTATCGGGGCTACCGTATTTGTTATAGGGTTCTTCCCTAACTTTTTTCTATTACACCGAAGACCCGAAGATATTGGCCTTTTGCCCGATGGGGGCCCCGTGAAAGATTCTTCCGAAAACAATAAAAAACAGGTTGAAGAACCTATATTTTCAAGAGCAGAGGCTATGAAAACCAGTGCATTCTGGTTTTTAATTATTTTTACTGCCCTGGTCTATCCTATTCAGGCCGGGATTAGCCTGCACCAGGCACCGCACCTCATCGAAAGGGGCGTATCTGCAGGCACTGCCACCCTAATCATTAGTACTTTTTCCGCCATATCTGGGGCTTCCGCTTTATTTTACGGATTGGCGGTACGGCGCTTCGGTGCCCGAACAAACCTATTTGTTTCGGCTATATGTCTAGCCCTGGGTTGCATCCTTATGAACAAAGTCCAGGGAAGTGGATTGGGTTACCTCGCTGCAATATTTTTCGGATTAGGAATAGGCGGTGTACTATGCGTTTTGCCTATTATCTGGGCGGATTACTACGGAAGAAGTAATTTTGGAGCCATTCGAGGTGTTGTCTTGACAGTACAGGTGGGTGCACAAGCTATAGGTCCTATTTTATCTGGTGCCCTCCGAGATTGGACATATAACTATGATTTGTCACTATTAGTATTTTCTTTTATGGCAATTCTATCAGCTTTTATTTGTCCTCTAATCCGTCCGCCCAGCCATTGAAGTCTTATGATCCGGCTGATTTCTTTACCAAAACTTTTAATTAACTTGTGTTTAAATTATATTTCGGCTGGCTAGGTCGTCGACTTGTTTTTGATCATAACCCAAACTTTCTAAAATTTCCGATGTATGCTGCCCAAGGAGCGGCGCCCTACCGACCGATGCTGGCGTTTCGGAAAAATTCCATGGAGAACCATGAACCTTCAATTTTTCGCCTAAATCTGGGTATTCAACTTCTGTGATATAACCATTTTGAATTACATCCGGATCATTTGAGGCTTCTAGAAGCGTGTTTATAGGAGCGGCAACAATATCGGCTTCACGCAGCGTATTAATCCAAATTTCTCGCTTACCCGCGCCAAATAAATTACTGAGTGTCCCTAATATCAAAGATTTCTTTTCCTCAGAGACGAGCGCCAATCCCAAATCAGAAGCTCCTTTCTCTTGAAGAGTATCCCAAAATCCCAAAGCACGCATAGCTTTTTCCCAATGCCTATGATCTAGCTGAAATACCATCGGTTTNCCGTCTTGATCATCAAAGCTAGCGGCTATACCTGGGTATTCCCTTGTCCCATTTATACGAGCTCCTGCTATCGGATTGGAATTGCGCCACATAGTGGTGGTCATGGTCCATCCCATAAGTCGAACGATACCCCCTACTAGGGACGTTTCAACTTTTTGACCAACTCCCGTATTTTTCGCGTGATAAAGTGCGGCTAAAAGGCCACCAAATGTTAAAATTGCACAAGTCTCATCGGCAACAGATACAAGACCCGTGCGCATTGACTCACCCGGCCCTGCATAGGCCTCGGCTACACCACCCAGGGCCTGACCGATTGCATCAGTTCCGGGCAAATCAGCATGTGGTCCGTCTTGACCATAAGCTGAAATAGACGCATAAACTATTGCAGGATTCACTTTTTTTAATTCTTCATAGCTAAATCCATTTTTTTCCGCTGCTCCGGGGCGAAAATTTTGGCCAAAAACGTCCGCGTCTTCAATTAATTGATGTAAAATCGCGCGTCCCTCGTCGGTTTTTAGATTGAGCGTTATACTTTTTACACCTCGATTATTCGTTTCGAAAAAAGAACTTATATGGCCTTTAAGCTCGCCAGCAGTTCTTGAGGGGTCACCTGTTCCCGGCATCTCAACTTTTATTACATCAGCCCCCAAATCTGCCATAAGCATGTATGGAACCGTTCCTGCCTGAGCGGTTGAGCAAGCCACAACTTTGACGCCTTGCAATGGGCCTGTTTTATTTTCCATAACCTTACCTTCTAAAATGCCATAGCGATAACCAATTCATTTCCAAAAAGAAGACTATAACTGAAGCAAAGTAAACACTCACACTATTTTTTCCTCAAATTTTTTCTATTTCAAAAAAATGACATGAGCTCTTCGTTTAAACGTTTTGGAGCTTCCTCTGGAATGAAATGACCGCAATTATCAAAGACTTTTCCCTTAACATTATTAGCAACACGACGGAGTGACTCTTGAGTTTGCTCTCGCCTCCCTCTGCCATGAGGATAACTCACGCCTCCTCCTATGGCTAATACAGGCATGGGTAGCTTTAGTCGTTTTATATTCTCCAAGTTATCTTCAATATCCTTTGGTAGTTCTCTGTAATAAGAAAAGCCCGCCCGCATTGCCCCAGGCTGACTATAGGTTCTTACGTACTCATTAATATCAACTTCAGTAATTGCGTTAGAAACGTATGCAAAAGTGCTATAGAACCAGCTAAGATAAACTTTTTCCCTCCCATGTATTAGCGCTTCTGGTAAGTCTAACGTTGAATGAAACTGGTGATGCCATCTACGCCCGCCCTCTGAAAAATCGCCGCCACAGCCTGGGACAGTAACATCTAATATTACCAATTTAGTTACAGCATCTGGATGTGCTGCCGCCAATGCATAAGCTGTTGGCCCACCCCAATCGTGTCCAACGACAAAAAAAGTACTAAAGCCGAGAACCTCATTCATCAACCGCCATACGTCATTAGCTACTGTTTTTTTATCATAGCCAGTCAACGGCCTAGAGCTATCGCCGAGCCCTCTTAAGTCAGGTGCTATTACAGTATGATTTTTTGCAAGAAAAGGAATTACATGTCTCCATTCCCACCAGGTTTGCGGCCATCCGTGCAACAAAACCACGGGCGGACCGTTTCCACTTATAACGTAGTGTAAAATTACGTCGTCTAAGTCTGCGAATTTATGTATAACATCTAAGTTGTTGCTCATTTGACTTTCCTCTTTGAGGTCACATCCGTGACTTTGGGATTGTACAAAGGACAATTATCGTTCTTATCATATCACTGATCCCGAGCACCTGGTTTTATCTTTTAAACTATAGAAAACTAAAGCTAAACGGTTAAAACCTATGGCAATTAAAATAGAAAAAATTTCTGGGGCTGTTGGAGCTGAAATTTCTGGCATCCAAATAGAAGATATTTGTGAAAATGACTTTAAATTAGTTAATAATGCTCTTTTAGACCACGGCGTCATTTATTTTCGCTGCCAAAATATTACTCCTATCCAACAACTCGATTTTGCAAAAATGTGGAACGATCTGCATCTGCATCCTTATCTTAGTGGACTTCCTGAATTTCCAGAGATTATTGAGATTGTCAAAGACCCTAGCGACCCAAACAATTTTGGTGACCATTGGCACACAGATCAAATATTTACCCCAGTTCCTGCAATGGCCACGATGTTGTATGCAAAAGAAGTCCCTATAGTTGGCGGCGATACTATGTTTGCATGCATGGAAGCTGCATACGAGAGCTTGTCTGAGGCGATGAAAAATATGCTCGCACAACTTTCAACTTCTAATCGCTACGACAAAACTGCGGCGAGGTCAGACAAAATGAAAAACAAAATCCCAGATGTGGAAGAGCCAACTATGGTGGCCGTGCATCCCTTAATAAGGGTACACCCTGAAACAGGTCGGCCAAGCCTATATATAACCGACCCTCAAACCACCACACACTTCAATAATATGACGACTGAAGAGAGCCTTCCATTAATTACTTTTCTACTTAGTCATGCTACCCGGCCTGAATTTACTTGCCGCTTAAATTGGGAGGTGGGAACATTAGCGATATGGGATAATCGAAGAGTTCTCCATATGGCTCTCAATGATTATCCGGGACAACGCAGGGTTATGCACAGAATAACCATTAAAGGGACAGCACCGATTGGCCTAACTTAGTCAAGCTACTTTATCAACGTACCTTTTCATGCAGGGTTTGCATTTGATCTTTTCGGGGTCACGACTTGAAGGTAGTTTGGCGCCAGGTAAAATTTTATAGGCCGATTGGGCTTGGGAAAATTTGTATGGTTGAATTTATAGAGGTCGCGACGGGTTTATCTTTTCCTGAAGGCCCTGTCGCACTACCAGACGGTGACATACTACTTGTTGAAATTTATGCTGGTAGATTAACAAAGGTTAAACCAACCGGTCAGAAAATAATTATCGCTGATTTGGAGGGCGGACCTAATGGTGCAGCGTTAGGTCCAGATGGGCGCTGTTATATTTGCAACAATGGCGGTATGCCATTTCTTGAAAAAGATAATTTGATACTACCTAACCTATCAACTCTTGATGCCCCAACCGGCTGGATAGAGGCTGTTGATCTAAAGACAGGCGGTTCAGAGACGCTGTATAGATCATGTAACGGAATACCACTCATTGGCCCTAACGATATTGTTTTCGACAGGTTTGGTGGATTTTGGTTTACAGATCATGGCCACACCAGGCGCCGTGATAAGGATAGAGGGGGTGTATTTTACGCAAAGATTGATGGCTCTCATATTCGAGAAGTCATCTCACCAATGGACGGCCCAAATGGGATTGGGCTTTCCCCAGATGGTTCGCAACTTTATGTCGCAGAAACACCCACAGGTAGACTTTGGTCTTTCGAAATTAAAGAGCCGGGCGTCATAGAGAAACAGAAGAGAATTGTACCATGGGAAAAGGGGAAATTAATAGCATCGCCTGAAGGCTATCATTTATTCGACTCTTTGGCGCTCGATAGTTCGGGAAATATTTGTGTCGGATCGATCCCCGGAAAAATTGATGTTTTCAGCGCAGCTGGTGAGCATATAGATCGTATTTTCCTTCCAGATATTTTCCCCACCAACATATGTTTTGGCGGTCCGGAGCTCGATAAAGCATTCATAACCTTGTCATCAACTGGAAAATTGATCTCGATGAAATGGGAAACAAAGGGGTTAGCGCTAAATTTCTGACACGCCTAAAGTCTTACATGCGACTGTTTGTTAGCCCAAAAAGTAAGTAACGCCTCACTGGAACTAAAAAATGAACCCAAATTTAAAAAAAAGAAATCAACCATCTGAAATTGTAAGTGGTTCAGGAAAGGTCCATAGTCCACCATTTGACGGACCACTTGTCATTTATGAATTGAAAGGTCTTTTAAACACTACATTTGGTCTGACACATTGCCCAGGACGCAATGATAGGCACTCCGTACCAAAATTATGGAAAAGAAACCTTTTGAAAGATTTTTTAGAAATCAGAAATTGGGGTGCAGATGCTCTGATAAGCCTCAATGAAGCTCAAGAATTTCAACAATTAGGCGTTCCAGAGTTTCCAGAAATAGCACAACAACAAGATTTTGATTGGTACCATCTACCAATACAGGACTTCTCAGCACCAGATATTATATTCCAAGACGCTTGGCTAAAAAACAGTGAAGCGATTCTCGAATATATTAGTAATGGTTCCAAAATAATAATTCACTGCGCAGCAGGCTTAGGAAGAACTGGAACTTTCACCGCGAAACTTCTGACTAAGTTTGGATGGGATCCACAAATGGCGATAAACGAAGTGCGGCGGGTTCGTCCAGGAGCAATTGAACGACAAATTCAGGAAAGGTACATTTTAAATAAAAAACCACTTTGATATTTAATTAGAAGACAACTGATGATGAAAAGGGAAACTTTATGAGAGGCCTAGTCGTCTGCCCACAACCTCAAGCGGCTAATGTTGGCGCAGCAATTTTAGAACGCGGCGGCAATGCCTTTGATTCGGCCGTCGCAACCGCCTTTGTTCAAATGGTTGTCGATCCCTTCATGTGTGGCATCGGTGGTATGGGAACACTGCAATATTTCAGCAGCCAGGAAAATCTTCATGGGATGATTGATTTCCATAGTCGCGCTGGGGAAAAGGTATCGCCAACGATGTGGGAGCATGATCTGATTGGTCGATCCGAAGTAAATGGCTATAGTATGTTTGCTGATTATCGAAGCGAACTTGGATACTCATCAATTATGATCCCTGCGGCTGTCTCTGGGTTTTGGGAAACCCACAAAAAGTTATGCAGTTGGGATTGGAAGGATTTACTAGAGCCCGCCATTAACATTGCTAAAACTGGCTTTTCAATTGATCAACATGTTTACGACTTTTGGACAAGGCCGACGCCTACAGGAATTCCGAGTGGTATAGAACGAGTCGGAGCGACAGAAGCCTGCTCAAAAATTTATTTGAAAAAAAACAACACATTTCCCACAGTTGGGGAAATTATCTTTAATACTGATATGTCCAAGACTCTTGACAAAATAGCCAACGAGGGAAGCACAGTCTTTTACAAGGGTGAAATAGCTGAGCGGATAGTGGAAGACCTCGAAAGTAATGATGCTTTCGTTACTTTTAATGACCTAAAGAACTATAAAACGAGTACTGAAAAACCTATCATAGGCTATTATAGAGGCTATAAAGTTGCATCAAATCCACCACCTGGGAGTGGTGCTATATTGATCCAAATGCTTCAAACTCTTGAACATTTTGAGTTGAACAAACTTGGCCATAATAGCGGCGATGCAATGAATATCATCGCTTCAACCATGAAACTTTCCCATCATGATCGCGATCAGCATCTCTCAGACCCACTTTTCAATGAAGTTGACATCGATTTTTTAATTTCCCCTGGCAGAGCTGCTGAACATGCTAACTTCATTAAAAACAAGGAACGACTACCCTCAAACCATGCTATTGCGCCGTCCTGCACCACACACCTTTGTACAATTGATGAAAAAGGAAATACTGTCTCAGCAACGCATACTTTAGGAACGGGAAGTGGCGTCGTGACGCCCGGCTTGGGTTTCGTTTACAATAATTCCATGAAATTGGCAGATGCTATTTCTGGAAGACCGAATTCCATTGCCCCTGGGAAAGCTCGCACGACAGGGATGGTCCCAACAATTCTTTTTAAAAATGATGAACCTTTCATTATTCTTGGCGCTCTTGGTGGCTCAGTGATTATATCCGCTGTATTGCAGACCATCTTAAACATTGTTGATTTCGGGATGTCACCAATGGAAGCTGTATCGGTTCCGCGAATTCACAGCGAGGGCGACTTTGTTCATGTTGAAGCTAGGGTTGAAAGCTCTCAAATAGCTGTTCTCGAGTCGTTTGGTCACAAAATAAAGCAATCTCCCTATAGTTTTGATCCTATGATGGCACGCTGTCACGCAATATTGATGGACGACAAAAATGGGAAGGCCGGCGCAGATCCGCGAAGTGGCGGCGGAATTGCGTTTTCTCGTTTTTAGCCGACTAAAATATAACGTATATCTATTCCACCAAATTGCTTAAAGTGAAATCTAGTAAACCAAGCGCCAGTTTATCAAACTGCCTATCCTGGCTGGTCCACTCGTCGCCGTGCTCATAACGAAGAAATATTTGCTGAAACACAACTGCCAATCGGAATTGCGCGAGAACTTTATAGGGAAGAATATCTAAAATTTTCGTTTTTGTCCGTTCGGCATATCGTGCAGTTAACTCATCTCTTTTTGGAAACCCAGGTTCAAGAGTAGGCATCTGCTGAAGAGATAACATAGCCATGGGATCATCTTCTTGTGCCCAGTAACTAAGCAATACCGCGAAATCCCAAATCGCGTCGCCACGTGTCCCCAAATCCCAATCGATTAAGGCTTTGGGCTGAAGGTTAGTTGGTTCTAAAATGATATTATCTAATTTAAAATCGTTATGAAGTATAACAGGTCGCCCTTTTTTGGGAATCCGCTCGCTCAACCACTTTTCGATTTTCGCTATTCCTGCAGACTGACTATCGCCCCACGCTGCGTTTGCTCTCTTCAACCAGCCTTTTGCTGTTCGAGAGAAATAATCCCCGGTTACACCTAAGTCACCCAAACCAACTCTGCTTGGGTCGATGGAATGAAGGCTTATAAGAATATTTAGAAGTTCTTCTGTCAGTTGCGCCCCAATTAGACGTTTGTTTTCCAGATGATCCGGCAGCATAGTCTTTATCGTGATCCCTGGCCTGTACTCCATAATTAAAAAGGGTACCCCCCAGATATTCAAATCATTACCAACGAAAAGACATTCAGGGACTAGAGGGAATACCGGGCTCAAAGCATTAAGTACTTTTGCTTCACGGAGCATATCATTTGCTCCTTGAACAAATACATTCATTGGCGGCCTTCGCAAAACGGCTGGGTGTCCATTAAAAATAATATAATAGTTAAGGTTTCCAAAACCTGCCGCAAACTGTTTAGGCATTTCAAAGAGATCTAAATTTTGTCCCTTTTTTCTCAAATGTTGCTGTAATACGTCCCAATCTTGCCTTACCGCAGCCCAGTCATCTTTGAAAAGATTTTCATCAACTGTGTCATTCATTTATCACAACAATCGCTATCTTCGTCACTTTTGTTATAGCTCTATTCCAGAAGTATTAATACCATGCCATGATAGTTCAAATTCACTAACCAATGAGAGAGAAGCATGGTCGACATTAAAAATATCGCAAAAGAGAAGCTTCAGGCAGGTGAACTGGCAATTGGGGTTGGTCTGCGGCAGGCGCGGACAGTGGATATAGCAAAAGCGATGAAAACGGCTGGGTTTGATTGGCTATTTATCGATATGGAGCACAACTCCATGGATCTAGATACGGCGACCCAAATAAGTGTTACAGCTCAAGATGTAGGTATCACACCGCTTCTCCGAGTTCCTGGGTTCCAACATTTCCATGCGAGTAGAGCTTTAGATGGTGGGGCTCAGGGTATTGTTGTTCCACACGTTGATACAAAAGAAACTGCTATTCAAATGGTCAGCCAATGCAAATATCCTCCAGTAGGACATAGGTCTGTTGCCGGTGCTCAACCAATGCTAGATTTTCGAAGTTTTCCAATGGCTGAAGCCACAAAAGCAGTCAATGACGCAACGCTTACAGTATTAATGCTCGAAACGCCGACGGCTATCAGAAATGCCAGCGACATCGCCTCTGTGGAGGGCGTCGATTGTTTACTTATTGGAACAAATGATCTCTGCATGGAGATGGGTATTCCTGGGGAATTGGACCACCCAGAAATCATCGAAGCATATAAACAGACGATTACAGCTTGTAAAAAACACGGTAAATTTGTTGGAATGGGTGGTGTATATAATTTTGATTCAATGAGAGTATATGTAGAAATGGGCGTTCAATTAGTGCTGGCCGGAAATGACTTAAGTTTCATGATATCCGCAGGGAGAGAACAGACCAATAAGTTACGCAGTCTTGGATAAAAACTAAGGAGAGATAGATGTCAGATCTTCTGTGGCAACGGGGGGCAATGGAAACAGCAGAACTAATTTCTAAAAAAGATGTAAGCACACGGGAAGTGATCAAAAATCATTTAGAACGACTTGCAGAGATTAACCCAAAAATAAACGCAATTACCAGGANTCTGAATGATGAGGCTATGGGAATGGCGATACTAGCCGATGAGAAAATTTCCAGAAACGAGAAAATTGGTCCATTACATGGGGTCCCTGTCACAATAAAAGATAATGTCGATATAACAGGGCAACCAAGCCCAAATGGCCTAAGCAAATTGAAAGACAACATTGCTCCAGCCAATTCACCGGTTGTTGATAATCTTCTAAAGGCTGGTGCGATTCCAATAGGCAGAACCAATACACCAGAGTTCAGCCTACGCTGGCATACTGGAAATCCCCTTTTTGGAGATACATTAAACCCCTGGGATAAAGACATTACCCCTGGTGGCTCATCTGGCGGTGCCGCAGCCTCATTAGCCGTTGGGATTGGTTGCATAGCTCATGGAAATGACCTTGGAGGATCGCTCCGATATCCTGCTTATTGTTGTGGGCTCGCAACAATCAAGCCCACACAAGGGGCCGTACCAGCATTTAATCCTACGGCCGGCGAGGATAGGCCCCCAATGATGCAACTCTTATCCACACAAGGCCCAATTACGCGGTCTATAAATGATGCAAGGTTGGCGTTGAATGCAATGTCAAGATCTGATCGAAGAGATCCATGGTGGACACCTAATTTCATTCAAAAACAGGAAAAATCGGGCTCCAGAAAAATTGCACTTGCCACGGAAATCCCGGGTGCACCTTTAGCCGATGAGGTTAGGCAGTCGTTATATAATGCAGGCAAAATACTAGAGGCAGCAGGGCATATAGTTGATGAAATTTCTCCACCAAAAATTGCTCGTTGTGCTGAGGTTTGGGCTGGTTTGATAAGCACAGAGCTAAGATCAGTCCTTCGAAAGACTATGGATGAATTAGGCTCAAGCCAGATATCTACTGCGCTCGATTTTCTGGAAAGTTTTCACGAGGAATGCACCCTACCAGAATACATAAGATTGGGAATGGAAAGAACACAACTTATGCGGGAATGGTCGGTATTTCTTCAAGACTACGAAGTGATAATTGGGCCAGTTTCAAATATTCGCCCCTTTGCGCCGAACGAAGATATTCAAAATAAAGAACGTGCAAAAGCAATCTTTAGTGCGCATAATTTATTGGTCGCTGTCAACCTACTCGGAATTCCTGCAGCAACGGTGTGTACAGGCCTTCAAAATAACAAACCATATGGAGTTCAGTTAATAGGATGGAAGTATAACGAACATCTTTGCCTAGATTTAGCCCAGACAATAGAGGACAACGTGGGAACGGTGACGCCTATGGATCCAAAGTTTTTTTGAAGTAGATTGAGGTGGTGGGCACGACTGGGATTGAACCAGTGACCCCCTCGATGTCAACGAGGTGCTCTCCCGCTGAGCTACGCGCCCCAACCTCACACTTCCAACCTGCGACAACGTCGTGTTTATAACCTAAAAACCAAAATTGGCAAGAAGTAAACTAAGCAGTGATGAAAAGCGTATTTCTTGTATCTTTTCATGACACAGACACAACAAAGCGCTAACATTAATAATGAATATTTTAGAGTCAAATATCGACAAACCCATCAACATTGAGCAGCCTGGTCATCAGTCAGTTCCACTGGTTATATCTTCGCCCCATAGTGGATTGGATTATCCAGCCGATTTCGTCAAAAACTCTGCATTATCAGAGCGAAGGCTAAGATCATCAGAAGACTGTTTTGTCGACGAAATCTTTCGGCATGCGCCAAACGTAGGGGCGCCAATCCTTAAGGCACTTTTCCCGAGAGTATTTGTGGATGTTAACCGAGGTCCTTTTGAATTAGACCCAACAATGTTTGACTCTAGCCTACCAAATTATGTGACAACTAAAAACCAGAGGATTTTTGCGGGACTTGGCACTGTTGCAAAGGTTGTGTCAAATGGTGAAGAAGTTTATAAAAACAAGCTCGATTTTGGCGAAGTTAAAAAGAGAATTGAAACGTGCTATAAGCCGTATCACATCGAATTAAAGCGACTTATCGATAAAACTCGGGATATTTTTGGCTTCTGTATTTTGATTGATTGCCATTCGATGCCATCAAACGCCGCAAAATCCACAATTCCAAAGTCTTTTGGTAAGAAGGGAACGGACATTATTATTGGAGATTGTCACGGAAGTTCCTGTCATCCCTCCATAATGAACGCAGCACTAGAAAATCTCACTCAGGCTGGTTTTTCTGTTAAACGCAACAACCCATATGCTGGGGGTTTTATTACACAACATTACGGAAAACCATATGAAAGTGTTCACGCCATTCAGATTGAAATCAACCGCTCTCTTTACATGGATGAGAAAGAGTTAAAACGCCTCGACGGAATTGAAGTATTAACGGGAATTATGACCGATTTTATGAAAGATATGGGACAAAAAGTAAATCCAATGCCCCATCTTAAAGGCGCCGCAGAATAAATACTTAACTTTGGCACAATTGTTGCTCCTAATATGTTAGCTAAGGAGNTAAANNATGTGTGCGCGCAAAAACTTTTTATTTTCGTTTTTTG
>JGI24820J26691_1000478_pt1 | contig 12106 bp, 8 predicted proteins | sample METZYME_5_50m_FD_26691 | JGI IMG/M metagenome (IMG submission 26691) | reverse complement strand
CAAGACCATGGTTTAGAGAAAGCGCTAGACAATATCCTAATTGAAAAGAGTAAACCAGCTATTGAAAAAGGCCAAAAAGTTGAATTTGAAGAAAAAATTATAAATATCAATAGAGTTGTTGGAACGATGCTATCCAATGAAGTCAGTAAGGTTTGGGAAGCAGACGGTCTTCCTGAAGATACCATTAACATTAAACTCAATGGATCTGCCGGACAAAGCTTAGCTGCATGGCTGGTAAAAGGTATAACCCTTACTTTAGAAGGAGATGCAAATGACTTTGTTGGAAAAGGCTTATCTGGAGGAAAACTTATTATTTATCCTCCTAAAGAAAGCAGTTTTAAAGCTGAAGAAAACATTATCTTAGGAAATGTTGCATTATATGGAGCTACATCAGGTGAAGCGTACTTCAGTGGAATTGCAGCAGAAAGATTCTGTGTTCGTAATAGTGGCGCTACTGTTGTAGTTGAAGGAATTGGAGATCATGGTTGTGAATACATGACTGGAGGAAAGGCTGTTATCCTTGGAGAAACAGGAAGAAATTTCGGAGCTGGAATGAGCGGAGGTGAAGCTTACGTTTATGATCCTCAAGATAAATTTGAACAGAAATGTAATTTGGACACATTTGAGCTTGAAAAGCTCACAAATGACAAAGAAATAGAAGAATTAAAAAAACTTATTAGTAACCATTACAAATATACAGATTCTAATATCGCAAAACAGTTGTTAGATGATTGGCCAACAAGTTTAAAAAACTTTGTTAAAGTTATGCCAACTGATTACAAGAGAGTCTTAGAAGAAATTAATCTTAGGAAACAGGCAGTCTAAATATGGGAAAACCTACCGGATTTAAAGAATTTAGCAGAGCTGTGGCGCCCTATCGGCCTCCCAAAGAAAGGCTGCTTGATTTTAAAGAAATATATACGGAGCATCAGGAACCTAAGTTAGAAACGCAAGCCTCTCGTTGTATGGACTGTGGTGTCCCATTTTGTCAATCGGGAGAGGGTTGTCCCGTCTATAATTTGATTCCCGAATGGAATGATCTTGTCTATCAAAATAGATGGGAGGAGGCGTTTAACAGACTTATGAAAACCAATAACTTCCCAGAGGTTACTGGAAGAGTCTGTCCCGCAGTTTGTGAAGGAGCCTGCGTGCTAGGAATCACCGAAAGTCCAGTTGCGATAAAGAATCTTGAATTTGCCATCGCCGATAAAGGTTTCCAAAATGGGTGGTTAAAACCTAACATTCCCTCCTTCCGAACAGGTAAAAAAATTGCAATAGTTGGATCTGGACCAGCTGGTTTATCTGCAGCCCAACAACTCAATAGTGTTGGGCATCATGTAAAAGTTTATGAAAGAGCAGACCGCATAGGTGGACTAATGATGTATGGCATTCCTAATATGAAATTAGAAAAATCTATTCTCGATCAAAGGCTTGAACAAATGATTGCTGAAGGCATAGAGTTCTTNACGAACTCTGATGTCGGAGGNTTAGGTCCAAATGGAGTGAGCATGTCTGAACTTGAGAAGTCAAATGATATTATATTAATGACTACTGGTGCTACTAAGCCAAGGGATCTCCCAATCCCAAATCGAGAAGGAGATGGAGTACACTTTGCCATGGACTTTCTAAGAGCTAATACCAAGAGCCTTTTAGATTCGAATCATGATGACGGAATGTTTATCTCTGCAAAAGATAAGAATGTTATTGTTATAGGTGGAGGAGATACAGGAACCGACTGTATAGGAACTTCATTGAGACATGGTTGCAAATCTTTAGTTAATTTTGAAATCATGCCAGAACCTCCAAAAGAGAGAACTGAAAATAATCCATGGCCCCTTTTTCCTAGAGTCTACAAAGTTGATTATGGCCATGAAGAATCGGCTGAAGTTTATGGGAGTGATCCGAGGGTTTACTCTATTTCCGGTAAAGAATTTTTGAGAAATGAAGACGGATCTTTAAAAGGTATTAAAACAGTGGAAGTTGATAGCAATTTTCAAGAGGTTCCTGGAACTGAAAAGGATTGGCAAGCTGATTTAATACTCCTCGCTATGGGATTTTTAGGTCCTGAGCATTATGCAGTTGAGGAATTAAGTGTTGATCTGGACGAAAGATCTAATTACAAAGCGGAGCACAATGTACATCAAACTTCCAATCCGAAAGTATTTGCAGCTGGCGACTGTAGAAGAGGTCAATCTTTAGTAGTGTGGGCGATAAATGAAGGGAGAGCTGCTGCTAGGGAAATTGATAACTTCCTTATGGGTGAAACCACCCTGCCCTAGCTCTTTACTATCCTCATTAACCCCTCTTGCACTGCTGAAGCTACCAAAATACCGTCTTTGGTATATACACTACCTCGATTGAAGCCTCTTGCATTACTTGCACTGGGACTATCAGTCGAATAAAGCATCCACTCATCAGCTCTGAACGGTCTATGAAACCACATAGCATGATCTAAACTAGCGCTCATGACATTACCCTTTGCAAAACTGAGCTTATGAGGGTTCATGGAAGTGCTCAGTAAGCCCATATCTGAAGCATAAGCTAAAACAGCTTGATGTTGGACGACATCATCAGGCAGCTTTCCTACAGCTTTCATCCAAACGTGTTTATGAGGAGGTTTCTTTTTTGGTTCCTCGAACATACCTTCCCCTGGTAAATTTCTTATTTCGATTGGCTTCTCCCTTAGGAAAAAATCTCGGTATTTTTCTGGAACTTTGTCGACCATCTTCTTCTTGATTTCAATCTCGCTTATGCATTCGTTTGGGCCGGGTATATCCTCCATATCTATCTGATGAGAAGGCCCCTTTTCTTTTTTATGGAATGATAACGCCATATCGAAAATTGGCTCACCCTTCTGAATTGCGACTACTCTTCGGGTTGTGAAACTGCCTCCGTCCCTTGTTCTTTCTACATCGTAAATTATTGGATATTCCATATCTCCAGGACGAAGAAAATAAGCGTGTAGCGAATGAACAAACCTTTTTTCAGGTACTGTCCTTACGGCAGCTGTGAGGGCCTGACCTATAACCTGGCCTCCAAAAACTCTTGGTCCACCAATATTTTCACTTTGACCTCTAAAAAGATTTTCTTCTAGAGTCTCTAAATCTAATAATTTTATTAATTTATTTAGGGCTTTCTTTGCCATTTTAACTAAATTTTTTCTCCTCCCACCAAGGATAGTGTTCGGGCATGTCTTTAGAAACTTTATTAGGAAATTCAGGAGATCTTTTTTCTAAAAAAGAGTTTACTCCTTCTTTAGCATCATCACCCCTTCCAAGCTCATAAATAAACCTCGAATCTACTTTGTGAGCTTCCATCGGATGATCAGCTCCCAACATTTTCCATAACATTTGTCTAGTTAGAGATACTGAGATAGAAGACGTGTTTTGAATGATTTCGTAAGCAATGTTTCTAGCCTCTTTCAATAACTCTTCAGGCTTATGTACCGATCTTACTAACCCGCCGTCTAAAGCTTCTTGTGCACTGAACACTTTACCTGAATAAGTCCACTCAAGTGCCTTGCTTATTCCAACCAATCTCGGCAGGAACCAGCTCGAAGCAGCCTCAGGTACCAATCCTCTCCTGGCGAATACAAAACCAAATTTAGAATTTTCACTGGCCAGTCTTATATCCATAGGTAGTGTCATTGTGACCCCCACACCCACAGCTGGGCCATTGATTGCAGCAATTATCGGCTTAGGGCAATCATAGATTGCAAGAGTAGTTCTTCCTCCTCCATCTCTCATCCATTCTGGATCTTTTTTATGATCTACCTCGTCACCTTTGTTATTTCTAACATCTCTATTAAAGGTGTTTGATCCAGAAGATAAGTCTGCACCCGCACAAAATCCCCTTCCCTCTCCTGTTACAATAATGACTCTTACATCATCATCTTTACCGGCCTCATCAAATGCAGCAATTAGGTCATCCATCATTTGACCTGTAAAGGCATTAAGTCTTTCCGGTCTATTAAGGGTTAAAGTAAGAATATTTTCTCTAACCTCGTATTTAATTGTTTCATATTTCATTTCAGTTTTCCTTCTCTATAAGATGATCAATCTCATCTGCTGGAACATTTCCTTCAGACTTACCAACTTCTCTNGCAGGTACCCCTGCAACAGTAGTTCCTTCTCTAACATCATTTAGCACTACACTGCCTGCNGCTATTTTAGCATTCCTACCGATTTCGACATTACCCAATATGGTAGAGGAGGCGCTCAATAAAACTCCCTCTCTTACTTTTGGATGTCTATCTCCTATATCTTTACCAGTACCNCCCAANGTGACGCCTTGGAAAATTGAAACATTATCCTCAACNACAGAGGTTTCGCCGATTACAACACCCGTACCATGATCAATCATGATTCCTTTTCCTAACTTTGCAGCAGGATGAATATCNACGCCATAAACTTCAGATGTCCTACTTTGAAAATAATGCGCCAAAGTATGCCTTGAATTCTGCCAGAGCCAGCTCGCAACTCTGTGAGACTGTAATGATTTGAAACCCTTAAAGAACAAGAGTGGCTCAGAAAGATATCTGCATGATGGATCTTTTTCTTTAGCTGCAATTAAATCAATTACTGTTGCTGCCAGAATCTCATCACTAGAATTTATAGCATCCTTTATTACACTGATAAGCATCATGGGCTGAACAGACGTGCTGCCAAGGTCATTTGCAATCAAGTCCGCAACTGCCGAAGAAAATGAACTATGCTCTAAAACAGTTGTGTGAAAAAAACTTGCAAGTACTGGTTCAGCCTTAACTCTCCTTTCGGTTTCCTCCTGAATAGTTTGCCAAATGTTTTTAATTGATTCCTTGTCTTCCATCTATATATTGTACTTCAGCCTAAGTGTTGCTGAAACGNTTCAAATCAGGATAATGTGCCACCTTTCAATAAAAAAATCATGAATACAAAAAAAGATAACGGAATACCCAACAACGAAATTGATGTTAGGAAGACATTTGACATTGATGTTGATTTGAAGGTGATGGCCTATAAAGAAGCCAATGAATACGTGCCAACAATCGATACGTCTTACAAGTTTGACAAGAACACAACTTTAGCNATCCTTGCAGGCTTTGCACATAACCGAAGAGTAATGATACAGGGCTACCACGGATCTGGTAAATCTACACATATTGAGCAAGTAGCTGCAAGACTGAACTGGCCATGCGTAAGGGTGAACTTAGATAGCCATATAAGTCGAATTGACTTACTTGGNAAGGACGCAATAACTTTAAAAGATGGCAAGCAAATTACCGAGTTCAAAGAAGGAATCCTTCCTTGGGCACTCCAAACACCAACTGCACTTGTTTTCGACGAGTATGATGCAGGAAGACCTGACGTAATGTTTGTAATTCAGAGGGTACTTGAGGTGGAAGGAAAATTAACACTTCTGGATCAAAATAAAGTTATTTCTCCGCATGAGGGTTTCAGACTTTTCGCTACCGCAAATACAGTAGGTTTAGGCGACACATCTGGCCTTTATCATGGAACACAACAAATAAATCAAGGACAGATGGACAGATGGCATATCGTTTCAACTCTCAATTATCTTGAACCAGAATTAGAGTTGAAAGTAGTTCTGTCGAAAGTTCCAAGTCTAGATAATAAAGAAGGTCTCGAAACAGCCAAAAATATGATTTCAGTGGCTAATTTATCAAGGCAAGGTTTCGCTAATGGAGATATATCAACACTAATGTCACCTCGCACAGTAATAAGTTGGGCTGAAAACTTTCAAATATTTAATGATCTAAATAAGTCATTTGAAATTACTTTCTTAAATAAATGTGACGAAACCGAGAGAGTAATCATTGCTGAGTATTATCAGAGATGTTTCGATTTAGAATCAGCGGAATCAATTGCTGAAAATATAGAAAACTCATAGATGAATGGCATCTAGAAATTCTCAACCAGAGGTAATAAAAGAAGCAGTTACTGCCGCAACTAGAGCAATAAGTGGTAATTCTGAAATTGAGGTAAATTTTGGAGGTCTTGGTTCAGCAACTTCTGGTGCCCCAAAGTCAAAAGAAGAACTTAAATCCTTTAGAGGAAAAGCTGATTCGTTGGCTTGTGCAGAAAAATATAGAGATAAATCTATAAGGATTAATTCAAGTACAGACAAAATTAACTCTTTAATCAAAGTGATGGAGGATACTAGAGTGGAGATCCTAGGTTCGCTAGATTATCCGGGCGTTTATTCAAACATTGCAGCTAAATTTAAAAATAAAGCTCAGCTTTATAAGGGTTTAGAAAATCAAGAAGATTTCTTAGAAATAGCTTTAGAAAGTTGGCTAAGAGAGTCATGTCTATCCGAAGATAGAACTTTTTCAAATGAATTTTTAGACTATTGGGGAGAACTTTTCGAAAATCAAGACTCTAAATTAAAAGATGACCTTTTTAGCTCACTGGAAAATCAATCAAAGTTTTTAGAGCACGCAGAAAACTTTTTAAAAAGCCTAAGAATAGACGATGATGAAAGCGATTCTGAAGACAATGAAATTGAAGACGAAACTGAGCAGGAAGATGAAGCGGCTTCTGAGGAAGGAGAAGATGATGATTCTCTAGAGTCTGAAAGTTCTCCTGAACAAGAAAATCAAGAGGGAGCAGAGGAAACAGAAGCAGACATGGGCGACATAGATGAAGACGCCATCGTGGATGAAAATCAAGAGATTACGACAAATCAGTCGTGGTTAGAATCTCTTGTTGGAAAAAATACCAACTTTAAATACAAGGTTTATACAAGGAACTTTGACGAAGAAATAAGAGCTGAGGATTTATGTAGTCCAGAGGAATTACAAAGACTTAGAAAGCATTTGGATCAATTGATGGGTTCCAGTAAGGCAACTATTTCCAAGTTGGCTCATAGGCTTCAAAGATTCCTAATGGCCCAACAAAATAGATCTTGGGAATTCAATAAAGAAGAGGGAATGCTTGATTCTGCAAGGCTTCATAAAATCATAACTGACCCTCTTACACCTCTCACTTATAAGATTGAAAAAGATACTGACTTCAGAGATACAAGTGTTTCTATTCTAGTGGATAGTTCAGGATCAATGAGGGGCAGGTCTATGACAGTTGCAGCCATTTGTGCAGATATCATTAGCACTACGCTTGAGCGTTGTAATGTAAAAACTGAAGTTCTAGGATTTACGACAAAACATTGGAAAGGTGGAGAAAGCAGAAAAATATGGATGGATGACGGAAAACCTGAAAATCCAGGAAGACTAAATGATATTAGGCACATTATATTCAAATCTGCAGATACGCCTTGGAGGAGAGGACAAAAAAACTTTGGATTAATGCTTAGAGAGGGCCTGTTGAAAGAGAACGTTGATGGAGAGGCGTTGATTTGGGCTCACGATAGATTGGCCAGAAGAAGTGAGCAAAGAAAGATATTGATGGTAATTTCAGATGGTGCCCCTGTTGACGACAGCACACTGTCAACAAACCCAACCAACTTTTTAGATCTTCATTTGAGACAAGTGATACACTCGATTGAAACAATGTCGGACATAAACCTGATAGCTATTGGTATAGGTCATGATGTTACACGCTATTATAAAAATGCAGTTACTATACACAGAGCCGAAGAGTTGGGTGGAGCAATGCTAGAGCAACTCACCGACCTTTTTAAGGTTGACTGAGGAATTTTAATTTTCTCATAGACTAAGAAACTCAGAATATAAAATTATATGAAATCCGATATGAGAAAAATATATTCTTTTAGGCGGATGTTTTTCAAAATTTATTGTAGAATTAATTGATTACAAGGAATTAATTATGAAAATAACGGAAGTAGATAATTGTCCACCTGATCTCAGATACTTTGATGATGATGATTTGGAGAGCAAACTTCAACCTCAAGACGTTGAAGATATAGTTGAAATATTTCAAACACCTCTGACAGGTTCTTATAATTGGGACTACACTCATGCAGACAATAGATTAAAAAAGCTATATGAACTGGGAAAGAAGCTTAATTGGAATGCAACTGTAGATCTAGACTGGACAAGAGAGAGATACTCTCATTCAGAATGGGCAACCAATCCGGAATTCCAACAACTAGCTGGTTTTAAGCCATATGATGATTTACCTGAAGAGAAAAAAATCGAATGTTCATGGCATTTATTAGCTAGCGGTTTAAGCCAAATTGTACACGGTGAGCAAGGAGCACTCTTAGTGGCTTCTCAACTTGTATCATGTGCTCCAACCTATAATGCTAAGCTTTATGCAGCCTCTCAAACTTTTGATGAGGCTAGACACGTTGAAGTTTTTAACAAATATTTGCAAGAAAGGATTGGATGGAATTATCCTGTAATGCCAGGTTTAAAACTGCTTCTGGATAAGATCCTCTCAGATCCTAGGTGGGATCTTAAATTTATTGGTATGCAAATAATAATTGAAGGCCTAGCTCTTGCAGCTTTCGAAAGACAAAGAGCTGCTGCTATGGATCCACTTCTTAAAGACCTTTTTTATCTCGTTATTAGAGATGAAGCAAGACATGTTACGTTTGGGGTAAATTATCTTGAAGAATTTGTTCANACCCTGAGTGAAGAAGAAAGAGAAGATAGGGCAGAATTTGCCTACGAGGCATGTGTGGTAATGAGAAACAGATTTGGATCTGACAATGTTATGAAACACTACGGGTGGAATGTTGAAGAAGCCCAACAAGTACTAAATCAATCTGAAACTTCAAGGCTTTTCAATAACCTTCTCTTCTCCAAAATAATGCCGAATCTGAAGAGGATTGGACTTTTAACAGAGAAAACTCAAGAGAAATACGAAGAGATGGATATTCTNCAATTCAAGGATCTTGAAGATAATGGTGCTATTGATTGGGACGAACTTTCTCAGCCTTTGGATTACTCTACTAAAACTGCCTAACAGCTCCATTAAAAGTTGTGAAGATCAAAGTAATTGAGGAAACTCCGGTTGATCCCAGAGAATTTGACCTTCCGGAAAACTTCAGCGAGGAACACATCGAGGATGTTGTTGAGATCTTTAATACACCTTTAGTAGGTCATTATAATTGGGATTATACCGATGCTGATACACGCATTAAAAAGTTATATGAGCTAGGGAAAAAGCTTAATTGGGATGGATCGATAGATCTAGATTGGTCGAAGGCGATTTCAAAAGGCGAAACGCCTGTTAAAGCTGAGCTCTTGGCAAGAATGGAAGGCCCTCTTGCAGCACTTCCTGAAGAAGAAAGATTAGAATACATGTGGCATGACACTGCGTGGCAACTAAGCCAGTTTCTTCATGGAGAACAAGGTGCCCTTTTAGTCGCATCACAACTTGTTTCATGTGCCCCAACTTATCAGGCAAAGCTCTATGCGGCATCACAAACATTTGATGAAGCAAGGCATGTAGAAGTATTCGCTCGTTATCTCCGCCATGTATCTGGTGTCGAGTATCCTGTTAATAAAAATCTTAAAGCCTTAATAGATAAAATTCTCTCAGATCCGAGATGGGATCTTAAGTTTATTGGTATGCAGATCATTATAGAAGGCTTAGCATTAGCTGCATTCCAAACTACAAAAGAAACTTCGAACTGTCCTCTTCTAAGGAGTCTCGTTCACTACATCATAAGAGATGAAGCGCGACATGTAACATTTGGAGTAAATTATTTAGAGGACTTTTTAAAAACTCTCTCTGAAGAAGAAGTGGAAGATAGGGCAATGTTTGCTTATGAAGCATGTGTTGTGATGAGGGATAGGATCATCAATACTGAATTACCTGCAAGATGGTTTGGCATCAGTGAAGAGGAAATCATTGCAATGGTCGTTAATGATGAAACTCAAGATATGTTTACAAATTTGCTTTTTAGCCGAGTAATGCCTAATTTAAAAAGAATTGGCCTACTAACTGACAAGGTATTACCGCTTTACGAAAAACTTAACCTAACGTCTTATATGGATGCCGACAGTGAATTTGAAATAGACTGGGCAGAACTCAATAAGCCTTTAGAGTCTTCTGAAGAAATAGATAAGCAATCAGATAAAGAGTTAGCTGCTCATGCAGCTCAAGGTCTATTTTAAATTAATCTCTATATCGACCTGAAAGTAAGGATCTACTTTATTTTCATTTTGATGAAACTGATTTTTAGCAAATCCTAAATTACCGTAAAAAGATAAGAATTCGTGTGAAAACCTGTAAACCAATTGGGTATTAATTTGCCTGCCTGAAGGTGTAAGGTCGATATCCAGAGCTTCAAAAAGAATATTTTTATCTTTAGTCCTCCCTGTTGGAATGTAAAGTGCCATACTTGCATGCTCTGACCTCAAAGGCTGAAAAATTTCGATACCTAAAGAATCAGAACCACTAAATAGATCCTCTTTATAAACTCCAAAATCGAACGAAGAATAATAAGAATCATCTAGTCCCTTAATCATCCCTGACTGACTAAAATTTGATTGATTTTGACCTATGTGCAGAGCACTCTTATAAGTGATATCTTGTACTCTTTTAGAAAACTCAAAACCAACAAAAGAAGTAGAGTTATTCAGAGGCTGCCCAAACCCACCGCTGGTTGAGATACCGGAAAAATTTAAATTGTCCTTTGTAAAGCCTAATTGATACGTCAGACGTGATTCTTTGTAATTATCACTAAGCTCGATAATAAAACCTTCATTTTTATCTAAGGTATTAACAAATCTTTTGTTGTCTTGATGAGATCCTTGGAAAAAAGAGAGGAGTAGATCCTTTTGATTAGGTAAATTAATATCTATTCCAACAAAAGATCCGTCAGAAGCATAATCTAAGAACGGGGTTCCTTTGTGATTGAACCCTTTTTTTGAGGACATATAAGTATTGGGACTGGTTCCATTTCCAAAAAATAATTTACTATTATTAGTAAAATTTTGTTCAAAAGAAAAATAAGCGAGCCTAGTTTCCGTATCAGCCCAAAGTCTATTGTTGGAGACATCAACAAAGTCATNATTTACACCAAGATTGAAAGTTACGCCATTTGACATTGAAATTACATGTTNAGAAACACTCCTTTGTGGATTTAGTTGAAAAGCTGTTATCCATTCGATATTTGGAATATTGTTCAAAAGCCTATCGCCAATAGATCTTTTGAAGGGAGCTCCTAACTCATCAAATACGACATAAGATAATTGAGATAATTTCCCAGAAATAGAATTGCCAAATGCTGGTCCTAAAATTCCGAGGTAGCTTCCTTCTTCTTTGAGCGTCAAATTAGAAAGTGTTGAGCCAATAGAGGCAATCATGGCCGTCCCAACAGGCTGAGTAGCAGCGTTCAAGTCCATTAATCCTTGACCATAGATCTCTGAGTCAGAATAAATCCCTGATTTATTTGCTGTTATGAAAAGTCTTTGAAGAATTTCAGTATTTCCAAGTTGTCCTTCAAAATAATCTGCCAATAACGCTATGCCTCCGGATACGTGAGGAGCTGCCATAGATGTGCCACTAGCTCTTCCATAAGAATCTGTAACAGGAGCATCTTGTGCATAGATACTTAAGATTGATCTTCCTGGAGCAGCAAGACAATAGTCTTTTGCAACTCCGCACCTATTTGAAAAACTGCTGATGCCTCCATCTTCATCAACAGATACAACAGCGGCTGTATTTCCCCTTAGTTCGGGAAGAAGATATGCCAAACCTCCAAAGACTTCTGGGCTTGAAAAGTCAACACCCTGATCAGAGTAACTTCCACCATTGCCTGCGGCCCATACAAATATTGTTTTATCTTCATCGGGTTTCTGAGATTGGGCAAGTACATCGATTGTCTTTGGAAATGCTTGTCTAATATTTTCTTCTGTATAGTCATTTATATTACCTTGATAACCAAAGCTTCCATTTACGACAGTTACATTTTTAGCTACAAATTCTGCCTCCAGCTGAGACCAACTGCTATCGATACCAGAATAATCAACTGAGGAATCGATAGTGGCTGGCTCGTAGGTATCACCAGCAGTTCCAAGTTCTATCGATATAAAAAAAAGCTGAGCATCAAAAGCAACTCCATGAATCCCAGATCCATCTCTTTCTCCTAACGCTATACCTGAAACGTGTGAGCCATGTCGTTTTTCATCAGTAGAAGGAGATCGATCTTGATATACTAAATAACTTCCAGG
>JGI24820J26691_1000474_pt1 | contig 12122 bp, 14 predicted proteins | sample METZYME_5_50m_FD_26691 | JGI IMG/M metagenome (IMG submission 26691) | reverse complement strand
TATGAATTTCACCAGATAAGTAAACTTTTAATTTCATTTTTTAAAATTAACCTAAATATGCTGCAGTTAAAACTGGAAAACTTGTAAATCCAAAATTCCCTACCTTTTCAGATTCATTTAGTTGCTTTCTCCAATCATCTACTTTGTCTTCTGAAACACCTTGGCTTAACGCAAATTTACTTAACATAGTTTCATAAAAAATTGCTGGTGAATTATTATTCCTATTTGTAATTAAATAGGATAAATTTTGAGAACTAATATTTTTATAGCCAAGTTTTTTTAATTTACCAATTAAATCAAGTGGAAGCATTTGGTGAAAACAATGCGCTCTAAATGCCTCATGAATAAGATCATTAATTTCTTTCTCTGGTCCATAAAATCTAAAATAGTCCCAAAGAATAGAGACATTAACAAATTTAGAATTAATTTTAGAAATTCTTTTTATTTCTTTTAATGATGTATCTATATCTTCGATATATTCTAATGTTTGAGTAGCTGTAATCTTATCACATGACGCATCATCTATATTGATCTCATCAGCTGTAGTACATATAAGTTCAACATTATTTTGATCTTTACATTTGTTGCTTGCAACATCTAATTGATCTTGGCTTGGATCAATTCCTATTACTTTACCTTTTTCTCCAACAGATAATGAAATTTCTTCGACTAAATGACCACCACCACAACCTATATCAATAACAATTTCATTTATTTGTAGATTTAGAGCATTTACAATAGCAAGCCTTCTTGAAACTCCAGCATAACCATTAGCAATCTTTTGTTGAATAATACTAGTTTCGTTGTCAAATTTCATTTTNTTATTTTTCTTATATAATTTTTAGTTATATAAAATATAAANATAAATGGAATATCAAATAACTAAAATTTTAATTATTTCTTTTTTTAGCTCCATATTAATTTCGTTATTTTTAAATACNAAATANATTATTTTTTTTAAAAAGTTTTCAAAAAACAAAAAATTCTTNTTAAATTTTTCTATTTACTCATTTTCTTTTTTAACATTAACTTTAATTAATTACTTTTTAAGCTTAAATGGATTAACTTCTTTAATAATCTTTAATGCTGCTATAATTACACTAATATATTTTGAATTAGCATTATATTTGGAAAAAGTGTTTTGGGATGATTTTTTAGGAAATTCACTTCCAAAATCAATCAACATGCTTATCAGTTTTGTCGTAATGATGAATTTTGGTTATTTTACCTTAATGTTTTACGTAAAAATTTTAGATATTAATTATTTTNTNTCATGATAACAAGATTTTCAGTACCAAATCTTCATGAAACNACAATTNATNTAACAAATGTTGTTAATGGAAAAATAGTACCTGATAANATATTAATTAACGCAAAAATTTTATCGACTTACACTGATACTATTTTAGAAAATAAAGAAATCTGGATTTCTAAAGGTAGAATAGCATGTATTAGAAATAATAATGACCATAAAAATTTTTTTAATACAAAAGATGTTTCAGTATTTGACGTTGAAAAAAATATTTTAGCACCAGGTCTAATTGATCCACATATGCATATTGAGAGTAGTATGATTACTGGTTGTGCTTATGCAGAGGCAGCATTATTAAATGGCACTACAACAATTTTTTGTGACTCTCACGAAATTGGAAATGTTTTAGATACTGATGGCATCGAATGGATGCTTGAAGATTGTCGTAAAGCACCATTATCTATTTTTTTGACTCTACCAAGTACTATTCCAGCAACGAACGATGAATTAGAAACAGCTGGAGGTAATTTAACTGCTAAAAAAACAGCTAACCTTTATGACAAATGGCCTGAAATATTAGGTCTTGGAGAAAAAATGGATTTCGTCTCTGTTTGTCAAGGAGATGAACGATCACATAGTATTATTTCTGAAACTTTAAAACGAAATATACCAATTAGTGGACATGTATTTGGTAGAGAATTTGTAGCTGCTTATGCAGCAAGTGGAGTTACTGATACACATGAAGCAGAAGAAAAATTATTTACTAATGATTTGCTAGATGCTGGTTTATGGATTTTTTTAAGAGGTGGAAATCCTCAAACACCATGGAATAGTATTAAAGAAGCAATTAAAGTTTTAACTGAAAATAATGTTAGTTCAAAAAGGATATGTGTGTGTACTGATGACAGAGATGCAGATGATTTATTTAATTTTGGTCTAGACTGGGTAGTAAGACAGGCTAATCAGCTTGGAATAGATAAAACAACATCTTGGTCGATGGGATCGCTTCATCCAGCAACAAGATATAATATTGATAGAGATTACGGAGCTTTAGGACACAGCAGAAGAGCTGATGTAATTATGTTAGATGAAAATTTAAATGTCCATAATACTTGGTTAGGAGGCGAGTTAGTTGTTCAAAATTCAAAAATTACATCAACTCTTGAACAACAACTTGAAAATAATCGATATGAATATCCCAAGAGGGCATACAATACAGTTATACTACCAAAAGAAGTTAAATTAATTCCAGATATTCCTAAAAAAGAAAATTTAAAAATAAATATCATTAAAACTGAGCTTCCAGGAATTATGACAACTAGAGAAACCATAAGTGTCAAAAAAACTATTACTAATTGGGAAAATTTTATCAAAGAGAATGATCTCTGCCATTTATGTGTTATTGAAAGACATGGTCGAAATGGAGAATTTGCTCATGGATTTTTAAAAAACTTTAAACTTAGAGCAGGAGCAATAGCAAGTTCAGTTGGACATGATGCTCATAATGTAATTGTAGCTGGTATGAATGAAAAGGATATGAAATTTGCTTTAGATAAAATAAATGAAACTCAAGGAGGTATAGTAATTGTTAATGATGGCAATTTAATCGCTAAAGTAGAATTACCAATTGCTGGGTTACTTTCTGATAAAAGAGCAAACATAGTTGCTAAAGAAAATAAAAATCTTAAAGAAGAATGGGCAAAAGCTGGATGCACACTTCCATATATGGGATTTAACTTATTGCCTTTATCTGTAATTCCAAATTTTAGAATAACCAATAAAGGTTTAGTTGATGTTAATACAATGAAACTTATTCCTTTATTTGAATAATTTAAATTTAATTAATATTTTTCATTTATTTTAAATATGATAAGAAATTATCTTTAAGAATGGAGAAGGTTTTATTTATATTACATCAAAAAACATCAGTTCCTGGGGATATTGGAAATAAATTTCAGGAAAGAGGTTATGATATCGAAATTTGTAGACCTCCATTAGGAGATGAACTTCCTATAAATTTAATTAATTATTCAGCTATTGTAGTTTTTGGTGCTCCGGGAAGTATCAATGATGATGATGAATTTATAAAAAAAGAAATAAATTGGATAAATAATGTAATTAAGTCTAATGTTCCATTTCTTGGGATATGTTTTGGTGCACAACTATTAGCTAAATATCTTGGTTCAGAAATTAAAGTTAATTCGCAAGGTTTGTCTGAAATTGGATTTTATAAAATAAATCCAACTGAAATTGGAAATAATTTATTCCAATTCCAAGATACTTTTTTTCAATTTCATTCAGAAGGTTTTGATCTCCCAACAGGTTGTGAATTATTGGCTAGAGGTGATGTTTTTAATAATCAAGCATTTAGATACAAAAATTGTTATGCTTTACAATTTCATCCAGAAGTAAATTTAAAAGTTCATATCAGGTGGATTTTTTTGGTTTTACTTAAAAATCCTAAGAAATTATTTGTAAAAGGAGCACAAAATATTTTCACTCAATTTTTCCTAAGATTTAAGTATAATAAATCAATATCAAATTGGCTAGATAATTTTCTAGATCAATATCTTTTAAAAGAAAGATAAAATCCCTTTGTTTAAGATTAGGAAATTATTTTATTCACCAGTTAAATCACTATCTTTTTCATCTGTTAATGATTTAAAAATTATAAAAAGTATTGGAATAAAATTTGATAGAAATTTTGCATTTACGAGAGATTTAGATGACGAAAGAATAAAAATTATACTAAAAAATCCTTCAGAAAGAAAAATTATTAATTTTTTGTCATTAAAACATTTTCCTGAGCTAAATGAATATAATTTTGAATTTGATAATGATATTTTAAAACTTAAAAATAAAGACATTGTTCTCTTAAGTGCTAATATAAACAATAAATCAGATTTAAATCTATTATGTGATAAAATAAAATCAATCATACCAAAGGTGAAAAATATCCAATTTTTAAAAGACGCAATAAATCCTTTTTTTGATACGATGCCATCAAAAACAATATCAATGATAAATCTTAATAGTATTAAGGATTTTGAAAAAAAACTTTCAAAACAAATAGAATATGAAAGATTTAGAGGAAATATTTATATTGATCAACTGGAAGCTTGGGAGGAAAGAAAATTAGTTAATAAAACTTTAATTATTAATAATACTAAATTTAAAGTTTTGAGAGAAATTCCAAGATGTTCTGCAACTAATATTAAGCCTAATTCATCTATTTCTAATTTATCCATTCCAATGAGTTTAAAACAAATTTATAATCATATTAATTTAGGTATATATTTACTCCCTCTTAATGATGGAAATATAAGACTAAATGATAATGTTTTGATTGATGTCTAAATTTATAAATAAACATTCTGAAAAAATAACAGGTTATTTATTTATTCTTCCGGCAGTATTAATAATAAGTTTATTTGGAATATTTCCAGTTTTTTTTGGTATGTACATGAGTGTTCATAAATGGAAAGTTTTCAAGGGTAGATTTCTAGGATTGGAAAATTATGAAAAAATTTTAGGCAATATACCTGCTTTTGTTTTTTTTATTATTGGATTACTTCTTTTGATACTAAGCTACTGGGTGTGGAGTGAATTCAAAACAAAGTTCAAGAATAAAATAATTATCCCATTGCTTTCATTAGCAATACTTTTTTTAGGATTATATTTGATTAATATAAATTGGGATCGAATGCTATTATCTGGTGATGAAGATTATTTATATTCACTGATATATACATTATATTATTCTTTCTTTACTATTATTTTTGAAGTTGGTCTTGGTTTAATAATAGCATTTGCTCTCTACCAAAAATTAGCAGGTAAACAATTTTTTCAAATGATTTTATTATTTCCATACATCACTCCTGCTGTAATGGGTGCTGCGGTTTTCTTTTTAATTTTTGGTAAAGCAGAAAACTCATTTTTAAATCAATTCATTGGCATATTTGGAATAGAACCTCAATTATGGTTATTTGATAAAAGACCAATTACTGAAGTTTTATTTGGAATAAAAATTGATGGGTTATTTGCTGGACCAAGTTTAGCACTTATGTCATCAATTCTATATGGTATATGGTCATATACTGGTTATTATGCAATAATACTTTTAGCTGGACTTTCTATTATTCCATCAGACTTATATGAAGCGGCAAAAGCAGAGGGTGCAAGTCGATGGCAAACGTTTATAAAAATTACTGTACCACTGCTAATGCCAATAATATTTTTTTTAATGTTAACAGGATTTATAAATACCTTCCAAGCATTTAATAGTATTTTTGTAATGCAAACATCATCTGCTGGAGATACTATGGATGTAGTAACAATTGAAATATTTGATCATTTTTGGGGTAGGGTAAAATATGGATATGCTGCTGCTGAAGGTGTAATTTTATTTATTATTTTGAATGTTTTAGCAATATCACAGTATGTGATCTTTAGAAAAAAATTAAATTATGACTAGAATATTTAATTCAGAGACCAGAATACCTTATTTAATTTTACTAATAGTTTTTACTGTTTCAATTTACCCTTTTTTTTATATGATTAGCACTTCTTTAATGACTGCAGGAGAAGCTTCAAATCAATATTTTCTCCCTAAAAAATTAATGTTTGAAAACTACTATGAAGTTTGGACATCAAACAGATTTCAACGCTATACTATAAATAGTTTAATAATAAGTTCTATAACAGTTTTTGGGGTATTACTTACTTCAATACCAGCTGCTTACTCATTTGCAAAAATTAATTTTCCTTTAAAAAATATTATTTTTTATCTTTTATTATTATCATTGATGATACCTGAAATTATTACTTTGCTACCTCATCTTTTAATTATCAGAGGAGAAATCATTCCGCTACCTTTTGGACCTTCTTGGATGAATACTCTACAAGGATTAACTGTCCCATTTATGGGTAATATTTTTGTAATTTTTCTTGTTAAGACAATATTTTAAAAAAATTCCTAACGAACTTTGGGATGCTGCAAGGTTAGATGGCTCATCACACATTAATTTTTTATTAAAAGTTGTAATTCCTATGAGTAAACCAATAATAGTTACGGTATCTTTATTTACTTTTATCATTGCCTGGAATAGTTTTGCTTGGCCTTTATTAATTTTAACAAGAGATGATTGGTATCCAGTTACTGTATCAATTTATAGTTTCGTAAGAGAAGTTGGCCCAAATTTCAATCTACTGATGGCAGCTTGTCTAATAGCAATATCACCAATTCTCCTGCTTTACTTCTTTACTCAAAAGTTATTCATAGAAAGTATATCAAATTTTGGATTAAAAGAATAAAATCGTATTTTTTTTGTAACAAAATTGTAATTTAATAAGTATATTAAAACTTATTTAAGATGAGGTGATTATGATTTTTTTTAAATATTTTATAAAATTACTTTTTGCTTCAATTTTTTTTATCTCTTCTCAATCAATTGCTATAACTGCTCAAGATATTGAAAATGCCGATCCATCAGGTCAGACTGTAGAATTCTGGGTTCAATATTCTGATGAAAGATTAGATGCAATGATGGCAAGGGCGGAAAGATTTGAAGCAGAAACAGGAATTAAGGTAATGTGGTTCACAAAGGACATTATGGTAAAGTTCAATCTGCAATGATGTCTGCCGCAGGAACTAAAGACATTGCTGATGTAGCAAGAGGATATGGTAATGCTGCTGCTGATATGTACCTTATTGGAGCATCAATTGATCAATCTATGTTAGCGAATAGTAAAAAATGGGGTGTAACTCAAGATGATATCGATGACTGGGGTGCAAATTGGACAGTTGGATATTCACCATATTTCGATGGAAATCCTAAGCTATTGCATGAAGTTGGTAAGTCTATTGAAATACTATATTACAATGCTGACTGGCTAAAGGAATTAGGATTAGATGAGCCAAAATCACCAGCAGATTTTGCTAAAGCTGCTTGTGCTGCTACAAATCAAGATTTTAGTGGCAAGATGGGTGATGACGTTCCAAGCTATGGATATGAAATTGACACAGATGCTAGTAATTTTGCTGCATGGGTTTTCGCTCATGGTGGTGATGTTTTTGATTATGATGCAGGTCAATATATTTATAATGGACCAAAAGCCGTTGAAGCTATGGAGTTTATTCAAGGAATGGCTAATAAAGGATGTGCTATTGTTGCAAGAGGTAAATATACTGATCAACAATATCTTGGACAAGGATCAGTGTTATTTGCCGCTGGTTCAACTTCAGGAATTACATACTTTGAAAAATCAATAGCTGAAGGCTACAACGGAAACTGGGATGTTGCACCAATATCTCACACCACAAATGAACCTGTTTTAAACTTATATGGTGGCGGATTAATTATGGGTAATACTGGCGATGCCAATAGAATGGTAGCTGCTTATCAGTGGATGAAGTATATTTCTAATACTGAAAACTCAGCTGTTTGGTCTACAGAAAGTGGTTATGGTTTTGTAAGAACATCTTCAGCTGATCACCCACTAATTGCAGAAAAGAGAGCGGAGTTAGCTCAATATGATAAATCTTTAGGAATGGTTCAGTTTGGTAAAGGTGAACCTTCAGTTCCTGGATACTATTCTGTTAGAGGTGAGGTTGAAAAAGCTTATGCAGCAATAATTAATGGTGATGATATTATGTCAACATTAAATCAGTTAAATGAAGATGCTAATGCTATCTTAGCTGATGCAACTGCAGAGTAATATAATATTTTAAATTTTAAATAGGGTGGTTTATACCACCCTTTTTTTTATGATTATTGTTTGCTCTTTAAATGATTTAAATAATGTATGTGAAAGTGTAAAACCCAGATTTGTTATATCTGTAATAGACCCTGGTTATGCACCTGAAACACCTAAAGGTGTAGAACATCATTTAAAATTAGGTTTTGATGATATTGTTAAAATTAGTCCTGAAAATAAAATTTTTAGACTTAATACAAACGATATTCCTCAAAAATTGCCTGCAGAAAATGATATAAATTCTATAGTTGAATTCACTAAAAATTATAAAGATGATGAAAATATAGTAATTCATTGTTGGTGTGGAGTATCTAGATCTATGGCTACCGCAACATATCTTTTATGCAGAAATAATACATCGACAATAGAAGAAAATATTAAATACATTCGAGTAGTTGCGCCTCATGCGAACCCTAATAAACTAATGATTAAATTATTCGAAAACAAACTTAATGTAAAAAATGAAATTTCATCTGCTTTTGAAAAATTTCCTTACACCAAAACATACGATTGCTCTTCAAATTTTGCTCCAGTTACTTTATTTGATATTAAAGAGATAAAGAAATTAAAATGAAAGAATATGTAAGAACAATTGCTGATTATCCCGTAAAGGGCATTCAATTTAGAGATATCACTACACTTCTCCAAAATGCAGGACATTTAAAAAAAGTAATTGATGACATGACTGTACCATGGAAAGGCAAAAAAATAGATGCAGTTTTAAGTATAGAGTCAAGAGGATTTATTATGGCTGGAGCTATTGCTTATTTTTTAAATGCTGCTTTTATTCCTTTAAGAAAACCACATAAACTTCCTTTTGAAACATATAAAGTTTCATATGATTTGGAATATGGCTCTACTGAAATGCATATTCATACTGATGCTTTAGAAGGTCATAAAGATTTGTTAATTATAGATGATCTACTTGCCACTGGAGGCACTGCTCTAGCAGCAGTAGAATTAATTGAAAAATTTAAAAATAAAAACATTGTTGGTGCAGGCTTCATTATTAATCTTCCAGATTTAAAAGGTGATAAGAAATTACAAGCTAAAGGAATTAATATTCATTCATTAATGGAGTTTTAAATGAGAAATGCAGTTATAGTTGGTTACAAAAGATCACCATTCACTTTTGCACGTAAAGGAGAAATGGCTAACATAAGACCGGAAGACATCCTATCACAAACAATAAATCAATTACTTAATGAAATACAAATTAATAAAAATGACATAGAGGATATTATTACTGGTTGTGCGTATCCTGAAGGAGCGCAAGGTAATAATATTGCTAAAATTGTTTCATTTATGACAGATATGCCAGAACATGTAGCAGGTATGACAGTTAACAGATGGTGCGGTTCTTCTATGCAAGCAATTCATGATGCAACAGGAGCAATTGCAATTAATTCTGGAGATGTTTTTTTATGTTGTGGTGTAGAAAGTATGACATTTATACCTATGAATGGTTTAACCTACGATCCTCATCCACAATTAAGTAAGGATAATCCAAATGTATATATGTCTATGGGTATTACTGCTGAAAATGTTGCAAAAAAATTCAATATTTCTCGAAAAGAGCAGCAAGATTTNGCTATTAGCAGTCACTCCAAAGCTAATTTAGCAAGAGAGTCAAACATATTTGATAATGAAATAGTTTCTATTNCAAATAATAATGAGACAATTACAAAAGATGGAGGAATTAGACCTAATACCTCACATGAAATTTTAGANGGTTTAAAACTTGCTTTTGATGAAAATGGAACAGTTACAGCTGGTACNGCATCACCATTAACAGATGGAGCATCAGCAGTAATTGTTTGTGAGGAAGAATATGCAAAAAAAAATAATCTAAATATTTTAGCTCGTATTAAATCTACAGCNGTAGTTGGTTGTCCACCAGAATTAATGGGTCTTGGCCCAATTAATGCATCTAAAAAAGCTCTAAAAAGAGCTAATTTATCTATTTCCGATATTGATATTGTGGAACTAAATGAGGCATTTGCTTCTCAATCTTTAGCATGTATTAAAGAATTAGATATGGACATTAATAAAGTAAATATCCATGGTGGAGCAATTGCACTAGGACACCCTTTAGGGGCTACTGGAGCAAGGATTACGGGTAAAGTAGCAACGTTATTACAAAATAATAATAAAAAGTATGGATTAGCCACACAATGTATAGGTTTAGGTCAAGGTATTGCAACTGTGTTAGAAAATATTAATTAAATATCATGCAAATTTATAAAACACCGCTACGTGAGTTTAAATTTCTAATTGAAGACTTTTTAAATCTTAAGGAAAGCCAAACATTAAAAAAATTAGATTTAGAAACAAGCGATCTAATGCTTATTATTGAAGAAGCAGCAAAACTATGTGAAGAAACCTTACTCCCGCTTAATCAAAGTGGAGATAGTGAAGGATGTTCTTTTAATAATGGAGTTGTGACTGCACCAAAAGGATTTAAAGAAGCTTATAAAATTTTTTCTGAAAATGGCTGGCAGGGACTGAAAGTAAAAGAAGAATTTGGTGGTCAAAACCTACCTTATATTATGAATATGATTTTAGATGAAATGATAAGCTCTACTAATATGTCATTTGGTCTTTACCCAGGTCTTACAGCAAATGCAATCGATGCAATTGAAAAGAGTGCTAATGAAGATTTGAAAAATACTTATTTGCCAAATTTAACTAGTGGTAAGTGGACAGGAACAATGAATTTAACTGAACCTCAATGTGGAACAGATCTTGGATTAAGTAAAACAATGGCAACACCATTAGATGATGGAAGTTATAGCATTACTGGTACCAAAATTTTTATTACCTGTGGAGAGCATGATCTAAGTGATAACATTATTCATTTAGTACTAGCAAGAACACCAAATGCGCCCCCTGGTATAAAAGGTATAAGTTTATTCTTGGTTCCTAAATTTTTACCAAATGAAAGTGGTGATTTTGTTGATAGAAATAAAGTTGAATGTGGATCAATAGAAAAGAAGATGGGTATCCATGCTAGTCCAACCTGTGTAATGCATTACAATGAAGCTAAGGGCTGGCTAGTAGGCGATATTAATAAAGGAATGAGAGCGATGTTTATAATGATGAATGGAGCTCGTTTGTTTGTAGGCATACAAGGCTTAGGTTTATCAGAAACTGCTTATCAATCAGCACTTTATTATTCGAAAGAGCGTTTACAAGGAAAATTATCTTCCAGTAATCAGGTAGCTGATCCTATAATTGTTCATCCTGAAATAAGAAAAAACTTATTGTATATAAAATCCATTAATGAAGCAGTTAGAGGTTTAACTTTATTGGCTGGAAATCACTTTGATAATATTGAAAATTCTTCAGATGATAAAGAAAAGAAATTATCTGAAAATTTTATAGCACTCATGACGCCAATTATTAAATCGTATGCTTCAGATAAATCTGTAGAAAATACAAATCGAGCTATGCAAATCTATGGTGGTCATGGTTTTATTACTGACCATGGAATGGAACAATTAGTAAGAGATGCTAGAATTACAACAATCTATGAAGGAACGAACGGAATTCAAGCTCTAGATTTGATAGGAAGAAAATTACAAACTGACAATGGTGCATTATTCAATGAATTTTTTACTATGATTGATAATTATCAAGTTAAAATTTCTAATAATCAAGATATGAAAAAATATATTGATTTATTTATGCCTTCATATGATTCTTACAAAAGTATTTTTGAATATATTAAATCGTTAAATGATGAAAATGAGATTAATTCTCATGCTGTAGAATTTTTAAACTTATCATCTTTGATTTCTCTAGGTTATATTTGGTTGCACTATATAGAAATTTCATTAGCAAAATTAGAAAAGCATGATGAAAGTTTTTATAAATCTAAAATTGAAACTGGTAACTTCTTTTTAACTAAATTATTAGGTGAAACACAAGTTCTTTGTCAAAATATAAGATCTGGTGGAAAATACTATAATGATTATAATGATAAATATTTTGAAACAGCAATCTAATGACTATAAAAATTTATAAACCTTCAAAAACTTCCATGCAATCGGGTTTTAAAAAAACTAAATTGTGGTTAGCAGAATATATTTCTGAAGTAGAAAAAGTAAAAGAT
>JGI24820J26691_1000470_pt1 | contig 12182 bp, 16 predicted proteins | sample METZYME_5_50m_FD_26691 | JGI IMG/M metagenome (IMG submission 26691) | reverse complement strand
GAAGCAACTGTTCCAGAAAAAGATGAAATATATTGCACAAAGGATGATTTGATTAACTGTGGCGGAATTGCAATTGGATCACCAACTAGGTTTGGCTCAATGGCTGCTCCATTAAAGCATTTTCTTGATTCTACTGGTGACCTTTGGGCTACAAATGTTCTTGAAAATAAACCTGGTATTCCCTTTACTTCTACTGGATCAATGCATGGAGGACAAGAGATAACTTTATTTAATATCATCACCTATATGTTTCATCATGGGATGATTGTTTGTGGAACACCATATTCTTTTGAAGAATTAAATAAATCAAAGTCTGGCGGGACACCATATGGCCCATCTCATGTTGAAAGCTTTAATAGGTCAAATGAATTAACTAATGATGAATATGAAATTGCAAAAAAATCAGGTAAAAGATTGGCTGATTTGATGTCTAAGATTAATGCAAACAATTAAAAAATATAAGACACTAACTAACTTCATATTTGCCACATTAATAATTTTAAAAATTTCAAATGTATTTTTAGATAGAATCGATATTATTCTATTCTTATTCTGGTCATTGCCTTTGTTAGTTTTTTGGATATTTATAAATAAACTACATATTAAAGCTTACCAATGGTTCTGTTTCATATTAATTATTTATTTTCTCTCAGCTTCATTAAGAGTATTTGGTACAGTGCCTTATTGGCTAGATATAGTTGAATTAATATTCATATCTATTTTATTCATTCAAATTATGTTTGGCCCAAAAATTATTAATAAAATGAACTAAAATCATTTTACTTAGTCTATTTATTAGAATATTATCTTCACCCTTTTGGAGAAAAATTAATGAGCAAAGCAAAATCAATATGGTCTAAAGCAGATTCTTTTTTATCGCTTACTAGAAAAATACTAGTAAATTCATTTACAGCGCTTATTTTAGTTTTTTTAACAATTTCAATTTTCGGATTCTTAGGTTCTTTCTTTGAAGCTGAGGATGAAATTAATACTCAAGATAAAATATTATGGTTTAAGCCCGTCGGGGTCGTTGTAGATAATTCTTCAAGTTCAGCAACTTCATTAGATTCTCTTATTTTAGGTGCAACTGAAATTCAGCAACATAAGCTTAGTGATTTGATTAAAGTTTTAAATAACGCTGCGACTGATGAGAAGCTTGCTGCTGTATATTTAAATGTATCAGAGCTTGGTATGTATTATGCTTCGGCATTTGATATTGCTAATGCTGTTAAAAATATTAAAGAAAATGGTAAGAGAGTCATTGCTTATGGTGAAAACTTTGGAAACAATGCTTATTTAATAAGCTCTCAAGCTGATCAAATTATACTTAATAAATATGGGACAGTTGGTGCATTTGGATTTTCAAGAAAAAGAGAGTACGTAAAAGATCTATATCAAAATGTGAAGCTCAACCAACATGTATTTATTGCTGGTGAATGGAAAACCGGGCCTGAACCATTTACAAGAAATGATATGTCAGAAGAAGATAAAACTTCTTGGAATGACTTTGCAGTTCCTTTATGGAAAAAAATGACAAGCTACATTGAAGAAGCAAGGAATCTACCAGAAGGAACAATTCAAAATTATGGAGATTCTTTTTGGGAATCATCTCTAATTGAGCCAGAAGCATCATTGATTGCTTTTGATAATGGTCTGGTTGATAAAGTTTTTACTGTAGAGGAGTTACGTCATTGGCTTTTTGAGGAATTTCCAAATGAAGATGATGATGTATCTAAACTGCCTGATTCTGTTTCAATATATGAATATCTTTCTACTATTAAGTCTGAAGAGAATGACTCTAAAAATAAAATTGCTGTAATTCATATAGAAGGTACCATCACAACAGGCGAAGCAACATTTGGTATTGCTGGTTCAGATACTATTGTCAAAAATATCAGAAAAGCAATAAAAGATGACAATGTAAAAGCGCTTGTTTTAAGAGTTAATAGTCCTGGTGGTGGTGTTTATGCCAGCGAATTAATAACAAATGCTTTAAAAGAATTCAAAGATACAGACAGACCAATAGTAAGTTCAATGGGTGATATAGCCGCATCTGGTGGTGTTTGGGTTACAACCCTATCAGATGAAATATGGGCTAAAAACGAAACCCTCACTGGTTCAATTGGCGTATATGCTACTCTTCCAACTTTTGAAAATCTATATGATTGGGCTGGTATACAAGTAGATGGTATAAGCTCAACGAAAGCTGGTGAATGGGATCCAAGGCTTTCTATGCCAGATAATGTAACTAATGCTATACAAGCTTCAGTTGATGATACATATGATAATTTTGTTGATAAAGTTTCTGAAAATAGAGGAATGAGATATGAAGAGGTTCATGCAATTGCTAAAGGCAGAATTTGGTCAGGCGATAAGGCACTTCAGCTTGGCTTAGTTGATAAAATTGGTAATCTAGACGATGCAATATCTGCTGCTTCCTCATTAGCAAATATTGAAGATTTTAAGGTTATAAGATATTTAAAGGAAATAGATCCTTTTGAAGCATTTGTTGCTGAACTAATTGGAAATATTGATTTAGACTTAAAAATCAATAGAAATACCAAAAGATTTTTAGATTTTATAGATGATGGATATGATTTCATTGATGACAAAAAAGATATTAATATGATTTCTTATTGCTTCGAATGTGAGTTTTTTATTGCTAAATAACTTCTTTTATTAAAGGTATGGTTATCTTTCTTTTTTGTTCAATAGAAAACTCATCTAGTTTATTGATTATGCTAACTAGACTTGAAATACTTCTTTCTGTGTAGGTAAGAAGATAGTTAAGCTCCCTTTCACCAAGATTTATTGATCGTAATTTTGAAATAAATTCAATTGCTTCTATCAAACTATCATCACTAACAGGAAAAATCTCAATAGAATTAATTTTTTTTATCCGCGAGGCCAAATCATTTAAGGAAAATTTTATTGAAGATGGATTTTCTAAAGAACTAAAAACTAATCTACAGCCTGATATCTGACAATTATTTATTAGATTAAATATCGCTGTTTCCCAATCGTAAATTTCAGCAATTGAATCAATTTCATCGATACAAATAATATCCATATTTTCAATTGAATCTAATATTTGTGTTTCTAGGTTACTAATTTCAGATAAAGGGACATATAAGCTTGATTTACTCTTCTTAGCATATTCATTGCAAAGAGATTGGAGTAAAAAAGTTTTTCCTGTTTTTTTTAATCCGTATAAGAAAAGATCATCCTTTTCAAAAAGAATGTCTTTAAGCTCAAAATTAGATTTATCAAAATAAAATTCATCATAATTTGATTTGTTTGGTTTGCTCCAGGGAAAAGTGAGCTGCTTTGGTTTATTCATTATGGTACTCACGAAGATCTCTGTACCAGCTTATGGCATAAACAATCAAACTGAGCAAAGTTATAGAAATCGTAATAATGTTTAAAAAATCGAAACTAATATTAAAATTAAAAATCTCATTTAAGAAAATTATAGAAATGTAAATAATTTGAAGGCTTGTAGTCATTTTGCCCAATAAATTTGGTGCAGGAGTATATGATTCTATTAAAGACATTTGGACTGCGGCTCCAACCAAGATTGCAACATCCCTGCTTATAAAAATTACAAAAATATAAAATGGTAGAAAGTTATTTAGCCACAGAATAAAAACTGTGCCAGAGAGAAGAAGCTTATCAGCTACCGGATCTAGTATTTGTCCAAGTTCCGTTTGCCATTCCATTTTTCTTGCCAAGAATCCATCTAAGGCATCAGTCAGAGACGCAACTAAAAAAAAGGCAATACTAATTTTAAAGTTGCCAAGATAGATATTATTTAGAATCGGATAAACAAGAGCTATTCTGATAATTGAAAGTAGATTTGGAATAAAAATAAAGTATTTGGTCATTGTTTATATGCTAAATGTAAATATTCCTCATTAAAAGAACTTTCTATGATCTCAAAAAAACTATTAACAGAAACCTGTTTTTGTATTGAATTAAAATCGCCAAATATATCTACACTATATGTAATATTATCAATTTCAAATTTTTCAATTTTTAAATTTTTGACTCCAACTAGACTCTCTACTGCTGATCTTGAATTTTTATAGTTTTCAACATTTTTGATATTATTGATTTTAATTTTGATTGATGTTTCCCTGGAAATATCTATCAAATTTTTCTTGAGAATTTTATTAATGATATTTTCAATAAATTCATTAAAATCATTTATAAAGTTTTTGTTAAATTCCTCAGCATTATATTTAGTTTCTATGTCACCTGTTGCAGACCAGTTGTCTAATCCAATTTTAATGAGATCAAGTGTAATCAAAGTATCAAATTTATACTTTGAGGAAATATAATCTTTTGAATCTATTAGCTTTTCGTAATTAAGTAAATTAATTTTATCAGACAGGTCTAGTTCTGGAAGCTCTAAAAATATTCCCCTTGATTCTGAATATTTATTTATTGAATCTCTAATAAGCTCATTTATAGCAATACCATCTTTCTCCATTGTTACAAAATATGGCGCTGAATTGCCTGAATCAATTTTTATAAGAAATAAAATTACTGGTCTTGAATTCCCAACAATCGGAATTTCTAACTCTTTGAATTTTTCAATAAGAAGATTCTTATCAAAATTCACTTGCAAGTAGCTTTTTTCATCAATATTTTTAACTGAATAACTAGTAATAAAATCTTTTCTCGCGTTACCTGCATTGATTATCCGCCAAATGTTTGAAGGTGATGAATCTCCACTTAATCTGTATATCATTGTGTTAAACGCTTGATTTATAGATTTATCTATTAGAGTAGAATCTTCGATAGGTTCATATATAACAAAAAGTTCTTTAAAATTCTTTCCAAAGGATGGAATAGAAAACATAATAAGTAACAATAGAAAATATTTTATGTTTTTCGTTGAATAAAAATCCATGTTCGGTATTTTAAATGACAAAAGAAATTATAGAAAACGATCCATATAAATCTTCAGGCGTTGATATTGATGCTGGCAATAAGCTTGTTGATATTATTAAATCAGATGTAGCTGAAACATTGAATAAAAATGTTCTTGGCAATATAGGTGGGTTTGCTGGAATGTACCAACTCAATGAGGGTTTTAAAGAGCCAGTTCTTGTAGCATGTACTGACGGAGTGGGCACAAAAGTTTCACTAGCTCAAGAATATAAGAAATTAGATGATATTGGACAAGATCTTGTTGCTATGTGTGTTAATGATTTGATTGTGTGCGGAGCAAAACCATTATTTTTTTTAGATTACTATGCGTCTTCAAAGTTAGATGTCAATGAAGCATCAAAAGTAATTAAAAGTATTGCAAATGCTTGTAATCTGACTGTGCCTTGTTGGGTGGTGAAACTGCAGAAATGCCAGGTCATTATGTTGGTAATAATTTTGATCTTGCTGGGTTTTCAGTGGGCTGTGTAGAAAAAGAAGATATCCTAAATAAAAATGAGGTTGCTTCGGATGATATTCTGATCGGAGTAGAATCAAGCGGACCTCATTCAAATGGTTTTTCTCTTATTAGAAAAATCATTAATGATTCTGATAGGTCAGAAGAAGAAAAGAAAGAAATTGCCCTCGAGGTTCTAAAGCCAACAATTTTATATCCAAAACTTGTCAGATCTTTAATAAGCAAACACAAGATAAAATCTATTTCTCATATTACAGGAGGCGGACTTACTGAAAATCTACCAAGATCAATTCCAAAAAATTTTACTATTGATATAAATACAAAAAGCTGGGAATTCTCAGACGTATTTAAATGGTTGAAATCAGAAGGAGGTCTTAGTGACAGTGATATGTATAGAATTTTTAATTGTGGAATTGGAATGGTTTTCATCGTCGATGCTAAAGATGAGAATGATATTACTTCATCAATAAAAGATCTAAATTTTGAATGTTATAAAATAGGGAAAATAATCCCTAAAATTGAAAATCAAGAAATAATTTTTTCCTAAAACAATGAAAAAAATAGCTGTACTAATATCAGGTAGTGGTTCTAACCTTGAAGCAATAGCCAAGGCGTGTAAAAAAAATGAAATTAATGGCGAAATAAAATGCGTAATTTCAAATGTTCCAAATGCATTTGGTCTTGAAAGAGCAAAAAAGTATAATCTCCGATCAATTGTTATTGATCATAGTTTATTTGATTCAAGAATAGAATTTGAAAAAGAAATAGATAAATATCTAAGCTTATTAAAAATTGATGTGATTGTATTAGCAGGTTTTATGCGAATTCTAGGAAAAGATATCACTAATAAGTATTTTGGAAAAATGATTAACCTTCATCCCTCGCTTCTGCCGTTGTATCCAGGTTTAAATACGCATTCAAATGTGATACAAAATAAAGATAAGAGTCACGGTATTTCCATCCACTATGTTTCTGCAGAGCTTGATGCTGGACCAATAATTGCACAAGGGTCTATTAAAGTTAACAGTAATCAGTCTATAAGTGTGTTAGAAAATAGAATTCATGAAGTTGAGCATATTCTCTTACCAGAAATTGTTAATGAAATATGTAATGAAAACATATATCTAAAAGACAATATTGTTATTTTTAAAAATAATGAAAGATCTGGCATATTTTAAAACACTACGATGTATAAGATATTACTAATTTTTTTCATTTCTTTTTCTGTATTCTCAGAAGATGTCACTTTGTATAAAGCAAAGTATCAATTTGATTCTGAAGAAATTTCAATTACAGGAATTCGTGAGTTTAAAAAAACTGATGATGGTTATGAGCTTAAATTTAGAGCGTCAAATATTGTTGCAAGTATGTTTTTCTCATCAGTTTTTTCAATAGATGAATATGGGATTAAGTCCTCAAAGTACGAAATTAAAATCAGACCAAAATTTTTAAAAAGAGATCAATCAATAAATTTTAACTATGAAACTCAAGTGGTTGAATCTAGTGGAAGAAATGAATGGAAAAGCGATTTTAAAATAGATGAAATTACTGTAGATCCTCTTAATGCTCAAATTATGATAAGAAGTAACCTTAAAAAAAATATTAACAACTTTTCATTAAACTTAATCAACATGCAAGAAGGCGGAATAGAAAAATTCGATTATAAGGTTACAGGAATAGAAGAGTGTAAATTTAAAGAAAAGATTTATAACTGTTCAATCTTAGAGAGAATAAGAGAAGGCAGCTCTAGAAAAACAACATATTATTTAGCGAAAGAATTAGATTATATGTTTTTAAAAATTACTGATGTTAGTGAAGATTGGACAAATACTCTTGAATTGAAAGAAATTTTAAGTTTTGGGTAAAGTTACGCCTGTCTGTCCTTGATATTTACCTCCACGATCTTTGTAACTTGTTTCACACTCTTCATCAGATTCAAAAAATAACATCTGAGCAACGCCCTCACCCGCATAAATTTTTGCCGGTAAGTTTGTGGTATTTGAAAATTCTAAGGTAACGTGACCCTCCCATTCGGGCTCAAGAGGTGTAACATTAACGATTATTCCACATCTTGCATATGTCGATTTTCCAAGACAAACAGTTAGTACATTTCGAGGAATTTTAAAGTATTCTATTGTTCTAGCTAATGCAAATGAATTTGGTGGGATAATACAGACATCGGAATTTATATCTACGAAACTTTTTTCATCAAATGATTTTGGATCAACAATAGCTGAATGAATATTCGTAAAAACTTTAAACTCATTAGAACATCTCACATCATACCCATAACTCGAAACACCATAAGAGATCAACTTATTTCCTGCATCATCCAAACGTATTTGATTTTCAGAAAATGGTTTTATCATATCTTTTTCAAGCGACATGGCAGTTATCCATTTATCAGATTTAATCGACATTAATTTCTACCCTTCCTTCAATAGCTCTTGCAATTGTTGTTCCATCTACGTACTCTAACTCGCCTCCAATTGGAATACCATATGAGATTCGAGAAACCTTTGCAGTTTTAACATGATCGGTAATATATATTGCAGTTGCATCACCTTCAACCGTACTGCTTGTGGCAAGAATGATTTCATTAATTTCTTCATTTTTTATAATGCTAAGTAAATCATTAATACCCAGTTCATCTGGGCCTACTCCGTCTATAGGAGAAAGTCGGCCTAAAAGAACAAAATATTTTCCTCTAAAGCCGCCTGTTGATTCAATCGCTAAAACATCAGAGGGGCTTTCAACAACACATATTTTTTTTGTATCTCTTGAAGAATCATTACAAATTTTACAAAGACTATTTGAAGTAAGCATTCTGCAGGCACTGCATCTTTGAATATTATCAATAGCATCTTTCATAGTGCTAGCAAGAATACTTGCACCATCCTTGTTTCTATCAAGTAAATATAATGCCATCCTTTGTGCAGACTTTTTTCCAACACCGGGCAATATTGTTAGAGCATTGATTAATTCTGTAACTAAATCTTTATTCATTTAACTGGTTTTATGCTGTCATCCTTTATGGACCCTTTAAACTTTTTAACAAATTTTTGGATTGATTCATCATTTTTTATATTTGATTGAGCTTCATCAAGACTCTCTTGTTTTAATTTTGATTGTATCTCAATTGGTGAATCAGTAACTTTTCCTATCTTATATTTTATTTTTATATTTTCAGCCAGCATAGATTTGAGCTCAGAGGTAAACTCAATTTCTATATTTTCTGGCACGTCTCCAACTGAATCTTCAATTATTAGAGAAAGTTCATAATCTTTGTATGACAAAAAGGACATGTTTCCATAATAATTTCTTGCAAATGGGCTAATACTCATTGATTTAAAGAACCTTATCCAATCTGAGTTATTTTTTAATTCAATATCGCTTTTACTTGAATCATTATTCGCATGATTATCGGAAACATCTTTTTCTTTCACTTTTTTTTCAGCTGGCGTGTGTTCAGTTTTTAAATTTTTTTTTTCAGGAACACTTTTATGCACTTCATTAGATTCGCTAAGTTTTTGGAGTGGGTTAAAGGTAAGCATTCTTAATAGGCAGATTTCTAGTGCCTCTTTTGGATCTGGGTGAACGCTAAATTTTGCGTATGCATTCATTGCAATTTCGTATAACAATTGACAGAATTCTTTATCAATTTTATCTGCTAATTTTCCTATAGCCTTAGAATTAGAATTACCTAAAACCTGTTGCAACGAGACCTTATGAAGAGTGGATATAATATCTCTAAGTATTAAGTCATATGCTGGAGATAATTCTTCAATTTTGGATAAAATATCAAAGGTTATTTTTCCGTTACCTTCAATAACACTGTCAATTAGATCAAATAACAGAGAATCATCTATAGTTCCAAGAAGTCTTTTCACTTTTGCTTCATTTAACTCTCCGTCACCATGAGCAATCGCTTGATCAAGAAGTGTAAGCCCATCTCTTACAGATCCTTTAGCAGAATTTGCAATTAACGAAACACTAATATCATCAAATTTAATTTTTTCTGTTTTAAGAATACTCTTTATATGATCAATTAAGAGAGATTCATTGACTGTTTTTAAATTAAGTTGAAGGCATCTTGATTGAACTGTTTTTGGAATTTTTTCTGGATTTGTCGTAGCAAAAATAAAAACAACATGGGATGGAGGCTCTTCAAGTGTTTTAAGTAATGCATTGAAACTAGCAGTTGAGAGCATATGAACTTCATCAATCAAGTAAACCTTGTATCTTCCTTTTGCTGGTTTATATTCAACTGTTTCAATTAAATCTCGCATTTTCTCAACTTGCGTGTTTGATGCAGCATCTATTTCTAAAAAATCTACACTCCTACCGATCCTAATTTCCGAACAATTTGTGCATTGATTGCAGGGATTTGAGGATGGCAAATCTGTTGCTTCGCAATTCAAACATTTAGCCAAAATTCTTGCTAATGTTGTTTTACCAATACCACGAGTACCAGAAAAAATATATGCTTGATGCAGCCTTTTTTGATTTATGCCATTAGCTATAGCTTCAACTATATGCTCTTGTCCAATAACTTGATCGAAGTTTGATGGTCTATATTTTCTTGCTAAAACTTCATATGACATAGCAAAGAATCATAACATGTCATCGCCAAAAACTGATTCAATTTCTTGAAAACCAAAACCTCTATTCGTTAAAAAGTTTTTTTGTTTAAGGGTGGCTTTAATATCATCTGTTTTGCCGTTTGGAAATTTCTTTTTAAAGGCTTCTAAAGCAGCTTGGTTCCAACCTCCAATTTCAGTAAGCACACTTTCAACTTCTTTTTCTCTCAGACCTTTTCCTACTAATTCAAAAGATATTTTTTTAGGCCCAAACCCTTTCCTTTTTCGGGATACAGTATATGCCTCTGCAAATCTTAAATCATTTAATAAATTCTTATTAATAAGTTTGGAAGTGACCTCATGAATCAGATCATGTTCTTCAAATTTATTTTTTAATTTTTGAATTAGTTCTTTTTCTGAATGCTCTCGCCTAGAAAGAATATCTAGAGCTTTGTTATAAATTAAAGATTTTTGTTCATTCATTAATCAAAAGGTATTACTCTTGATTTACCATTTCTTTTTATAATTCTTACTTTTTGATTAACCTTAAAATTATACTTTCCAACCTCTTGAATTATTGAAACCATTCTTCCGCCATTTGTTTCAATAAGTATCTCAATTCCCTCTTTTTTTGTGAGATTAGAACCTATTTCTGCACCAACAGCAGAACCCAATAAACCTCCGATAACAGCTGCTATATTTGATTCTGGCTCAGAATCAGTTACTTCTTTTCCAGCTGCGCCCCCAATAAGTGCTCCAGCAGCTGCACCCGTTTCTCTGTCACCCTCAATCACTACATCATTCAAGTCCACAATAGTTCCTATGACGACATATTGCTGTTTTTGCACATCAGACTTTCTTACAACCTCAGGAGTAAGAGACATATTAGAGCATGAGATTAAAAAAAATGATAAAGATAAAAATAATAGGTTACGATTCATTAGATTGCTCCATTAAAATAAAATCTGAAACTAAATCTTCTTTAATAACAAAATATTTTCTATTTTTTTCAAATCCGTCTAATAGTTCAACTTCGATATATTTTCTCTTGATGTTTGGAGTTCATAATTTTAATTCTGTCACCTTTATTAAGTCTTACTAAATTTCTTGAATCAGTGACCGAGAATTCATTCCAATCATTAAACTTTCTGGCTTGAAAGGTATTGTATGCATCAGTTGAAAAAAAGTATAAAACTTTTGAGTTATGCAAAGACAGCCTATTGCTTTTTTTAATAAGGGACCAAGTTTGACCTTGCTCAACAGAAATTTCTTCATTGCTAGCACTTAGGTTAAACGTAAAGAGCATTACTCCAAGGATTATAAAAATTTTATTCATATTATTTTGACAAGTTTAAAAGATTAAAGTTCTTACTAAAGCATATTTTAATTACATCTAAAAATAAAGCTTGAATTTCAATTAAAAACCCATATTTATATATTGATGGAAATGCCATAACGGATTTCCGCTTAACATGTGTAGTCTTAGAAGATACACAATTATTTAGTTGCTTTTAAGGAGGACTATTATGATACTTAATTTTACTGATCCATTTTTCACAACACGTGTCTTGGGTTTTGAACCTTTATTTGATAGATTGCAGAGACTCTCAGAATCTAATGAGCGCTCTTCAAGCTATCCTCCGTATAACATAAGTAAAGATGGTAATTTGTTTGCTATCGAAATTGCGGTGGCAGGTTTGTCAAAAGAAGATATTCAAATCGAACTTGCTGATGGTGTTTTATCGATTAGTTATGACGGACCATCGACTGAGGTAGTTAATGGAGAAAATAAGGTTGTCTATCAAGGAATTGCGCAACGAGCATTTAAACAACAATTCACTCTTTCAGAGGATGTCGTTGTTCAAGGAGCTGAGCTTATCAATGGTTTGCTTACTGTAAATCTTGAAAAAATAATTCCTGATGAGAAAAAACCGAGAATGATTGAGATTAAATCACCAAAAAGAATCTCAAACAAATAATCCACATATTGTGAAATGGGGTGCATAATGCACCCCATATGTTTAATGGGATAAAATGTTACTTAATGAAGTTTCTTAAAATATTCTTTTTATTATTTTTTTGCATAGCCATAAATGCGGTTACCGTAGATACTGGTCATGCAAATGTATCATTGGTGAAGTATGAAAATACTCAGGGAAACCAAAATAAAAATCTCATTGGAATTCGAATGG
>JGI24820J26691_1000469_pt1 | contig 12183 bp, 11 predicted proteins | sample METZYME_5_50m_FD_26691 | JGI IMG/M metagenome (IMG submission 26691) | reverse complement strand
GACTTCTATCCTTATTACTTGACTGAGCATTCAGATAAAACTACTAAATTATTCCATTTTGTCGGGACAAGCTTTTCAATAATGTTCTTAGTTTTATTCATAGTTGAATTTAATCCCATTTACATACTATTTGCATTGTTATCTGGATATGGTTTTGCATGGGTAAGCCATTTTTTTGTAGAGCACAACAAACCAGCAACCTGGACGTATCCACTCTATAGTTTGATGGCAGATTACAAAATGTTTTGGGAAATTCTACAAGGCAAGCATAAAGTTCTTTAAGAGAATTTGAGATCTAAATCCAAGCTTACTGGACAATGATCTGATGGTTTTTCCATTGCGCGCATATCGTGATCAATTTGTGAATCGAGGTATTTAGCTTTTAGTTTTTCTGATAAAAGAAAATGATCAATTCTTAAGCCTCTTTTTGGATCTTGGTCAAATCCTCTTGATCTATAATCAAACCAAGAACATTTTGTTGAATCAGGATTATTGCTCCTCCATACATCCTCCAGTCCAGTTTTAGTGAGAATTTGATACCATTCTAACTCTTCAGGCAAAAAAGCAGTGTGCCCCTCTCTTAACCATCTTTTGATGCCATCTTCATTCATTCCAATATCATTTCTATGCGGAGCAATATTAAAATCTCCGGTAAGCACTATTTCTGTACTAAGAGATTCCATATGTTTTGTTATTCTCTGATAGTACCTATCTTTGTAAGGAAACTTATCAGGATGTTTTCTATTTTCACCTTGTGGAAAATAAGAGTTACAGATAGAAACAATACCTCCGTTTGTTTCATAGTCACATTGAATATACCTTTTTTGCGACTCATCCTCCCCACCATTTAAGCCTTTCATAACATTAATAGGTTCTTGTTTGGAAAAGATGGCAACACCATGAAAGCCCTTTTGACCATAGTTGTAGAATCTATATCCCAAATTTTCAGGTATATCAGCAGGAAAATCTTCATCACTAACTTTGATTTCCTGCAATGCAATTATATCTGGGTCATATTTTTTCTTTAGTTCTTCAAGTTGATGAGGTCTTGCCCTTAGACCATTTATGTTAAAACTAATTATTCTTATCATATTCTCTGCTCAAGCATTTCACTTAATACTTTTAATGATTGATCTATTTCAGCATCAAGATAAAAGTCTTCGTTATTAATATTGTTTTGATATTCTTCAAATGTATTAAAGCCTTCTTTACCTGATAGCTCTCTTCCTAAATTTACAAGTTCAAGAGTATTTAATCTTTCCTTGTTTTGAAGTTCAATCCGTTCTTCATAATTTAAACTTAGTTTTGATTGAGTTTCTCTATTTTGTTTAATTTTCGCTATTTTTTGAAAATATTTTGACTCATTAATTCTTAGAACAAAAGATTCAGAAAAATTGTATGGTTCATAATCTTGGTACTTAATGTAGTAAGCATTTTGGATAAGTGCAGGCTTGAGGGCATTTTTATATTTCCTTTCTCCAAAAGTCTCCTCATCTAACAAAGAAGGTATCTGCAAATTAGGAGTAACCCCATAAAGTTGGGTAGGTTGCCCGCTTACTCTGTAATACAGGGAATCTGTTAGTTTAATTTGCCCATATTCTGTTGTTTTAAATTTTTGCACACTTCCTTTGCCAAAGGTTGTCTGTCCAATAACTAACCCACGATTATAGTCTTGTATTGCCCCAGCAAAGATTTCCGAAGCAGATGCAGAGTAGTTATTCACTAAAACCACTAGAGGCTTATTCCATACTCTTGAAGACCTCCATGAATTTAAAATCTCAACATCTTTATCTGGATTTTTCACTTGAACAGTTGGACCATAATCATGAAAAGACGTGTGAGAGAATCAGCTTCATGTAAATAACCTCCACCATTATTTCTTAGATCAATCACAAGACCTTCAACATCATCATAATTAAAGTTTCTCAATACTCTCTGCACATCGCTTGTTGCTGTCTTACAAACATACACATTACTTCTTAGGCACTCGATATCACTATAAAATGAGGGTAATTTAATATATCCAAGTCTTTTGTTATTAACCTCTAGAATTTCTTCTGATGCATCACTTTCCTCGAGAGGAACTTTTCCTCGAGTTAAGGCAACGACTTTTTTCTCATTTTCATTTTCAATTTCCAATCTAACAATTGTCCCTTCTTCTCCTCTTATAAGCTGAACTATGTCATCTAGCCTCCAACCAACTACATTTTTTAGCCTGCCATTGATTCCTTGACCAACTTTAAGAATCTTATCGCCAACTTTGATTTTATTTGAACCTATAGCAGGACCGCCCGGCATCAATTCTTGAATTTTTGCTCTCTCATTCTCATAGCTCAACAAAGCCCCGATACCTTCAAAAGAAAGATTCATTCTTAAATTCCAATTTTCTAAATCTCTTTCTGAGAAATATGAAGCATGGGGGTCAAGCATAGACAGCAAATTATTTGCCATAAAGCCAAATCTATCTGACTCACGAATTTTTGATAGAGATGAAATTCTGTCGGCATAAAGCTCTTTTAATTCTTTTTTAGCATCTTTCAATTCATTTTCAGCCAGAAGTAAATTGAGAATTTCATTTTTTACAATTTTTCTTTGATACTCATCTTTTTCATCTATATCAATAAAAAAAGCAGATCGGTCCTCGAGATTGATGTGCTCATCCTTCTCAAAATTGAATTTATGTGTATAGAGAAGTCTTTTTCTCTTCTCTAATGATTCTCTATATCGATCATAGTAAAGGCTGACGATTTTGCTAATCTTTTGAAATTGTGAGGAATTAGAATTTAAATTTTCTCCTCGTAATTTTTCGATGTCTGACTGTAGGAATATTGTTTTCTGTGCGTCAATTTTTTCGATAAACGTAAAAAGAAAGTCGTTATTAATGGTTTTGTTAGCATCAAATTCAAGAATGGATGATTTTTCGAACTCATAAATAATCGAGTTAAATTCTGCCTCGTAATTAATCTTTGGTTCTTGTTCAGTTGTACAAGAGAAAAGAAATACTAGGGCTATTAATTTAGAAAACTGATTCGATGCCAAACTTCTTTTTTTCATTTTCAATTATTTCGTCTTTTACTTCCCAAACAGACTCCAAAAAACTTTTTAATTTATCTCTCATCTCATCATTGTCAGCATAATCGACACCTCTGAGTTCTTTGGGGATCTCATAAGTATTTATGGTCACACTAGCTTCATTCAAATCTCCGCATAGAAAATTCCAAAAAGATCTTTTATCAGATTTATAAACAATGGTTACGTCAGTTAAATGATCAATATATGGCATTACCTCAAGGGTGTATCCCATACCTCCAATTTTAGGCGGCATTAAATTTTTAAATTTACTTTTTGAAGCTAGATATTTCTGCTTATCTATTCTTGTGCCTTCAATAAAGCCACCGACATTAGTTGGCATTATCTGATACATCTTACAAGCTCTTCTCGTCGCATTTTTATCTGTTTCTGCTAGTTTTGGATTCGCTTTAATAGCTTCTTTTGATCTTCTAACTACAAATGGCATTGCAAGACCTAAATTTGCTGTCCAAGTTATTGGAAGCCACCATAGTTGAGATTTCATAAATATGCGTGGGACACTCTGTCTATAATTACAGAAATAAAGATAAACAAATATATCTGCCCAACTTAAGTGATTAATCGTAGTGAATTGCCACATGTCTTTTTTTAATTTTTCTTGACCATGTACTTCGAATTTTGATTTGTGCATTAAATCTTGCAATCTGCTGTTAAAAAATAGATATAACTCACCAAATTTTTCGTTAATTCTCAAAATAAATATCTGGAAGGGTTTGATTGGTATAAATCTTAATAGTCCTAGTGGGGTGACTACAAAAATTACAAATAGAGCATTTACTAGAACAAGAATGAAGGTAAAAATACCAGTAAAAAATCTTATCATTTGACTTTCTGCCACATTATTTCAAGTTGCTCAAGAGTCATATCATCTAACCTTTCATTCATTTGTTCTGCCAATTGTTCCATTTTTCTAAATCGCATTTCAAATTTTAAATTTGCCTTTCTTATTATATCTTCTGGATCAAGATCATAGTGCCTAGTTAAATTAACCAAAGTGAAAAATATGTCTCCTATTTCCTCTGAGATTCGCTCCTTATCTTCTGTAGCCTTTTCATTTTTGAGTTCAAGAATCTCTTCATCAATCTTATCAAATACTCTGTCAGAGTTTTGCCAATCAAAACCAACTCTAGCAGCACGTTTTTGAAGTTTTTTTGCTCGAGAAAGACTCGGCAAATTTACCGGAACATCATCCATCAAGGAATCTTGTTTCTTTTCTTTCCTTTCTTGAGCTTTTATATCCTCCCAAATCTTTAGACTGTCTTGAGCTGAACTTACACTACCATCTTCAAACACATGCGGATGTCTTCTGGTTAGCTTGTCATTGAGTTCGAATATTACATCCTCTAAATCGAAAATCTCTTTTTCCGATGCCATTTCAGCATGAAAAATTACTTGAAAAAGAAGATCACCTAATTCAGATTTTAATGAGTCAAAATCCTCTCTTTCGATTGCATCAGCAACTTCATAGGCTTCTTCAATAGAACAACTAGCAATTGATTTAAAAGTTTGTTCTCTATCCCAGGGGCAACCACTTTCAGGGTTTCGTAGTTCTTTGAATGTTTTAATTAATATATTGAGTTGTTCATTTAATTCTTTCATAGATTTCTTCTAGATCAGCATTAATTAATAATTCAGCCATTGTATCGAATTGCGTGGACTCTTTATTTAATATCACTATTTTAGCACCTTTATTTTTAGCTAAAGTCACAAGGCTGTTTGCAGGCGAAACTTTTAAAGAACTCCCTAGAACAATGAAATATTCACAATTCGATGCGGCTTCCTTTGCATTTTCTAGGGTATTGGTATTCAATGACTGTCCAAAAGAAATCGTATTCACTTTTACAAAGCCAATTTTGCATTTTTGGCAGACAGCATCTTTTCCATGCAACATAACATCACCATAAAATTCCTCTGTTTCATATACATCTCCGCAACTTAGGCAGGAAGCAGTATTTACATTCCCATGTAATTCAAGAATTTGTGATTCTAATTCAGCTTCAAAATGTAGCCCATCAATATTTTGAGTGATATGAAAATTTTTATTACTCTTCTTCAGCACAGAATTTATCAGTTTATGCATATTAGAAGGATTAGAATTTGATAATTTTTTCTTAATTTCTATATTATTATTCCAAGATTTTTGTCTAGATGATTTTGAAGTCAGGAACTCTTGAAAATGAACAGGTGTATTTTTTTTCCAAAAACCATCGGTATCATTTCTAAAGTCTGGTAATCCTGAAGAGGTGCTTATGCCAGCACCTGACATAAATGTAATATTAAATTTTCCTTCAAGGATTGGCTTTAAAGCTTTAAAATAATTGTCCAATGTTTAATTATAAAAAATTATTAGTAGTTGTATTTGATAAAAATAAATCAAATAAAGCATTAAAAGAAGTAAAAGAGATTTTATCTGCCAATAATATTGACCACAATCTTTACGATGATAGTGAAGATGCTAATCAATATGATCACATTGACCTAGTGCTTGTTATAGGAGGTGATGGTTCAATGCTTTCAGCAGCAAAACTATTTTCTCATTTNAATTGTCCTTTTCTAGGCGTNAACNTGGGAAAAGTCGGTTTCATGGCTGATTTAGATTCTGAAAATTTAAAAGTTGAGCTATTGGAAGTATTGAGTGGGAAAAATTTAGTTGAAGAGAAAGAAACCCTTAGCTGTACTTACAACGGACAAGAATACACTGCCTTTAATGAACTTGTCCTACATACACAAAAAAGCTACAAATTAATGCAATTTGAATTAACAATTGATGAAAATTTAATTTATAGAAAAAGAGCAGACGGTCTTATTATTTCAACCTCAAATGGTTCAACAGCTTATTCACTTTCTGCAGGAGGACCAATTCTATCTCCTGAAGTCGATGCATTTGTAATTACAGCATTGAATCCGTTGTCATTATCAGCAAGACCATTAATTGTTCCAAGCAGTTCAAATATCGCAGTCAAGCTAACAAAAACTCCAAAGGATTTGAAGAGTTTCATTATTATTGATGGGAACCAAGAAATAAAGATTGAGAAAGATGTAAATAATTTCCAGGTAACAAAAAGCAACCATAATTTTAGATTGCTCCATCCTAAAAATCATGATTTTTTTAAAACATGCAGAGATAAGCTCAACTGGAGCCTATCCAAAGATGAAAATAGCTCAAATTAACCAATTTCTGTATAATTCACGGACATGATTATTAAAAAAGCAGTATTTCCTGTAGCGGGTTTTGGTACTCGGTTTTTGCCGGCAACTAAAGCTACTCCTAAAGAAATGTTGCCCATTGTGGATAAGCCTTTAATTCAATATGCAGTCGAAGAAGCAGCAAAAATTGGTGTGGAGGAATTTATTTTCATAACACATCATGCCAAAGGCTCAATACAGCAACATTTTATGGAAAACGAAATGCTTCATGAAATGTTAATTGCTCAAGGCAAAACAGAACTTGCTCAATCAATTCATAAAATTGGTGGATCTAACGCACGATATATTACGGTAGACCAAGGTGAGCCTAAAGGTTTGGGACATGCTATCGGCTGCGCAAAAGGTCTTATCGATCCAGATGAGTTCTTTGTTGTAATACTTGCTGATGACTTAATAAAAACAGATGGCGACAATGTTTTAGAGCAAATGGTTGAAAGCGCAAAAGAAACAAATAAACAAGTATTGGCACTTGAGAAAGTAAGGGAAAGTGATATTTCTAAATTTGGAGTCGTTTCTCCTGATAGAAGAGAAGGCAGAATAAGTCATCTTAATGGTATTGTAGAAAAACCAAAATTAGAGGACGCTCCATCGGATTTAGCTGTAGTTGGCAGATATCTTTTTAATCAGAGTATTTTCAATCACATAAATGACATTCCAGGTGCTAATAATGAAATACAAATTACTGACGCTATTCTAAGAGATATTGATAATTTCATTGGTTATGAATTTGAAGGCGAAAGGTTTGATTGCGGGAGTAAAGTTGGATACGTCAAAGCAAATGTAGCTTATGGACTATCTAATGATGAATTAAATGGAGATTTGCTCGATTATTTTAAGGACTTAAAAAATTTATAAGATTTTTCGAAAAATACTTTTTCTGTTTCCACCAGAACTAAGCCAAGAATTTTCCCACTACTTCTTAAAACTGTTCTCATGGATTTATAAAAAAGAAGCAAAAAAATTTGACATAAAAGGCCTGAAAGTAAGGAATAGGTTAGGCACAGCTGCTGGCATTGATAAAAACGGGAAACTTATTAAAGAATTCTCAAACTTGGGTTTTGGTTTTGTTGAAATTGGAACTGTCACACCAAAACCACAGTATGGAAACCCAAAACCACGAGTACATAGAATTGAGAGTAAAGAATCCTTGCTCAATAGCTTGGGTTTTCCAAACGATGGAGTGGAAATAATTAAAAAAAGGTTAGAAATTACCAGAGATGAATGTATTGGAATAAATATTGGCCCAAATAAAGACACAAAATTTCAACATTTAATTAATGATTATTTAACCTGCTATGATGAAATTTATCAGTACTGCGACTTTATAACCATAAATATTTCGTCACCTAATACACCAGAACTGAGAGATCTACATAATCCTATAGAATTCAAAAAAATTATTGATGCCTTGCTAGCAAGAAGAGCTGAGCTAGAATATCGTCCAAGAATTTTCATCAAGTTTTCACCTGATGAAAGCTTTGAAACATATAAGCAATTGATAGAAGTTATAAATGATAGTGAAATTGATGGAGTAATTGTTACTAATACTACAAATAATTTAACAATTAAAAAGAAACTAAATATTGATAATCTTGCTGGGGGCGTTTCAGGCAGGTTGCTCCAAAAAACATCGAATGAAATCTTAAAAATTGTTGAGGCAAATTTATCTAAAGAAAAAATTATTGTTGCAGTTGGCGGTGTTTATGATGTAGATTCTTATAACGAAAAAATTGATCTAGGCGCAGATCTTGTACAAATTTATACAGGACTTATTTATGAAGGACCAGATCTAGTTAAAAGAATTTTAAAAAATGGCAAGCAAATCTCTAGTAATAGTTGAGTCACCCTCAAAAGCAAAGACTATTAGTAAATACTTGGGAAAAGACTTCGTTGTAAAGTCTAGCGTTGGACATGTGAGGCGACTTCCAAAAGGAAGCAAAGCAATTAATCTTGATGATTGGTCCATCAAATATGAAATTGATCCAAAGAAAGAAAAAGTCGTAAAAGATCTTAAGACATCCGCAAAAGGAGTTGAAAATATCTTTCTTGCAACTGACTTGGATCGAGAGGGTGAAGCCATTGCATGGCACCTAAAAGAAATACTTGGAAAGAAATTCAATTACAGCAGAGTAAGATTCAACGAAATAACAAAAGGGGCTATTCAAAAAGCTTTTGAAAATCCTGGAAATCTAGACGAAGGATTAATCGATGCTCAAAAAACAAGAAGAATTCTCGATAGGATAGTGGGGTATGACCTCTCAAGCTTGCTCTGGCAAAAGATAGGAAGCTATGGAAAGTTATCAGCTGGTCGAGTTCAATCAGTTGCAGTGAGACTTGTTGTTGAAAGAGAGAGGGCAATTAAAGCATTCTCACCAAAAGAATATTGGGAAACAGAAGTTGTAATTAGACACGAAGAAAGAAATATTACTTTTAAACTAAATTCCAAAAAATCAAATATAGAAATTGGCTCAGAAAGTGAAGCTAAAGAGTTAGAAAAAGTTTTAAAAGATACTGAAATAGAAATAATTGAAAATGAAAAGACAAAAAGAAAAATACCTGTAAAGCCACCTTTTATTACTTCAACACTACAACAGACTTCCAGTTCTATGCTTGGTTTTAGTCTTTCTAAGACAATGAAACTAGCTCAGGATTTATATACAGGAGGTTACATCTCATATATGCGAACTGACTCTCCTTCAATAAGTGTGTTGGCACAAAATAACTGTAAGCAGTTCTTACTAGATAATTATGGTGAGGCCTACAGTGCTCCAAAAAACTTTGCTTCAAAAGCCTCAAACTCTCAGGAGGCTCATGAGGCAATTCGTCCAACAGATGTAACTTTTAAAGCTGAAGAACTCTCATTGAGTCAAGATCATAAAAAGCTTTACAAGTTAATTTGGTCAAGATTTGTTGCTTCACAAATGCCTCAGCCAGAGATTGTCGTGAATAGTATTAAAGCTAAAAGTGGAAATTATATGTTTGATACATCTGTGAGCAGCATCAGTTTCGACGGTTTTTATAAAGTTATGCCTCCGGGAAAGAATAGTGGGTATGTTGATTATGATCTTGAGAGCCTTGCTGTTGGATTAATGAAAAATATTGAAGAAGTAAATAAATCTCAACATTTTACAAAACCCCCTTCAAGATATTCTGAAGCTAGCTTGGTTAAAGAGCTTGAGAAGAGGGGCATTGGACGTCCATCTACATATCAAGAGATTATCACGAACATTCAAGATAGAGGTTATGTAAAAAGTGAAAGCAAAAGGTTATATGCAACCAAGATTGCAAATTTAATTTCGGATAGATTGCAAAAATCTTTTGAAAATATAATGGATTATGGTTTTACTGCTGAAATGGAGAAAAGCCTCGATAACGTTGCTGAAGGAAAAGAAAGTTGGAAAAAATTATTGGAAGAATTTTACACAGAATTTGAAAATGCAAAAAAACAAGCAACTGAACAGATGGAAAGAAATGCTCCTATTCTTACAGAGGTAGATTGTACTTCTTGCAGTGTGGGCAGAAAAATGCATTTAAGAACAAATCAAAATGGTCAGTTTCTAGGTTGTGAGGGCTATCTCGAAGAAGGTGATAAGCAGTGCAAACACACGAATTCACTCCTTTCTGATGAGCTATTTACTGATAACGATGACAAGGAAGCTGAGAGTATATTTAACAAAGAAAAGTGTGGAACTTGTGGATCAACAATGGACGGATATGTTATTGACGAGACAAGAAAGCTTCAAATTTGCGCGAGTTCGCCAATTTGCAGTGGCACAAAACTTGTTACAGGTGATTTCATCAAGCCAAAAAATGGAGAAGAGGAGCTAATCGACTGTCATAAATGTGAATCAAAAATGGAGCTAAAGCTTGGTAGGTTTGGAAAGTATTTTGCGTGTCAATCAGAAAATTGCAAAGCAACACGACAACTTATGAAAAATGGGAAATTAAAACCTGTATTCATGGACCCAATAACAATGTCAGATCTTAAATGTGAAAAGTGCGATGACATATATTTATTAAGAGATAGCTTAAAAGGACTTTTTCTAGCTGCCTCTCAATTTCCAAAGAATAGAGAAACTCGAGCACCTTTTATCGGTGAAATTAAACCAGTCATTAAACAAATGCCTGAAAAGTATCAAATTTTTTCAAATGCACCAGAGAAAGATCAAGATGGGGACTCTCTTGTTGTAAGATTTAACAGAAAAGATGGAAGCCATATCCTTTCTTCTGAAGCAAAAGGGAAGAAAAAGAAGTTGTTCTATGTATTTGATGGCGGTGCATGGAAAGAAATGCAAAGAGATTAATAAAAACCCTTTAATAATTTTTAAAAGTACCTAATATAAAATTATGTCTAAATATTTAGAGTTAGTTGAAATTTCTGAGGGTGTNGTAGTNCTGAGAAGATCAGATCAAAAAGAAGCCCCACTCGTAAAAATTGAATTTTCATCAGAAGTTAAAACNCTNTTAAATGGAATGGAGTTTGACGTAGCCAAAGAAATGATTAAATCAGGAATAGAAACATTAAATAGCGACATTGATATGGACGCCNTNGACGATGACGTAATTGATTCAATTCTTAAGAAAGATTTAGAGGACAGAGTAGTTCACTAAGAGTTAGATTTTATCTCTAATAATTCCAACAGCCTTACCTTCAATACTGAATTCAGAGCTATCATCTATTTTTATATCAGAATAATTTGTATTTTCTGCAATCAAGCGAATGCCTGAGCTATCTTTTTTAAATCTTTTAAGTGTTACGTCGTCACCAATCCTTGCAACAACTATTTCACCATTCTCAGGATTTCTTATTTTGCGAACACCTACTAAGTCATTATTAAGTATTCCAGCATCCATCATGCTGTCACCCTGAACCCGTAAAAAGAAATCAACTGATTTGGTTAAGGGGTTTGAGTGAATGGTTTTCTCTACATTTTCAAATGCTAAGATTGGGGTGCCAGCAGCAACAGAACCAATTAAAGGAATTCCCGAAGCCTCTTCAACTAATTTAATGCCTCTAGATGAGCCAGGAACTTTTTCTATTACACCTTTCTTAACAAGTGCTTTAATATGTGATTCAGCAGCATTAACAGATTTAAAATCAAGAATTTTTGCAATTTCTGCTCTTGTTGGCGGATAACCATTGTTCTGAACAGATTCTCTGATAACATCAAAGACTTTGATCTGTTGTGAAGTTAGGTTTAACATATACTGTAATTATATACAGTAATATAAAAAAAATACAAATAAAATGTCAATTTTAAAAATAGGGATAAGTTCCAGGGCTCTTTTTGATTTGAAAGATAGTCATGCCATTTATAAGAAAAAGGGCATCGATGAATATGCCGAATATCAAAAAAAGAATGAAAATAAAATTCTTGAACGAGGAGTGGCTTTCGATCTAGTAGAGAAGCTTCTTAAGATGAATAAAAAAAATGATCAGATTGTGGAAGTTATACTGCTATCAAGGAATAGCTCAGATACAGGTTTAAGAATTTTTAATTCCATTGAAAAAAATAATTTAAATATAACTAGAGCCGTATTTTCAGGTGGAGAAAGTCCATTTCCCTATGTAGATGCACTTGATATAGATTTATTTTTATCTGCAGATGTTAAAGATGTAAAAAAAGCAATTAAAAGCAATATTGCAGCTGCACATATTCTTACTGACAAATATAAGCCTTCTGAAAGCAAGCAGCTTAGAATAGGGTTTGATGCAGATGCAGTTATTTTTTCAGATGAGTCTGAAATTACCTTCAAGAAAAAAGGATTAAAAACTTACTTGAAAGAAGAAGGAACTTCTAAAAAGTTAATGAATCCAGGTCCATTTAATAGCTTTTTAAAGAAACTTAATGAGATTCAATCAAAATATACTGTAGAAAAATGCCC
>JGI24820J26691_1000468_pt1 | contig 12201 bp, 13 predicted proteins | sample METZYME_5_50m_FD_26691 | JGI IMG/M metagenome (IMG submission 26691) | reverse complement strand
CAGTCATTTTTTCTCAACTTAATATAAAAACCGCACCAAATTAGTGCGGTTTTTTAACTTTTATTTTACAATTTCTTAAAACGAAATAGCGGGGCAAGTTTCGTCGTCAGTATAATTATGTACTGACATTGATCCATTAGCTATCGAAGCGGCAGCAGCGTCTACAGCAGCTTTCATTTCAGCTGATACCAGAGAAGCATTGTGTTCGTCTAAGGCATAACCAACGCCACCATTAGAAATCCCCATTTGGACAACTCCGGTTTCAAGGTTCTCTCCTGCTAGAAACGCCTCATAAACAGCATTATCAACACGCTTAAGCATTGAGGTTAAAACCTTACCGGGGTGCAGATAATTTTGGTTTGCATCAACTCCTATGGACAAAATGCCTTCATCAGCTGCTGTTTGTAGAACGCCTACACCAGTGCCTCCGGCTGCCGCATAAACCACATCGGCACCTTGGCTAATTTGAGCTTTAGTAAGTTCTGAACCCTTAACTGGGTCATTCCATGCAGCAGGTGTTGTTCCCGTCATATTAGCTATTATGGTTGCATCTGGATTTACGGCCTTTACACCTTGAGCATATCCACAACCAAATCGCCTAATTAAAGGTATATCCATTCCTCCAACAAATCCAACTGTCCCTGACTTTGAAGCTTTTGCGGCCATCATACCCACCAAATAACTTCCTTCATGCTCGTTGAATGCTATTTCTCGGACGTTAGGTAAACCCAACCAGAATACATCTATTACAGCAAATTTTGTATCTGGATATTCTGGTGCTACTTTGCTGAGCGAGTCTGCAAAAGCAAAACCTGCCATCACAATAGGATTTGCACCAGCTTCTGCGAAACGTCTCAGGGCTTGTTCTCGCTGGGCTTCATTTTGAAGCTCAATCTCTCTAAAACTTCCACCCGTTTCAGCTTCCCAACGCTTAGCACCAGCATGCGCTGACTCGTTAAAAGACTTGTCAAACTTGCCCCCAAGATCATAAATGATTGCGGGCTCGGCTAAAGCTATACCTGCACTCATGGTCAGCCAATACCGGCTGACAACATTTTGGTAACGATATTCATATAAAACTCCCAGTTGTTAAATGATCCTTGCACGTTCTAAAGTGTTTGGATCGTAAAATATTATTGTCTTATTAAGACGCTTCAGCAAATGCTGGTCAACAGCTTTTTTCTCAAATCAAACTAATTTTTAAATAATTCAAAGCTGGTTCATATTTCTTTGGATAAGATTGCTGCATTGTCTGTACGACCATCAATAAATTTGTAGTAATTGTCTCTTTGCCCAACCTTTAAATAACCCAGGCCCGTGTAAAGTTTCCTAGCTGAATTATTCGATTCGGCAACTTCAAGAAAACACCTTGAAGATCCTGCATTCTTTGCTTCTTTTTCAAACATACAAATTAGTTTGCTTGCCTTGCCCAATCGACGATAATCTGGATGAATAACAACATTTAAAATTTCTGCATCCCGTTCGATAACTCGACCAACAAGAAAGCCATTTTCAGTATAAAAAAGTCTGCTTGTGGTTGTTTCAAGAAGCTTCTTGTATTCAATTTCGCTCCATGGTCGGGTTTGGGAACCCGAAAGCGAATGTAGCTTAGCCATTTCAAACGGGTTCATTTGAATAGATTGGGTGGTTTGTTTAAATTTGGCGCAGCATCTGCAGTTTTTATATAGCATGGAACAGGTCTGCTGAATTCGTTTTCTTTTTCTTGGGTCAAAAAAGCTATATTTTTCAAATGAACTTCGGGCGAGGGTTTGTGAACGTATTTAAAGTTTTCGTGATTTATTTTATCTTCTGATATAAATTTTGCATTTTTTGGATTTGAACCGACATAACAGAAACCTTTGTTGGCCGGCAGCAAAGCTATATTTTCTTCACTGCGCCCATACAAAGTAGCTTCAAAACTCGTAACTCCTATTGCTGGGATTTCTAAGCCCAAAGCCAAACCACGGGCGGCCGATACGGAAATTCTGATACCTGTAAAATTACCGGGACCAGTACAAACACCGATCTTGCTTAAATCTGACCAATTCAAAGAGGAGGTCGCTAAAAGTTCATCAAGAAGCAGCATAAGCGTTTCTGCTTGCCCTTTAGCCATGAACTCTATTTTGGTGTGGATATTTTCTTTGCCGCGATACAACGCAGCGGCGATATACTTGTCGGAGGTATCAAAAACAATTACATATTTATCATAGATCAACGGGGCGAACCTCGGTCACCTCAGGTATATAATGTCTCAAAAGATTTTCAATGCCCATTTTCAGGGTCATCGTTGACGAAGGACAACCTGCACAGGCACCTTTCATTTGAAGGTAAACTACTCCCCGGTCAAAACCATGAAATGTTATGTCTCCTCCATCTTGAGCAACAGCTGGTCTTACTCGGCTGTCGAGTAATTCTTTAATTTGACCAACAATTTGAACATCTTCCTCTGCTACCTCAGTAGAATGTTCAGGTCTAGCTTCTCCGCTCATAGCTTCTTGACCAGATTGAAAATGTTCCATTATTGCACCAAGCAAAGCAGGTTTGGCATGATCCCAATCTACGTCATCTTCCTTTGTTACAGTAACAAAATCCCGGCCCAAAAAAACACCAGTACACCGGTTATACTGAACAATCTTTGAGCCAGCGGAGATTTTTTTGCATCATCAGCATTGGGAAAATCGGCTGTACCTTCTTCTAATACTGTTTGTCCAGGTAAAAATTTTAAAGTAGCTGGGTTTGGAGTGGACTCAGTTTGTATGAACATCGGGTAATCCTTATAAAGCGCTCTTAATATGTTAATTAAATGAAAAAAAGTCAATAGTTTAGAATGATTCTAAATCGATATTTATACTTTTTTAATTTTGAGTTACCAAACCTTCTAATTTGTTGCTCTGTTTTTTCTTTAGAAAAGGTAACAGTTAAAATCTTAACAGATAATCCAGAACGTTTTGGCTTCCTTGGTATGTAGTATTCAAATTGTGATTTCTAAGTTCTTTATCTGACACCTATTATGTCAAAAGTTTTTTGTAATATTGGCTCGGATATTAAATTTGCTTTGAGCGCGCCATCATCCAATAATTTGTCTAGCTGTGGGATGTCCTGCATCAATCGAGCCATTTCGCGGGAAATTGGCGATAGCACCTCGATAGCCCTTTCGACCAACATAGGCTTAAATTCTGAAAATTGCTTGCCGCCAATTTCTTTCAAAACGTTTTCAATACTTTCATTTCCAAGTGCAGCATAAATTGACACCAAATTTTGAGCCTCTGGTCTTCCCTCCAGACCTTTTGGTTCGGATGGAAGGCCATGCTGATCTGTTTTTGCTTTTTTTAATTTTGTTTGCAATTAAGTCGGAATTATCTGTCATATTTATCCGACTTAAATCTGAAGGGTCAGACTTAGACATTTTTTTTGTACCATCACGGAGGCTCATGACCCTAGCTGCTGGTCCTCCTATAACAGGCTCAGTTACTGGAAAAAAATCAACTTCATAATCGTGATTAAATTTAATGGCTATATCTCTGGTTAGCTCTAAGTGCTGCTTTTGATCATCTCCGACCGGAACGTGTGTCGCGTGATAAGCTAAAATATCAGCTGCCATCAGTGCTGGATAACCAAATAGACCTAAGGATGCATTTTGCGCGTTCTTTCCTGCNTTATCTTTGAATTGTGTCATTCGTTGCATCCAACCCATGCGGGCCACGCAATTGAAAACCCATCCCAATTGGGCATGTGCAGGTACTGCAGATTGATTAAATAAAATGGATTTTGTTGGATCTAGACCTGATGCAATGAAGGAGGCTGCTAACTCTCTTGAATTTTGCCTGAGTATTTTTGGATTTTGCCAAACAGTTATCGCGTGGAGATCAACTACACAATAAATAGTCTCGAAATCATCATCCTGCATTTGAACAAATCTTTTGATNGCACCCAAATAGTTACCTAAGGTCAATCCACCAGAAGGCTGTACTCCAGAAAAAACACGCTTTTTGAATTTGCCTATTGGTGCAGGTTTTGAAGCTTTACTCATTACCAACCTCCGTCTGGATTCTCACTCTCAAATCGCTTACCCCTGTCATTAATTTTGGTCAAGATAAGGAAGTCGAGTTGTCGAATTATGATAAACCCCCAGTGGTAAATCCAATTCCTGCTGCTATTCTAGTCATTCTGGCAGGCATAATCTTAGTTGAAGCTACGATTTTCTTTGGCTTCGGGGGCTTTATCGGAAAGCCGGGAGCGGCTTATGAGCGGTTATTTCTCATACAGAACTATGGTGTCCCTCCTAATCTTGTAAATTGGATGTTTGATACGAAAAATTTCTCATTTGATTACCTTTTAAGATTTATAGCTTATTCCTTTGTTAACTTTTCAGGCCTTTCGGTGATTTTCGCCGCAGTTTTATTGTTGGCTCTTGGAAAAATTGTTGGAGAAGTTTTTTCACCACTATCTGTAATTTTGATTTGGATACTAAGCACAATTCTTGCCGCTATATTTTATTCCGTATCAACAACTACCGACCAAATATTGGTTGGATCTTATCCAGGAGTTTATGGCTTTGTTGGAGCGTATACCTTTGTTTCTTGGATCACATTACGACTAGCTAAAAACAAAAATCAGTCGCTGGCGTTTTCATTGATTGTTGTATTAATGAGTGTTCAGTTACTTTTTAGTTTCTTGTTTGGAACTGGGCAACTTTGGATTGCTGATTTTGGAGGATTTGTAACAGGTTTTTTGATCTCATTTTTCTTGATTCCTGGTGGGATAAAAAGAATAATTTCTGTTTTAAGAGGTTAATTTTTCCTGAGAGCTTCCTGGATCTCTTTGATACTGAACGCGCCAAAGAAATTTGCAACAATCGTGTAAATAACTGCTCCTGAAAAAGTTAAAAAAACTGCAAAAGAAATTTTTTCAATTAAAGAAGAAATTTCTCCTTTTAGTAGATAATCTGCAATCCATAAAAATAATCCCATAATAATAGATGACAGGATAACGAGCATAAGTTTAGATTTTGAAACCTTAGATAGTTGGCTGCTAGTTCCAAATTTTTTTGTTCCAGCAAAAAGTAAGAGTATCATAGACCAAGAGGAAACGGTTGTTGCAATTGGTGCAGCTATCCATCCGTAATAAGGCATTAAACTGAATGCAACTAATAAATTTACAAACATTGATAAGACAGCAAATCGAAAAGGTGTTTTTGTATTTCCCCGAGAAAAGTAAATCGGTTGATATACTTTTTGTAAGACAAATGCAGGAAGCCCAAGAGCATAGATTGATGTTGCAGTTGCCATAGCCAAAGCATCATTGTAAGTTGTTTGACCGTGCTGAAAAAGTGCTGATATTAATGGTAGGGGGATAATAAATAAGGCTATGGTGGCTGGTATAGTTAGCGCCATACTGGTTGTAAAAGCATTATTAAAAGCTGAGCGAGCTCCGCTTGTATCGTTACTGGCAATACGGCGCGACAACTCTGGTAATAATACTATTCCAATTGCGATTCCTACTACACCCAAAGGCAATTGATACAATCGATCGGCTCCATATAACCAGCTGATTGCTCCCTTTTCCTGACTTGAAACAAACTGGCCGACAAGTAGATTAATTTGTAAAACACCATTCGCAAGAGCACTTGGAATTGCGACCCGGACTAAATTTTTCATATCTTCTGATAATNTCGGCCTACTCGGACGAATGAGTAAACCGGCTTTTTTTGCTGCTATCCATAGAAGTAACAGTTGCATAATACCTGCTAAAGGTACTGAGTAGATCAAAATTGTCATTGTTGGCCAGTCAAAAAAGAATGAGATACACAACCCGAAAATGATTATAATATTTAGCAAAGCTGGAGCAGCTGCGGCGACCGAGAAGTAACCTAGTGCGTTCAGCACTCCAGACAGAAGTGCTGCTAAAGAAATCAACAAAATATAAGGGAACATTACTCGGCCAAAAGCAACGGTTATTTCAAATCGTTCGTCACCGACAAATCCGTGGGCTATAGCCCAAATCAGTGCTGGCATAAAAATAATGGCAAGAGTTGTAATAATTAGTAAGATAAAAGCCAAGCTGCCCATGGCTTCATTTGCAAAAGCAGTAGCGTTCTCCTTTCTTTCATATTTTTTTGAAATCATAGGAACAAAGGCTGAATTAAAAGCACCTTCCGCAAAAAACCGCCTGAACATGTTTGGTAATCTGAATGCTGCAAAAAAAGCATCTAAAAGTGGACCAGCACCTATAAACGAAAAAAATAATATCTCCCGAACCATACCTAAGATACGACTTATTAAAGTCCAAAAACCAACTGTTAAAAAGCTGGATATAAAGCGTATTGGTTTCACGATTGTGCTCGTTCCACTCCAAGAGTAATAGCGTGTCTTAGGTTCTGCTCGAGTTTTTTTTGTTTACTATCACTGTAAAATTTCAAACCAAACATATCTTTGACATAAAAACTATCAACGACTTGCTCACCATAGGTTGCTATAACAGCAGAGGCTATGTACACGTTCATATTGGCCAGTGTTCTCGTCAAATCGAATAGCAATCCAGGTCTATCTCTAGTGTCTACCTCTATGATTGTGTAAATCTCTGATCCGTCATTATCGAAAGTTATAGAGGTCGGGACTTTAAAAACTCTTTCCCGCTTTTTAAATTTGTCTCGTTCCTTCATAGCATCGCGAGTAATAATTTCCCCGCTTAATGTTTTTTCAATCATCCCTCTGAGCCTAGAAAACTTGGTTTGATTATACGGTGCACCATCTACGTCTTGTATCCAGAAGGCAGCGGTAGCAAAACCATCTTTTGATGTATACGATCTGGCATCAACCACATTTGCTCCAACCAATGCAAGCGCACCGGAAAGACGAGAGAAAATTCCAGGATGGTCTGACAGAGCAAAGCATATCCTTGTTGCATCCCTATCACTATCAGGTGTTAAGTCTATTTTAATTTCATCAGATCCAAGATTTTTAAGTAGGTTCGCAAAAGCAAATTGAGTATCGATCTGGAACCCTTGCCAATACGGTGGGTAATGCCGTCCTATTTCCAGCTTTATATCTTTAGGATCCCAATCAAATAGTTTTTCTCTTAGTAATTTTTTAGCTTCTACCATACGGTTTTCACTGTTTAGAGCTTCGCCACCCTGTTCAAGTATCAAGCGTGTTTCAGAATAAAGCTGCCGGATAAGGGTAGCTTTCCAATTATTCCAAGTATCAGGCCCAACACTGCGCACGTCGCACACAGTAAGAACAGTTAAGAGATCTAATCTTTTGACGCTTTGAACAGCTTTTGCGAAATCACGGACTGTACGAGGATCAGATATATCGCGCTTCTGTGCCATATCAGACATCAGCAAATGATATCTTACCAGCCATTCAACCGTTTCTGTTTCTTGTTTTTTCAAACCTAAGCGGGGTGAAACTTGCCTNACAACTTTAGCCCCTAAAATTGAATGATCATCGGAACGCCCTTTACCTATGTCATGAAGCAACAAGGCTACATAAAGCACCTTACGATTTACGCCTGTTTTCAAAATAGAGCTCGCAATAGGTAATTCTTCCACCAATTCGCCCTTCTCAATTTGTGCTAATGTCTTCAGGCATTGGATTGTGTGCTCATCAACAGTATAGCTGTGGTACATGTTGAACTGCATCATTGCCACTATTGGCTCAAATTCTGGGATAAATTTTGCTAAAAAACCTAATTCATTCATTCGACGCAGAGCTCTTTCTGGATTTCCATGTTTGAGCAATAATTCCAAAAAAATATTCTGGGCTTCTGGTGATTGTCTAAAATTTTTATCTATTAAAGACAAATTTGCAGAAACTAATCTCATAGCGTCAGGGTGAATTAATAATCCAGTNCGAAGTGCCTCTGAAAATAATTTAAGCAAATTTATGGGATTGGTTAAAAATTTTTCTTCTGACCTAATAGCTAATCTATTATGTATAACTTTGTATTCTTCGTTGATTTTTGGCTTTCTTTTAAAAATTCTCTCGAGAAGAGGTTCATCTTTTGCATGAACCGCCTCCAGAGACGTTAGAAAAATCCTCGTCAAATCTCCAACACGCGTTGCATGCCTAAAATAATCTTGCATGAATATCTCAACACCACGACGGGCTGGAGTATCTTTGTAACCCATTGCCGCTGCCACTTCGACTTGGAGGTCAAAGCTTAATTGTTCAGTTGCCCTATTGGATAGATGATGCATTTGGCATCGCACGGCCCACAAAAATTTCTCAGCTTTCTCAAAATTTTTATACTCATCTGATCTGAATACATTTAGGTCAACTAAATCACCAATGTTTTGAGTTTTATATACATATTTTGCAATCCAATAAAGTGATTGTAGGTCACGTAAACCGCCTTTGCCTTCTTTTACATTAGGCTCTACCATATATCGTTGGCCGTGTTTNTCGTGTCTTTGTTCNCGCTCTTTTAATTTTGCTGAAATAAATTCTTTAGCAGTTCCTTTGAATAAATTTTCCCAAAGTTTTTCATGCAACTCAGAGGCTAAACTGGTCTCTCCACACACAAATCTATGTTCCAACATAGCTGTCCGGATTGTGTAGTCCTCGCTACCCATGCGCAAACAATCTTTTATGGAACGTGTTGAATGTCCCACTTTAAGTTTCAAGTCCCACAGGAGGTATAAAACTTTTTCTATAACAGTTTCTGCTAGTGGCGTAATTTTTTTGGGTGTTAGAAAAAGCAAATCTACATCAGAGTAGGGAGCCATTTCACGTCTTCCATACCCGCCTACAGAAATGACAGATAATTTTTCTGCAATAGTTGTTCTATAGGTTGGCAATTCTATTTTTGTTACAAAGTGCCAAGCGGTTCTTACGAGACAGTCTGTTAGAAAAGCATAACTTGTGATAGCTCTTCTGGCTTTAAGTGGATTTTTAGTAAGCTCGCTTGAAATTATTTGCAATCCTGAAGACTTTATTTCCTTCAATAAGTTAACTAATTCAATTCTTGCAGGACTATGTGAATTAAAAAAAGNATNAATTTTAGTGTTATCNAAAATTTGCTTTGGTTGACAGATCAATTCCAAGTCNTGGTGGGTGGATCTATAATTTTCAATTTCAAATTGATCAAAATCTGAAGAATCGAGGCGCTGGGTCAATGATGTATACCTGCTTATTTCTAACTTCTGCTATAGCTAAGCCGCGCTCGTTTGTTCGATCTTTCAAAAATCGAAAAATTCCGTCGACACCTTCAAATCCTGCAGATTGGGTTAAGCCTTTTGATGCTAATGCATGAGGTTTGCCAGTTTGAACTAATGCTCCTATAGCTGCAATCCCGTCAAAGGCTAAGCCAGCTAGCTGATGAGGCTTTTTCTTATATACCGCTTCGTAACGTCTTGAAAAGTTTCTCCGTACAACCTGGTCTGGCGTTGCAAACCAGCCNCCTTGCAGTCCTTTCAACCTAAGTGTTTGCTGGGGTATATCCCAACGAGATATTCCAGCGAATTGGACTTTTTCGGTATTTATGCCTGATTCTGGCAGCAATTGTCCCAATAAGGGCAGAGCGCCTGCTGAGTTAGATGTGAGCAAAAGAAGGTCTGCGTCTTCAACTGCGATAGAGGCGCGCGCTAAAGGAACAGCATTGACTATTCCTTTTTGCGTAAATTCAAAAGATTGACTATTAACGACCTNTATATTTGAATTTTTCGCAGATTTTTCGAGTGCTGCTTTTCCAAATTTACCTTCAATGTTGTCAGGATACAAAATAACGGCACGCGATTTTCCTTTTGAAGCGGCATAGGATAAAAGCCTATCTGACGTATTTTGAAAAGTTTTNCCTAAAATAAATACATTACCGCCAGCTATCGAAGTATTATTAGAAAAACTTAAAACGTTTATTCCCTCGTCTGCCACCGCCATGCCAGCTGCGTTCGCAGCTTCTCCAAACAAAGGTCCAAGAATGATTTTAGCACCCTCATCAACGGCTTTTTGCGCTTGAATAGCGGCTTGNGCTGGNTTGCCTGCTGTGTCGTAGATCCGTAGATGAATTTGAACATTTCTCATATCTCCGGCTGCCATAAGTGTGGCGTTCTCTAAACTCGTTGATAAAGCCTGAGTTTTTGGATGTGATTTAGGTAACAATAATGCAACTTGAACAGGTTTTTTACCATCAATACTTGGGCCAATAGAGACCTCACGTTGCTGAGGAGCGCATGAAGCAATAAATATTGCCAAGGCCCCAAAACTGATAAGTTTTAATTGCTTGCCTAATGACAATATTCTGTCCAACATGGTACTAATTCCTCAAAATTTTGAGTTTGTTAAAATTTTCGATAAAAAGTGTCTAATGGTCAATTACAAATCAATCAAGTTATCGCCTGGTTTATATTTTGTTTCAACACCCATCGGATCGGCCCGTGATATCACTTTAAGAGCGCTAGATATTCTTGCAAATGCGGATGTTTTAGTTGCCGAGGACACTCGAACCCTAAAAAAATTGCTAGAAATTCATGACATACAACTAAAAAACAGGAAAGTAATTTCTTATCACGATCATAATGGAAATAAAATACGTCCTAAGCTGATAGCTCACTTGGAGCAGGGTAAATCGATTGCATATTCTTCGGAAGCAGGAACACCCTTGATCGCCGACCCTGGTTTTTCACTTTTGACTGAAGTTTTAAGTTTGGGAATTAATGTAACAGGCGCCCCTGGGCCTTGCGCACTAATAGCAGCACTTACTGTTGCTGGACTGCCTACAGATAGATTTTATTTTGAAGGGTTTTTACCAAATAGTAAAAGTCAGCGGGAATTAAAATTTCGTGAGTTAAAGTCTTATAGTGGGACATTGATTTTTTATGAATCTGCAAAAAGGCTGAGCGATACTTTATTGAAGGCAACTGAAGTTTTTGGTGCGGATAGGCAAGGAGTCGTCTGCCGTGAAATTACAAAAAAGTTTGAGGAGATTAGGCGAGGAAGTCTAAAAGAACTTTTGGAATTCTACCATGATAAAATTGTAAAAGGTGAAATTGTTTTTCTTTTAGCCGGTGCTGGAAATTCTGATATTGATCAGAGCGAGATCGATCGCAATTTAAAGCGTGCTCTAAAGTCTATGTCAGTCAAAGATTCCGCCGAGGCAGTGGCTTTAGCGATGAATTTACCTCGGCGTGATCTATATCAACAGGCGCTTAAAATAAAAAGCGATGGTGACTAATTTCTTTACCTTCGAAATCAATTATGCTAAAAAAATGGGTTTTTAAATATTCAGGATGAAACGAGGTTCCCCTATGAAAATTGCATTTCAAATGGATCCTATTGAGTGCGTAGACATTGATGCAGATAGCACTTTTAGGCTCGCGGAAGAAGCTCAAAATAGAGGTCATGATTTATACGTTTATACCCCTGGTGATTTGACTTTTAACAGAGGTAAAGTTGCAGCAGATGTCCGTCCGATAAGTTTGAAAAGAAAAATTGGTGATCACGTGAAATTTGGTGCTTCAGAGAAAATAGAACTGAGCGAATTTGACGTTATTTGGTTAAGACAAGACCCACCATTTGATATGGGATATATAACAAACACTCATCTTTTAGATTTAGTTGCACAAGAAGCTCTAATAGTTAATAATCCATTTTGGGTGCGAAACTTACCCGAAAAGTTGTTGGTATTAGAGTTCCCTGATTTGATCCCAGCTACCGTGATATCTCGTGATCTAGAGGAAATTAAAAAATTTAAAAGTGAAGTCAGGGACATTATCGTGAAACCCTTATATGGCAATGGCGGTGCTGGTATTTTTCGCTTAACAGACGACGACAAAAACTTAGCATCTTTGCACGAGTTGTTTACAAGTATGTCTTCTGAACCATTAATTGCCCAAGCATTTTTACCTGATGTTAAAAATGGTGATAAACGTATAATTTTAGTCGATGGTGAGCCGGTTGGTGCGATCAATCGCGTACCAAAAGAGGGTGAAACAAGATCTAATATGCATGTCGGTGGAACTGCTGAACCAGCAAGTTTGAGTCAAAGAGATAGAGAAATTTGTAGTGCTATAGGACCAACATTAAAAAATAAAGGACAGATTTTTGTTGGCATTGATGTCATAGGTGACAAATTAACTGAAATAAATGTAACTTCGCCGACGGGCATACAAGAATTGGAGCGTTTTGATAAGCTAAATATCGCAGCATTGATTTGGCAAGCAGTTGAAAAAAAGCTCAAAAATTGAGAATTATTAATTAAGTC
>JGI24820J26691_1000464_pt1 | contig 12222 bp, 12 predicted proteins | sample METZYME_5_50m_FD_26691 | JGI IMG/M metagenome (IMG submission 26691) | reverse complement strand
CCAAATATTCCAAACGATAAAGGCGAACTTCCAATTAAAGAAGAGATCAAAAATTCAAATGGTGAGATAGTTGCCGAAACTTACAACTTCCCAGATGGCAAAAACGACGATCGCTGGTATCACTGGTGTTCAAATAACTGGGGTACAAAATGGGATATGTGCGACAAATTCACAGCAGAAATAGATGAAGAATCTGGCTATGCTGAATTTGGATTTAATACAGCATGGGGCCCAGCTGATGGCATCTATCGAAAAATCACAGAAGATTTCCCAGATGTTAGCATTTCTTGGTTCTATGATGAGCCAGGCATGGAATTTGCGGGTTACTTACCTAATTAAGTTTTGTTACAGATGCTCGCATTCGTGGGCATCTGTTCTTATAATAGTAGTATAAACAACCCCCATTGATTATGAACAGATTTTTTACTTACGTTGATCCTACAGAATACGAAATCACAAATGAAGGATTAATGAAAGCGTGTATGGCAGAAGTCATCGCAGAAGCAAAAGACAGCGGAGATTATCCGATGTACTCAGAAAATGACCTTTTAAGATCTGCAAACTACCTATACTTAGACATATTAAACGACGTTTCCCAGTTAATGGAAGCACACTTAGACAGTTAATAAACTGGCACAAGGGGTACTGACAAATACCCCTTTCGTGCATTATAATAGTAGTATAACAAAACCCCCGAAGTTTATGAACAGACCTGAAGCAATAGCAAACAGAATCAAATCAAACGACAATTTTGAAAACGTAGCATATGTATGTTGCGATTGGGAAGAGTTCGTTTTTGAAGTTGCAGAGTGGGGAGTCGACCACATCGCAACAGTTGATTTTGATGATCTTACACCTGATGAAATCACACAGTTAGATGACTTCATCGCCTCTTTCGGTTGCTCACCATCTCAACCACACCCATGTTCAAAGTACGCTGACCCCATTTTTATCTAATGAAAAAATTCACTGAGGAGCAGATCGTAAAGATCTGCTTCAATATCAACCCTCTTAAAGCAACAGTAAACTATCCACGTTGCCCTTATCCTAGAACCACAATCAAAATGAGGTACGCATAATGCCCAAAGCAATTTTATTCACGGAAGCAGAGTTGGAAACCATTGAAGCAGCAATGGAGGATTACCAACACTATGCAGACCCAGACACCCCCGCATCTGATTTAATTGGCGGTCTACCTGTAGAGGACAGGGTAAATTCAATCCTCGAAAAAATCACCATCTCTTATTGCGATCTATGAAGAATACACACCTAGAACACCCAGAGGACACAATTCTTACAGGCGATTTAGATATACTGGGTTGGTTTCAGTCTGCGGGTCGCCTATCCGTAAAAATTGACGGATCACCGGCAATCGTTTGGGGTTTATGTCCTGTCACGGGTCGCCAGTTCGTTGGCACGAAGTCCGTATTTAATAAGAAAGATCCAAAGGTGTGTTACAATGCCGAGGACATCGAACACTATTATGGACATATACCCGTATTAGTTCATATACTTACTTTCTGTCTGGATTACTTACCAGATACAAAATATATCTATCAGGGGGATTGGATCGGTTTCGGAGGTGAGAGGGAATATACACCGAATACTTTAACATACTTATTTCCTAATTACGTAGATCAGGATATTATAATTGCACCGCATACTCGTTATGAGTTATGCGGGGATAACGGGTTGCAAGATGTGTACGGGTTGCCAATCAATCAGGGGGAACTGAAGTCAACCGCAGTCTGTCGTTTTGTTCAACCACGTTGCCGAATGGAAACGGGACATTATAACCAACATGACGGGGACAACCGTTTTCAGTTGGGCAACCGTGTTGAGTTTGCCCGTCAGATCGCAGCGTCCGTTGAGTTCGTGAATAAAAAGACAGCAAACAAACTAAAGAAGGCATTTAATAAGGCAATCCGTGATGGTGTGGAGATAGATCCAGAGACTTTTGAATTTGAGGGAGTGGATCGCAACCTGATTCGCCTCTGGTCATTCGTGCGTTGTCTTAAGTTAGATGCTCTTTACCAGTGCAAGCATGATTATACTTTAGAAGTTTACTTTCAAGGTGATGAGGCAGAGCATGAGGGCTATGTATTTGATAATGGATTTGGAACTTATAAACTAATCAACCGTGAAGAGTTCAGCAGAAATAACTTTAACCACTCGCGAATGGCTAGGGGGTAGCCATTCGTTCGTTCGTGAACACAGCAGTGATGGGGGGTTGATGCCCCCCGTTATAAAAACGCGTGACTCCCCTAGTCTACAAAGTGTTACGAAAGCGACACATATATTACAGTGATTGTAAAATTTTTTTTCGCTATATAAAAACGAACACAGGATTTTATCGTATGCAAAAAAATTCCGGAGGCCAAATCACATCTATACAGGTCGATGTTACGACTGGTGAATACTGTGCGATTATACCGGAATGGATTATTAATGAAATGGACTGGTACGAAGATACAAAATTAAATTGGAAGATAGATGATAATACTGTAGTCATGGAAGAGTCTGAGGAGTAAAACCGCCCATAGAAGTTCTTATTGACATCGCCTAGATATTGATGTAAAATATAATTATAGAATGAATTAATTATGGCAAAAGGTTTTAAAGTAAACCCAAAAGCACCTGTTCAGAAAGAATCCGAATGGGACTACGAACTTGCAAAACAATTAATCAGAGGAAAAAAGATTGTCTTTTGTCTACCCGGCAGAGGAGTATCATATACCTATCTGAAGAATTTTGTACAGTTATGTTTCGACATTGTACAAGCAGGTGGAGGTATTCAGATATCTCAAGATTATTCTTCAATGGTAAATTTCGCCCGTTGTAAATGTTTGGGTGCAAACGTTCTTCGAGGGCCAGATCAGTTACCTTGGGATGGTAAACTTGAATATGATTGGCAACTCTGGATTGACTCTGATATTGTTTTTGATACAGCAAAGTTTTATCAGTTAATCTTAAATTCAATTCCAGAAGATGCAGTTACAAAAGAACCTGTATATGAAAAGGGTTCATTACAGGATGGAAAAGATTTTCAGAAGTTAGCAGGTTATAATTTAGTTGTCGATCCAAAGAAAACAAGACCTATTGTATCTGGTTGGTACTGCACTGAAGATGGTCGTACTACATCGGTTGCTCACTGGTTGGAGGAAGATGATTTTGCATCCAATGGTGGTGTGATGAATCACGAGACTCTCGAAACAATACAGAAAAGAAAGAAACCATTCACTGTTGACTATGCAGGATTTGGTTGGTTACTCATACAGAAAGGTGTGTTTGAAGACAAGAAGATGCCTTATCCTTGGTTTGCTCCAAAAATGCAGGTCTTTGAGTCTGGTAATGTACAGGATATGTGTGGCGAAGATGTCTCGTTCTGTCTCGATGCCAAAGAAGCAGGTTATGAAATCTGGTGCGATCCTCGAATTCGCGTAGGACATGAGAAGACAAGGGTTATATAATTATGTTAACTTTTCTTGCACTTCTTTTAATCTTGTTTATTTTGATTATCTACATAATTTTTAAGTATGACCCGAATTTATGAAGATAACTAAGTACAACATACTTAAAAATGGCAAACCAGTATTCTCAGACTTGACTCAGAGTGAGTATTTTGACAGAATGCAGGACTTTGCAGTTGAATTTTATCTTACAGGGAAGAATGACCCTGACCAATTTACCACAGAAATGATTGAGGAATACAATTAATGGCAAAAAAATACAGTATGGGCGGTATTACAATCGAGTCTCGTCCCAAAAAAACTCGTCAAGGGAATGGAAAACACTCCAAATATGCGGCTACCTCGCGTAACTCGGCTCGTAAGAGACCAAGGGGGCAAGGTAACTAATGTCCACTCTAATTGCGAACTTACCTTCTTATGAAGTATGGGTGAGAAAAGAGTATTTAACCGACCATAAGAGTGGTCATGGCGAATTTGTAAAGGGAGTTTGGGTAACTGCCAAGTCAATTCCCGGTCGAGCATTCTATTTTGAGACATATTTGCCTGATTATGCAGCAATGTTCGATAAATTACCCATTTCTGCGTTTACAACCGACCCAGAAATACCAAAACCAGACATGACACTGCATAATTTACAGTTTTGGAACTGTATGGACTATGGTGTGGTCGCTGTTCAGAAGCAATTTATCGGTTCAATGCACTATGAAGTGATGACAAGGGACTTTGGAACNCAAACTGGCACTTATATTTGCACTTTAGACAACTATCATGAGAGTGTAGACGCAATTGACTACTCAACAAGTGAACAACCTGCTGAACATAAGTCTCATAACCTCCTAGAATTGGATAATGGGCAGTTTTGTCTCTATCCGAACAACAGAATGAGGATCTATGACAATAGTATCACTCCTGAGACACCTAAGATTCCTGATTTTAAGGTTTCAACCGTGTATTATCAGGTGGAAAACGGTCATGATCGTGATGGATTGGGTTCAGAGGAGAATTATTTCTGGAAAACTGCCAAAGAACGTAAATCTGGCAATGTTGAGATCAATATTGAACCGGAGTTAGGATGAAAACAGACACATTACTAAGAATCTACAAGGCAGTTAGGGTAAAAGTTGAAAAAAAGAGTAAATTTAAGTATCCTCCTCGTCGAAAACACTATAATATACACACATTCGGATGAAAAACGTGAAAAATGCCCATATGGGCGAACATTTACTTGTTGAAGTGTATAATGTACCGTTTGATAAGTTAAATGATGCAAAAAAGATTGAACAAGTGTGCGAAAGTGCCTGTAAAACAGAGGGTTTACAGGTTCTTAACACTTACATGCATCAATTTGAACCTTATGGAGTGACTTGTACCGTAACTTTAGGTGAAAGTCACCTTTCTTGTCATACTTGGCCTGAAAAAGGGTGTGTTGCAATGGATATTTTTACTTGTGGGTCTAAAAATCCACGTTCAGTAGCATGGTGGTTGCTAAATTATTTTGATTCTGAAGACTATAATATGAATCAGCTAAATAGATAGGTATAAATAGATAAAAATCATCGTTTAATGGCGATTACACGAATATCAAGAGCATTTAAGGATATAAGTCTGTCTTTTAAGAGGCATCCAGTGACGAATGATATTGGTGTACTTAAAAATGAGAATGCGATTAAAAGATCAGTAAGGAATCTTGTTCAAACAATTCCTAATGAGAGATTTTTTAATTCTACACTTGGATCTGACGTTAGAAATAGTTTATTTGAAAATGCACCCGGATTTATAGATTTTGGTACAGCATCAATTATAGAAAGACAAATTCAAGCAACTATTGAAAACTTTGAACCAAGAATTGACAACCTAGAGGTAAATGTTAATCCAAAACCCGATACAAACGAATTTGAGGTTAATGTATTATTCGATATTATTGGTCAAGAGTTCCCAGAACAAGAATTTTCATTCATACTTAAAGCAACAAGATAATGCCAGTTACCAAATTTACTAATCTTGACTTTGATCAGATTAAAACTCAAATAAAAGAATATTTAAGAGCAAATTCAAACTTTACGGACTTTGATTTTGAAGGATCCAACTTTTCAGTTTTAATTGATGCACTGGCATACAATACATATATCTCTGCGTTCAACTCAAATCTAGTTGTAAATGAGTCTTTTCTTGATTCTGCAACTTTAAGAGAAAATGTTGTATCATTAGCAAGAAATATCGGTTACGTACCCCGTTCAAAATCGGCAGCAAGGGCATCAATATCATTTAATGTTACTGCGAATAGTACAAGTTCAGAAATCAAACTACAACCAGGCCTAGTGTGTGTTGGTAGGTCAAATGACTCAGATGTAGTGTTTTCTATCTCTGAAGAGATAACTGCAAGCACAACAGTTACAAGTGGTATTGCAACTGCATCTTTTGGATCTGCNCTTAATCCTATTGATGTTTTAGAGGGAACATTTTTAACATCACAATTCATTGTTGACGGGTCTCTGGAGCAACGATTTGTATTGGATAACGCAAACATCGATACTTCATCTATTGTTGCTTATGTGGGCACTCCGGGGGTATTAGGTAAGCAGTATAAGATGATTGATAACATAGTTGGAATTAGTTCAATATCAGATACATATCTAATTCAAGAGGTTCAGGACGAAAGATATGAACTCTTGTTTGGTGATGGAGTATTTGGTCGAAAACCCGAAAATGGTGCAGTGATTACTGTTCAATATATTGTTACATCTGGTTCAGAGGGTAATGGGCCAAGTAACTTTAACTTTGCTGGTAATTTCTTAGGTGATAATGGTCAAGTAATCACTCCATCAGCGATTCCAACAATCAACACGATTACTGCAGCAGCTAATGGGGGTGATATTGAGAGTGTTGACTCGATTAAGTATTTTGCACCAAGATTGTATTCATCACAATACAGGGCAGTTACAGCAAGAGATTATGAATCAATAGTACAACAAGTATATCCAAATACTGAAAGTGTATCAGTTGTTGGAGGTGAAGAAGTTGATCCACCACAGTTTGGGACTGTTTTAATAACAATAAAACCAAAGAATGGAGAGTTTGTATCTGATTTTGATAAAACTCAAATTTTAACAAAGTTAAAAAGTTATTCATTAACGGGTATAAATCAAAAAATAGTTGACTTGCAGGTTCTTTATGTTGAGATTGAATCTTTCATATACTATGACACTACTAAGATAAGTGCAGTAAATGATCTTAAAACAAAAATTACATCAGCACTTACCACTTACTCAAAATCTGGTGATGTGAATAAATTTGGTGGTAGATTTAAGTATAGTAAAGTTTTGAATGTTGTTGACAATATTGATAAAGCAATTACTTCAAATATTACTAGAGTTAGAATTCGTAGAAATTTAAATGCCCTTGTGAACCAGTTTGCACAATATGAATTGTGTTTTGGTAATCAATTTAATGTTAAACCAGAAGGATTAAATATAAAGAGCACTGGATTTAAAATACAAGGAACAATTGAAACTGTCTTTTTCACTGATATCCCTAATGCAGATAAATTAACAGGAACTGTTTCGATTGTTAGAAAAAATGCAAGTGGTGAAACGATCGTTGTTGTTAAATCAGCTGGAGTGGTTGATTATGTTCATGGTGAAATTAATTTATCAACTATCAATATTATATCTACGGATAAACCGAACAATATTGTTGAGGTTCAAGCATTCCCTGAGTCAAATGATGTTATTGGATTGCAGGATTTATACTTAGATTTTAACATTCCAAGTAGTCAAATAAATATGGTTAAAGACACTATTACATCAGGAGAACAAATATCTGGTGTTGGTTATAAGGTCACATCAAGTTACTCTAACGGAGAACTATCAAGAACATGATTGGAACTGGAATAGACAAACGTATACAAGTTCAACAAATAATAGAGCATCAACTTCCTGAATTTATCAGGACAGAGAGTCCTTTAGCGGTTGATTTTCTTAAGCAATACTATATTTCACAAGAGCATCGTGGTGGTGTTATAGATTTAACTGATAATCTAGATCAATATATTAAACTCGATAATTTGACTCCTGAAGTGATAGTAGGAGTAACTACACTTACATCAGGAATAAGCGTATCTGATACTACGATTAATGTATCATCAACTAAAGGATTTCCTAATGAATATGGTTTATTCAAAATTGATGATGAAATTATTACATATACTGGAATAACAACTAATTCATTTACCGGATGTGTTAGAGGATTTTGTGGTATCACTTCATATTCAGATCCAGTTAATAAGGGTGAACTCGTATTTTCTACAAGTATCGCAGATACTCACAATACAACATCAAATGTTGAAAATTTAAGTGTATTATTTCTTAAAGAATTCTATCAAAAAGTTAAATCTTATATAACTCCCGGATTAGAGGATACAAAGTTAAGTGAGAAAGTAGATATAAGTAATTTCATAAAAGAATCCAAATCATTATACAAATCTAAAGGAACTGAAGAGTCATTCAGGATTTTATTTAATGTTTTATACGGAATTACTCCGAAAATTGTTGATTTAGAAAACCGTTTAATAAAACCATCATCTGCTGAATACATTCGTAGAGAAGTTGTTGTTGCTGAAAGAATAACTGGTGATCCAAATAAACTAATAGGACAAACTATTACAAAGTCCACAGATTTAAGTACTTCAGGATCAGTATCTGAAGTTGAAATTTTTAGTAGATCTGGAAATTTAGGTATCACGACATATTATAAATTAAATTTATTTGTAGGATATGATGAAAGATCTGCAATACAAGGAACATTTACAATTCCCGGAAAAACAAGAATAATTGAAGATGCACCTATAAATTCAAATGTTTTAACTGTAGATTCCACAGTTGGGTTTGGTACCACTGGAACCGTGGTGACAAATGGTGTTAATGGTATTAATACAATTACATATGGTGATAAATCTATTAATCAGTTTTTACTATGCACTGGAATTGGTAATTCTATCAGATCTACTGATGATTTAAGAAGTGATGAATTTATATTTGGTTATGAAAATGGTGATTTAACAAAAAGAGTTGAATTAAGAATAACTGGTGTATTATCTGATTTTGAACTTTTACCCACTAGTGGATCAAGTGTAACCCTTGAAGGAGAAAAGATAACAGTTAAAAACTTAGGTGAGGAAATTCCAAATCCAACATTACCAAGTGATAAATCAAGAAAGACTGTATTTTTTAATTCATGGATTTATAATACAGCAAGTCGAATAAAACTTGATATCCCTGCTACCACTCCTTTGCAAGGAACGACATCAGATTTTGATCATAAATCAAAAATTGATAAATCTCAATTAAAAACAGGTGATAAAGTTTCTGTTTTTAGAAGAGGTGAATTCATACCTATAAAAACAGATGTAGATGTCACTGTTGGTACAAATGATATTGGTTTAGGAGTATCATTTACAAATGATGGGATAACTGAGTATGATATTCAAAGACAACTTAAAAAGGCAGTAGCAGCGTCAGATATTGATTTAGAATTTGGAAATAATATAATCACAACTGACGTTCAAAACACTTATAATGATGAGGATGAAAACTATTATGTGGCATCATCATCAATGCCTTCATATACGATTGAAAAGAAAGTTATAAAGGAAACTCTTGGTAGTATCACTGGTATAGGGACATCTGCGGTTTATTCATCATCGGGTATTCCACAAGCAGATTTTTTTGGTACTGGATCAGGAAATTTCCAATTATTAGATAGAAATCTTACAACTGGATTGTATTCAAAATTACAATTTAATTCTGCGGTTGATTTTATAACTGGTGATGCAGTTGTATATTTGCCCAGTGAAGAACCTTTAGTTGGATTATCAACGAATACCATATATTTTGTAGAAAGATTAAATTCAAATACCACATCTAATAATATTCTGAGACTTTATCCATCAAGATCATTCATTACTGTAACTAATATTGATGCATCAAACCCACCATATATTGAATTTGATAATTCAAATCAGACATCATCTACAGCAGAGCATAAATTTGTTTTACTTAGACATAGAAATGAACAAATAGGTGTACAGAAAGTTTTAAGAAAATTTCCTGCAGACGTAAATATTAAATCAGGCGAATCTGTCAAAACAGAACCGGGTACAACTGGTATTCTTAAGAATGGTGTTGAAATAGCAAATTATAAATCTTTAGACAAGATATATTTTGGCCCATTATCTGATTTTAAAATTTTAAATCAAGGTAAGAATTTTGATGTAATTAATATACCTACAGTTAGTATTCCCTCACCCGGAACTGGAACCACCGCACTTGTTCAACCAGTTGTTAGTGGATCAATAAAAGAAGTATTAGTTGATCAACAACATTTTGATGTAGAAAAAGTAATGTCAGTTACCATAACAGGTGGTAATGGGTCTGGAGCAGTATTAAAACCTGTCGTTACTAAAAGACAAAGAGAAATTGAATTTGATGGTAGATTGAAGAGTGTACAGGGTGGAGTTGATCAAATAAACGATATTATTGAATTTAAGAGACCTCATAATCTAGAAAATGGTGAACCACTTGTCTATAGCAATAATGGAAATTTATCTATTGGTATAGGAACTTTTCTGGGTGCAAATACTTCACAAAATAAAACATTAGTAAATGGTGCGACTTACTATCCACAGGTCGTTGGTATAAGTTCAGTTCACTTATATGAAAAATTTAGTGATTATGTTGCTGGTATTAACACAGTTGGATTTACTGTAGAAAATACTGCTGGTACACATAAGTTCACCTTCTTAAATTTAAAAAATCATCTTAAAGCGGTTAAAGTTATTGATACTGGTTCAAATTATACAAACAGAAGATTAATCATTAAACCTGTCGGTATTCATACTGTTGATAATTCAATCAACTTTAAGAATCATGGATTTAATACAGGAGATCTAGTTCAGTATGCACCATCAAGTGGTAATGCAAGTCATGCACCTGTAGGACTTGGAATTACTACACGTTATCGTGTTTTGAAATTAGATAATGATAAATTTAGACTTGTTGATGTTGGTATAGGTGCAACAGATCCAAATTCAAACTTCTTAAGAAAAAATTTCCAAAGAATTTCTCAGGTATTTACTTCAAGTAATCATGAATTTTTCTATGAACCAATTGTAGTAAGAGTAGATGCAATTTATTCACCTGTATCTGCTGGTCGTACAGAAGGATTAGTTATAACACCTAAAATAAGAGGACAGTTGATAGATGGGTATTTACATGAACCCGGATCTAATTATGGATCTGAAATATTAAATTTTGAAAAGAAACCAAATATTAAAATTTTAAATGGTAAAGAGGCAGAATTAAGAGCGATAATTTTTGATGGAAAAATTATAGGATGTGATGTTATGTTTGGTGGTAAGGAATATACATCTGCACCAGACTTAGATTTAGTTGGTATCGGAACCGGAATAGGTGGAAAATTGAGAGCGGTTGTAACTGATGGTAAAATTACTGATGTTAAGGTTATCAATCCGGGTATCGGATATACAGTATCTCCAGATATTAAGGTAACACCTAATGGATCAGGATTTATAGTTGATTCTGCTGTGCGAAATTTGACTGTAAATAATCTTGTTCGATTTGGTGATGAGATATTATTAAGAGAAGCAGAAACAAATCTACAGTATTCAGTGGTTGGTTACTCAAATAAAATACAAACTGCCTTCTCCGATCTAGCAACAACACCTCAACTACACTCACCAATTATTGGATGGGCATATGATGGTAATCCAATATATGGCCCCTATGGATATTCAGAAGCAGATAATAATAACTCAATATCTAGAATTATAACATCTGGATATGATTTAGACATTACAGAAGTAATTAATAGACCACCAACCAGTAGTTTTAGTGCTGGATTCTTTATTGAAGATTATAAATTTACAAATTCTGGAGATTTAGATCAAAGTAACGGTAGATATTGTAAAACACCAGATTTTCCAAATGGAACTTACGCATATTTTGCAGGAATTAATACAACTACAACTCAACCAGAGTTTCCATATTTCATAGGTGACACATTTAGATCAGATCCTATTGATGATAATTTTTCATTAACNCAGTCAATTTTTGATTTTAATAATTCAAATTTAACTCGTAATTCACTTCCATACAAATTAGATGATGATAATGCTGATTACAATTTTGTAATAGAATCTTATGAAATAAATCAACAGACATCAATAATAGAATCAGTTACAAGTGGAAACATTAATGATTTTCAGATCGTCTCTGCCGGAAGTGATTTTAAAGTAGAAGACTCTTTAAATTTTGATAATTCAAATACTGAAGGTGGTGGTGCAGCAGCAAAAGTATCAAGTGTGCAGGGTAAAGAGGTTGATAATGTCACTGTGGGTATAACAACATACAATGATGTTGTTCTTGTACGTGGAGGAAATGGAACAGTTTCTGGATTTATTTCTACAACGCATACTTTAAATACAAGTGATACAGTTGTAATATCTGGTTTAACCACTAGTATTCCCAAACTCACAGGATCTCATAAAATAGGTGTAAGTTCCGAGAGCACTGTTTTATATAAAGATGTTCCAGCAAATGCCACAGCAGGTATAATAACTGATATCTATTTGGCAAGAATACCAAATTCAGTATCAGTTGGAAGTAGTATTGGAATTGGAACAGAAAAATTATTAGTATTAAATGTTTTTGAAGAAAGAAGCATATTAAGAGTAAAA
>JGI24820J26691_1000462_pt1 | contig 12234 bp, 10 predicted proteins | sample METZYME_5_50m_FD_26691 | JGI IMG/M metagenome (IMG submission 26691) | reverse complement strand
ATATAATAGATAGAATAGGCCCTATTTTAGACACAAAAACAAAATATTTACCTAATGAGAATATAATCATCAAAACTTCTCATTAGAATGCTTGAAAGCCAAACACTTAATTACATCAAAGCTAAAAAAATAAAGTTTCGAGAGTTTTCTTTTGATACGCGCAGTCTAAAAAAAAGAGATATTTTTTTTGCTATTGATGGAAGCAGCGACAATGGAAATAATTTTATATTAGAGGCACAAAAAAAAGGTGCTTCTTTAATAGTTGTTTCATCTAAAACTTTAATTCCAGAACTATTAAAAATACCTTTCATCAGAGTAGATAACGTAAGAAAAGAATTGTCACTAACAGCTCATCTATTTTACAAAAGCAATATTAAAACAAAAATTGCAGTTACAGGAACTAATGGTAAAACTTCAATTACCTTTTTTTTAAAATATTTACTTACTAAACTTAACAAAAAAACTATCTCTATTGGTACATTGGGATTCTCTAACAGTCGTAGAAATGTTAATTTAACTTCTCCTGATCCAATATCACTTTTTAAAGAATTAAAATTAGCTTCATCACAAAATCATAAAATACTAGTAATGGAAACATCATCTCATGGGTTAGATCAGGAGAGATTTTTTGGTTTAAAGTTTGATCTGAGTATCTTAACTAATATTTCACATGATCATTTGGACTATCACAGGACCATGAAACATTATATAAAAAGTAAGGCTAAATTATTTACAGAATACACTAATCACAATGGAAAAACTCTCATCAATGCAGATAGCAAACATTTGAAAGCTTTTAAGTCAGAAATAAAAGTAAATAAAAAATTAAAACCTATTTATTTTAATCTAAATAATAATTTCAAAGTAGATTCAATTCATAGAAGTGAAAATGGTACTGACATAATAACTGCAATTATAGGTGGAGAAAAAATAATTTTTCAATTTAGGAGTTGGCCTTTCTTTCAAATTCAAAATTTTCTTCTAGCATCCGTTGGTCTCTATCTAATTGGTTACAACATAAAAAAAATTGCCAAATTAAGTCTAAATTGTCCCTATGTGCCCGGTCGTATGGAAATGGTTGGATCAACCAAATCTCTTGCAAAAATTTATGTTGATTTTGCACACACTCCTGATGCACTTAAAAGTTCACTTAAAGAAGCAAGAAAAATATGTATGGGTAGATTAATTGTACTATTCGGCTGTGGCGGTGACAGAGACAAGAAAAAACGTCCTAAAATGGGTCAAATTGCAAATAAATATGCTGATCTAGCGTATGTAACAGATGATAACCCGAGAACAGAGTCACCTAAGAAAATAAGAGAGGAGATAATAAACAATTCAAAGTATTTGATTGATTTTGGCAGCAGAGAAAATGCAATAAAAAGGGCGATCTTTAGTTTACAGTCTTATGATCTTTTATTGATTGCAGGTAAAGGGCATGAGGATTATCAAATAATTAAAAATAAAAAATACAAATTTAGTGACAAAGAAATTGTAAAGAAATATCTCAGAAAATATGAGTAATTACATAAGCGTCTCAGAAATTAATAAACTATTTGGTACAAAACTTACAAAACTATCCATATCAGGTGCATCTATTGATACAAGAACACTAAAAAAAGGAAATATCTTTTTTGCTTTTAAAGGCAAAATATTTGATGGACACAAATTTTTAGATAAAGCTGCAAAAAAAGGAGCGTCTATAGCAATAGTTGAGAGAGTATCAAAAAAATTAAAATTACAGCAAATTAAGGTAAAAAATGTTCATAAAGCTCTTATTGATCTGGCAAAAATATATAGATCAAACTTAAATTCTAAGTTTGTTGGCATTACTGGAAGTGTTGGCAAAACAAGCACAAAAGATTCTATTTCACATTTATTTAGAGGAAATAGATACGTATTCTGTAATCGAAAATCATTCAATAACATTATTGGCCTACCTCTAGAAATTTTAAATATGCCGAGACAGACAAAATATGGTTTTTTTGAAATAGGAATGAATCACCACAGTGAAATTTCAAAGTTAGTAAAAATTTTAAAGCCTCATATTGCAGTTATTTTGAATATAGAAAACGTACATTTAGGAAACTTCAAATCTTTAAAAGAAATAGCATTGGCAAAATCTGAAATATTTACAACTACCAATAGTGTTGAGACTTTAATTTTGAATAGTGATACCAACCATTATACTTATATTCTAAACTTATTCAAAAAAAGCAAAGTAAAATATCTTGCCAATTATAGTTTGAATAAAAAAACACAATACAATTATAAAATTTCTCAAAAAAATAATAAATTGCTTCAGGTGACAATAAAGAGCAACCAAAAGCAATTGTCGTCTTACGAAATTAGAAATGACCAGAGAAATTTAATATCAAACAGTGTATGTATTGCTTGTTGTCTCGATATATTAGATTTAGATCAAAATATTATAAAAAAATTCAATAAAATACCTCTTACTCCTGGAAGAGGTAATCATATTAAATCTTCATACAAAAGTTATAAGTTAAATATTATAGACCACTCTTATAACGCCAGTCCTCTTTCAATGAGAGAGAGCATCAATATCTATAATAGTTTAAAAATGGCTAATAAATTGTGTATTTTGGGCGATATGAATGAATTAGGCTTTAAATCAAAAGCCTTTCATAAAGACATTTTATCTCATGCTCTTAGTAAAAGATTTAAAAATTATTTTTTTGTAGGAAAGCAATTTCATGACCTAAAATTCAAACAAAAAAATGTTAACTTTTATGAAAATATAGATGAATTGATCAATGATATTGATAAAGTCATTATTAGAAATTGTGCTATATTTGTGAAAGGATCAAATTCAATAAATTTAAAAAAGTTTATAGAATTTATATCAAGTAAAAAATGATCTTATATTTAATTAATCAATTCGATTTAATAAGTTTACAAAATTTTATAAGCTATTTAACTGTAAGAACTGGTCTTGCGTTATTTACATCATTTTCTTTTATCCTAGTTTTTGGTCCATTTCTTATAACTCAAATAAGTAAATATCAAACCCATGGTCAACCTATAAGAGATGATGGCCCTGAAGGCCATCTGATAGCTAAAAAAGGAACTCCTACGATGGGTGGGATAATAATATTAATATCAATAGTTGGTTCAATTTTACTCTGGGTTAATCCAGAAAGCTTTATATCATTTCCAATTATTTTTATATTAATCTCTTTTGGACTAGTAGGTTTTATAGATGATTTCTATAAAGTAAGATCTAATACTAGTAATGGTATTTCTGCAAAACTAAGAATAACTCTACAAATTATAATTACCTTAATATTTATTTATTGGATTTCAAATTATCATTCAATTGATATAAAGCTTTTGTCATTGCCAATTTTAAAAGATGCTTTCATCAATTTAGGATTATTTGGAATTCCATTCACACTAATTGTCGTTTTAGGATCTGCTAATGCAGTAAATTTGACAGACGGCTTAGATGGCCTAGCTATTGTTCCTGTTATGATAGTTGCCGCTACTTTTGCAGTGATTTGTTATTTAGCAGGTAATATTATTTTTTCAGAATATCTTTATATTAATTACTTACCGGGTGCAGGTGAGCTAACAGTTGTTTGTGCTGCAATCATCGGATCAGCACTTGGTTTCCTATGGTATAATGCGCCGCCTGCAATGGTATTTATGGGTGATACTGGATCTTTATCATTAGGAGCATCAATAGGAGCAATTAGTGTTCTTATTAAACAAGAAATTGTTTTAGCAATTGTTGGTGGGATATTTGTTGCTGAAGCAGTCTCTGTTATTCTTCAAGTCGGTTCATACAAAATGACAGGCAAAAGAATCTTTAAGATGGCACCACTTCACCATCACTTTGAACAAAACGGAGTCCCTGAATCAAAAATAGTTATTAGATTTTGGATTGTAGCAATAGTCTTGGCTCTAGTTGGTTTGGCTACTCTTAAAATAAGGTAGTTTTTAAATGTTAAAATCAAAAGTATTCAAAGGAAAAAAGTTTATTATTCTTGGCATGGGTATTTCAGGCCAATCTGTTTATAACTCACTCTCTAAAAGCAGTGCAATTGTAAGTTTCTGGGATGACAATTTCAAAGTGAGAAATTCTCTCAAAACTAAAGGTTATAATATATGTGGAGCAAAAGAAATTAAGCAAGCAGAGTATATTATTCCTAGTCCAGGTATTAAATTGAATGGTGCTCAGGCACATCCACTTATAAAAAAAGCAAAGGTTAATAAAATAAAATTAATTTCAGAGTTAGATCTTTTTCAAAATTATTTAAATCAAAAAAAACATCCTGAAAAAATTAAAATTATTGCAATTACTGGTACAAACGGCAAATCAACTCTAGTAAGTTTGCTTAACTTTATAATAAAAAAAAATCAAAAAACCACAGTTCTTGCAGGAAATATTGGCAAGCCAATATTTAATTCAAAACCAATTGAATCAGGTATCATCATACTTGAACTATCTTCATATCAACTAGAAATCACGAAAAGTTTTAAGCCTGATATTGCATGTATAATCAATTTATCAATTGATCATATAGATAGACATGGAACATTTAAAAAATATGCCGATGCTAAGTCAAATATTTTTCAAAATTTAGATAAAGATCAATTTGGGCTTTGTTGTCCAAATAATACATTGCGACAAATAATAAATAAAAAATATTGTGAAAAAAAAGACAGGATTGAATATGTAAATATTCCCCCTAAAACAATACTAGACATAAAAAATAATGATCAAATTGATAATGAAAAATTTACATATGCCGTAAATATTTTAAATAGGTTAAATATTGGTAAAAAACAATTTTTAAATAATATTAAATCTTTTAGAGGTTTACCTTTTAGAACAGAGGTTATATTAGCAAAAAATAATTTAAAAATTATAAATGATTCAAAATCAACAAATTTTGATTCACTAATCTATGCTTTATCAAAATATGAAAATGCTATTTTAATATGTGGCGGTATTCTTAAAGATAAAAAATTTAAAGTCTTAGACAAACATCTTAAAAAGGTAAAAAAAATTTATGTTTTTGGTGAAAAAACAAAACCTTGGTCGAGGTACTTTTCAAAAATAAAACCGACTATATCAGTAAGAACCTTAGATGATATCGTCCCTAAAATATCAGAAGATTTAAAAAAAGGAAAATATCAAAATATATTATTCAGTCCTGGAGCTTCATCATTTGATCAATATCAAAATTTCGAAGATAGAGGCAATCATTTTAATAAACTATTTAGGAGATTAATATAAAATTGAAACCTGAAGACAAAGAAAGAAGTATATTAACAGACTGGATTTTAGAGATAAACAAGCCAATACTTCTCTGTGTTTTATTATTGATGCTTATTGGCCTGTATATCAGTCTTACAATAAGTCCCGCCAGCAGTCGATTTTCATCCAACATATTTTCAATTTTCAATATTCAAGCTCTATACTTACTCTTTGGACTAATAATATTTATCTTGTTATCTTTTTTTTCAGTAGAAAGGCTCAAATATATTTCGTATTTTATTTTTGTAATATGTTTATTAATGCTAATCGCGACATTATTTATTGGCACAGAATTTAAAGGATCTAAAAGATGGTTAAACTTTCAATATTTTACAATAATGCCTATAGAATTAATCAAGCCTTTTTATTGTGTTCTACTGGCATCAATCTTAGAAATTAGAGAAGAAAAAACAAAAGTTACCTCATATGCACTAAGTTTCTTCGTATACGCAATATTAGCTTCAATCCTAGTACTACAACCAGATATTAGTCAACTTTTCATTGTTTCTTCAATTTACTTTGCTTCAATTTTTATGAGTGGTTTTAGTATCATCATATTATTTTCAATTTTATTTTTTGGAATCTCNTTATTCACTGCAATTTATTTTTTTAATTTTAATGTTCAAAATAGGATCAATTCTTTTTTATATCCTGAAAATTATGATGTTTCTCAAACTGAACTTTCTCTACAAGCAATTAAAGAAGGGGGTATTATTGGTGTTGGGCCAGGCAATGGTATTTTAAAAAATAAAATCCCTGAGGCTAACTCAGATTATATTTTTTCAGTTGTGGCTGAAGAATATGGTTTACTAGGATGTCTTCTAATCCTTTTTATTTTTTTTCTAATTTCTTACAATGGTTTTAGAACGGTATACAGTAACAAAAATCATTTCTTACAGATAAGTTTATTTACTTTAGTAATATTCTTTTGCCTTCAAGCATTAATTCATATTGGGGTTAATTTAAGGCTTTTGCCAACAACCGGTATTACTCTGCCTTTTATAAGTTATGGAGGTTCCTCGACTATTGGGATGTCAGTTACATGTGGTATTATTTTACTCTTATCTAAAAATAGACACAAAAATAAGACATTAGATCTCTAAATGATGAAAATATTATTAATTGGTGGAGGTACAGGAGGTCATTGTTTGCCAATGAANGTATTTTATCATGATCTTTTGAAAAAATCCCAATGTTANATTCTTACTGATAAAAGAGGGGAGAGATACTTCGAGAATATCAATAAAAATAAAGTATATGTTTTAAAAAAGTTACTAAATAATAATTCAAAATTAGCTAACATTATCAATATACCTATTTTATTAATCCAATCTTTTTACTTTCAGGTCTCTATTAGACCTGACTGCTGTGTTGGCTTTGGTGGCTTTATCACACTGCCATCTATGATTTCTGCTTGGTCTCTAAATATTAAAACTTATGCTCACGAGGCTAATGCATTAGTTGGCAAAACAAATTTTATCTTAATAAATTTTGTGAGAAAATTATTTGTAGCTTTTGACACTACAACCTATCGAGGTAAAAAGGTTAATAATGCAATAAAAGTTGGATTGCCAATCAGAATTGAAAAGAAAAATAAANCCAATGAAAATTATAGCAAAATATTTCAAATTTGTATTCTTGGAGGAAGTCAAGGCGCTAAAAATTTATCGATCAAAATATCTAAGGCAATTAAGCAATTAAAAGAAACACATGGATTGAATTTGAAAGTATTTCATCAATGTAGGGCAGAAGATGGAAAAATAGTAAAAAATATCTATAAAAGTGCAAAAATAGCTGGATTTACTTCAGATTATTTTAGTGATATTCCAAGTATCTTATCAACTTCAAATCTTATAATTTCTCGAGCGGGATCTTCTACACTCAATGAGATAATTTATTATAATAAACCCTCAATTCTTATCCCTTATCCACATGCTGTAGATGATCATCAATATTTTAATGCTAAAGTTTTAGAGAAAAATAATGGAGCGAGAATTATTCTTGATAAAGAATTAACCCAAGCAAAAATATATCTTGAGATACAGCGAATAATTAATTTATTTAAAGATAGGAAATATAAAATAAGTTCTAATAGACAGAATTTAAATGCTTCATTTCAAATTTATAATTTTATTGAAAAAGATTTATGCAGATAAATAAAGGTAAACTAATACATATAGTTGGCATTGGCGGTATTGGTATGAGTGGAATTGCTGAAATTTTAAATGATCTTGGTTATTTAGTACAAGGTAGTGATATATCGATTAATACTAATATTACTCGATTGAAGAAAAAAAAAATAAAAGTATTTATTGGTCATAAAAAAGAGAATATCCAGGATGCTGAATTAGTTGTCTATTCAAGTGCAATCAAAAAATCTAACAGCGAATTAAAGGAATCTAAAACTAGAAATATACCAATAATTTCACGAGCTGAAGCACTATCACAAATCGCTAATTTAAAAAAAACTATTGCTATTTCTGGATCACACGGAAAGACTACTACAACTTCTTTAATTGCTACTGTACTTAACAGCGCAAATTATAATCCAACCGTTATTAACGGAGGTATTATTAATCAATTTGGTACTAATACAAAGCTAGGAAATGGAGAATGGATGGTCATCGAAGCTGATGAGTCTGATGGTACATTTGTTAAATTACCTTCTACAATTTCGGTTGTAACTAATATTGATCATGAGCATTTAGATTATTACAAGTCATTTAGTAATTTAAAATCTCATTTTAAAAATTTTTTAACACAAGTTCCCTTTTATGGATTCGCAGTTGTTTGTATTGATGACGAAGTTACAAGAAAATTAGTAAACTCAGTTACATCTACTAAATTAATAAAATATGGCTTTCATAAAAGCAGTGATGTTCGTGCAAGTAATATTTATTACTTAAAAGATAAAGTGCGATTTGATGTTTTTTTCAAAAAAACAAAGAAATTAATCAGAGATATATCCTTACCATTATTTGGAGATTACAATATTAGAAATTCATTAGCGGCTATTGCAATTTGCTCAAATTTAAATGTTCCTGATAAAATTATTAAACAGTCACTATCAAAATATAAAGGAGTTGAGAGGAGATTAACAAAATTATGGTCCTCAAAAAAAATTACAATTATTGACGACTATGCTCACCATCCCACAGAAATAGAAAATGTTCTACGAGGTTTGAAAAAATCATATAAAAAGACAAAAATGGTATGTATTTTCCAACCCCATAGATTTTCAAGAATGGTAAATCTTAAAACACAATTTACAAAATGTTTCAAATCAGCAAATCATGTATTTGTGTCTGATGTTTATCGGGCGGGTGAAAAAAAACCAAAAAATTTTAAAATGTTGTCTTTTACCAAAAGATTAAGTGAAAATTCAAAAGTTAAGGTATCACATTATTCAAGCAATAATGATTTGCTGAACTTAATAGATTACAAATATCACATCTTATTTGTTTTTTTGGGAGCAGGTACTGTAACTAATTGGGCTAAACAGTTTTCAGAAACGTTAAAAAAAATAGATGAATAGTCACCAGGTTCACTTTAAAAAAATTTACAAACAAATTGATGCTAAAGGTGATTACAAATTTGATTTTAATTTATCTAAGTACACTTGGCTTGGAGTTGCTGGCAGTGCAGAAATATTTTATATACCAGATAACAAAGAAGAACTGAGTGCAATACTTAAGAATTTAAAAGGTGATTTAACCGTAAATATTATCGGTTTAGGATCAAATATACTTATTAGAGATGGCGGAATTAAAGGTCTTGTAATAAAACTTGGAAGAAACTTTGGTACCATTGAAGAAAATGAAAATCACATAAACGTTGGATCTTATGTGCCTGATAGAATATTATCAAATTATTGTCTAAAAAATTCCTATAGTGGATTTGAATATTTATCAGGTATCCCTGGATCAATTGGAGGCGCAGTATACATGAACGCTGGTTGTTACGGAACTGAAGTTAAAGATATTTTCTTGAAAGCTTACTGTTTAGATTATGATGGCAACACAAGAACATTTGAAAATACTAGCGATACATTTTCATATCGTAAAAATAACATCGTAAATAATTTAATTGTAATTGATGCTGATTTTAAAAAAACAAAAGGAGATTTTCAAACAATAGAACATAAAATGAAAGAAGTGGTGAGTTCAAAAAAAACCACTCAACCAGAGAAAATAAGAACTGCAGGAAGTACGTTTAAGAATCCCAAAAAAAGTATAGGTAAAAAAGCATGGGAATTAATTGAAGAGTCTGGCCTTAGATCGTTTAAAATGAATGGCATTTCTCTATCTCCCAAGCATGCTAATTTTATTGTAAACCAGCAATTTAAATCATCAAATATGATTGAAGATTTTGGTGAGGTAATAAGAGAAAAAGTTTTTAATCAAACAGGTATTATGCTCGATTGGGAAATACAAATCATAGGAGATCGATGAAATCAAAAAAAAGAGTGATGCTGATTTATGGAGGCATATCCTCTGAAAGAGAAATTAGTATTATTTCATCTATTGGCATAAATGAGTCATTGATACGCAATAATTACGAAGTAATTAAAATTGATGCTGATGAAAATTTAGAGAAGGAAATAAAAAAATATAAGCCAGATGTAATATTTAATGCACTACATGGTACTTGGGGAGAAGACGGGAAGGTTCAAAAAATAATTGAATCAACAAATGTTCCATATACTAACTCAGGGATTAAAGCATCTGAACTAGCGATGGACAAGCATAAGTCTTCAGAGGTATTCACTAAGATGAATTTGTGTTATCCGAATACCAAATTAACAAGTCTTAAATTAATTGAAGGTAAAGATATTATGAATTATCCCTATGTTTTGAAGCCAAGAAATGAAGGATCAAGTGTGGGAGTGGGCATAATAAAGAATGATGATGATAAGGAAAAATATATTGATCTAAATAAAGAAAGAGATGAAATTCTTATTCAAGAGTTTATTGATGGAAAAGAAATTCAAGTAGCAATATATGGTGACAATAAAACTGGATCTATTGAAATAGATCCAAAAAATGAATTTTATGATTACGAGTCTAAATATTTTGATAACGGAGAAACTAAACATATTATTCCTCCAAGGATAACTGAAGACCAGATAGTCTTTGTTGAAAATCTCGCTCTTAAAGCTCATAACGCGTTGGGATGTAAGGGAATTTCTAGAACTGACTTTATACTTGAAAAAGACAGTGGAATTTTTTACATACTTGAAGTCAACACTCAACCTGGTATGACACCTACTTCACTTGTTCCTGAAATTGCTAAAAGTAAAGGAACAGATTTTGATGAATTAATAAATTGGATTATCGATGATGCAAGTACAAATCGTTAAGTATACAAATATTATTTCAATTATATTTATATGTATTTTTATGTTAACTGGATTATCATACTTTTATTACCCTCAATTATTTCCAAATATATTTGAAATAAAGCATATAAAAGTTATTGATAGTCAACAGTCTAAAGAAACTGATATTAGAGAAAAAATAAGTAATTTATCTGATAACTTATTATTGTTAGATAAACAAATCCTACAAAATGAAATAGAACAAGTTCCTTGGGTCAAAAGAGCTAATATAAAAAAGATATTCCCTAATAAAATTCAAGTTCAAGTAATTGAAAATGACCCTTACGCTATTTTTTTAAATGAAGGCGTTCCTTTTTTAATTGATTTAGATGGTACAATAATAACTCAGATTTCAGATCAAAGTATTGATACAAGCATGATTCAAATACTCGGTGAGAAAGCAAATGAAAATCTGGAAAGTCTTATTAAGTCTATTAATATTCACTTCCCAGAATTGTTAAATGATATCAAAAGCCTCGAGTATATTGAATTGAGAAGATGGAATATGAAACTTAGAAGAGATTTAAAAATTAAATTTCCAGATGAAAAAATTGATCAATCAATAATTAATTTAAAAAGACTTTTTGTTGAACAAAATGTCTCTGAAAGCAACATTATTGAAATCGATCTAAGGATACATGGTAGAGCGTCTGTTAAAGTATTGGAGGGCAAAGTTAAATTTGGTGTTGATGAAATATAATGGCAAAAGAAACAATTAATGTAATTGATATAAGGTCAGATAAAATTATATGTTTAGTTGCTCAAGAAATCCAACTACTAGATAAAGGCAAACTTACTCAATTAATCGGAGTAGGTGTTTCAAGACTTCCAGTTACATGCCAAAAACCCCTTGCTTTAGATGATATTTCTCTTAAGCAACATATATCTGAGGCTGTAAAAGCTGCCGAAAATGAAACATCAACTACCATAGATAAAGTCACTATTAGTATTTCTGATAATATGCAGTCTCAACATTTGACACATGAGGTTAAATGTATAGATGCTAAAATTACATCAGATGACATTAAATCTTTTTTTTCGTCTAAAGAATTTAGTGATTTATATACAANTAATAATGAACCATTGCATTCATTTCCAATCAGCTATCAAATTGATAATAACAAAATAGTATCTGATCCAATTGGATTAAGTTCTGAAATCTTGAGGACAACATGGCATGTTGTTTCNGTATCAAAAGATTTTTTGAAGAAGATACATAATATATTTAGTGAACTTGACATTAATGTTCACCAAGCTGTTTCAAGCTTCTATGCTTCTAGTTTAGCAGCNCTTAGAGANTCAGAGTCAGATCTTGGTTCAATTTGCATAGATATTCAAAAGAACCAAACTTACTTATCTTATACTTTCGATAATCAACTTATTGGATTTGACTCAGTAAAAATAGGAACATTTCATTTTGCAAATGACATTTCCCAGATTAAATCAATATCTATAGATGAGTCTGAAATATATCGCAAAAAATATGACACACACAATATTGATAAAAAAAGAAATACTGCAGATGAACAAATATACCAAATTTATTTATCAAGAGCTGAAGAGTTAGCTG
>JGI24820J26691_1000459_pt1 | contig 12286 bp, 7 predicted proteins | sample METZYME_5_50m_FD_26691 | JGI IMG/M metagenome (IMG submission 26691) | reverse complement strand
TCTTGTAAAGAAAAAAATTCAATTGATGTAAGTACGGTATTTAGATATAATGAACACAAGAATATTAATTCACTTGATCCCATTTTTGCAAAAGATATTGCTAACATTCAAGCAGTAAATCAAATTTTTAATGGTCTTGTTGAAATGGANAATAATTTAAATGTTGTTCCATCAATAGCAAAAAGTTGGGAAATTTCACAGAATGGNAAACTGTATACTTTTAAAATTGATACAACAGTAAAGTTNCACCCACATCCAAAACTCAAAAAAAGAAATGTTACTGCATATGATTTTGAATATAGTTTTAACAGATTAATTGATCCTGTAAATGCNTCCCCAGGAAGATGGGTTTTTGACAAAGTNGATAAATTCAANGCCAAAAATGATTCAATTTTCGAAATCGAACTAAAATTTCCATTTAATGCATTTTTAGGAATACTGACTATGAAATATTGCTCAGTTGTTCCAAAAGATATTGTGGAATTTTACAATGATGATTTTAGATCTAATCCTGTAGGAACAGGACCTTTTAAATTTAAGAGATGGGAGGAAAATATTAAACTCGTTTTGAGAAAAAATAATGATTACTTTCAAACCGATTCATCAGGAATTCAATTGCCATACTTGGAGGCAGTTTCAGTAACCTTTCTTCCAGAAAAACAAAGTGAATTCTTACAGTTAGTAAAGGGTAAGATTGATTTTATTTCTGGTCTGGACAACTCTTACAAAGATGAAATTATGAATTATGATGGAAGTTTGAATAAATATTATGAAAATAAAATAAATATGTTACGTGGTCCTTACTTAAATACAGAGTATCTGGCTTTTTTTATGGAATCGGAAAAAAATGAAATTAAATCAGATTTAATAAGAAAGGCAATAAATATTGGGTTTGATAAAGCAAAAATGATAAAGTACTTAAGAAATGGCGTTGGAATGCCTGCAAATACTGGATTTATCCCAATTGGATTACCAGGACACAGAGAAACAAATTTGAATAAATATAATCCAGATCTTGCAAAAAAATATGTGGAAGAGTTTAAGAAAATATACAATAATGTACCGTCCTTAAAACTAACAACATCAAGTAATTACCTTGATTTTTGTGAATTTATTCAAAAGGAGCTAGAAAAATTGGGTATTGAAATTATAATAGATGTTATTCCTGGGTCTGCATTAAAACAAGCTAAAGCCAGTGGAAAATTAGATTTCTTTAGAGCAAGTTGGATTGCCGATTACCCAGACGCAGAAAACTACTTATCACTATTCTACAGTAAAAATTTTGCCCCTAACGGACCCAACTATACTCATTTTAGTGATGATGATTTCGACAAAATATACGANCGTTCTTTAAAGATAACAGATCCCGAAAAATCTAAGTTAATATACTCAGAATTGGATTCNATAATNTCTAGTAAATCTATTATAGTTCCTTTATTTTATGACGAGGTTGTTAGATTTGTTTCTAAAAACGTAAAAGGAATGGAAATTAATGCAACTAACTTATTAGATTTGAGAAAAATAAAAAAAGTAAACTAAAGGTATTTTTTCATTACCACACTATTTACTTCAAATCCGTTTCTAGCATAAAAATTAACCAATTTTTCTTTGCAAAAAAGTGTTATTCGGTAACAGCCCTTGATTTTAGCAACTTTAATTAACTCTTTAATCAATGAAACGCCGATCAACTTTCCTCTTACATCTGAGTCGACAACAATATCTTCGATATGACCGGCCACTTCCCCCCTTACCTTATTTTCAATAACAACACTACCATAGGCGACGACTTTTCTTTTGTAGATACCAACAATAGAGTTTGACCCTGTGTTTTCTTTAAAATTATTCCAAGCCTCATCCTTATTAATAGAAGAGGTGTCAATTTGTTTTAATTGATTTAATAGAGTAAATACTTGTTCTAAATCCTTTCTTTCAATTTTTCTGAATACAACTTTTGACATATCAAAATTTCATGATTTAGGATAAATGTAAAAAAAAAGCCTCTCAATTTGATTTTGGAGGCCTTATAATTTCTTTATCTGAAACTATTTTTTATTAAATTTAGCATATTTGGTCTTAAACTTATCAATCCTTCCTGCAGTATCAACCAACTTAGCTTTTCCTGTGTAATAAGGATGAGAGGTTCTGGAGATCTCTAATTTTACTAGAGGGTAATCCACCCCGTCTACAGAAACAGTTTCGGATGTCTGTGCAGTAGATTTAGCTAAGAATATGTCATTATTTGACATGTCTTTAAAAGCAACAAGTCTATAGTTTTCAGGATGTATACCTTTTTTCATTTTTCTAATTTTGAGCTGCAAATTTATTGATTTTTTAATATTAAACAATGATTGATGAAAATTAATTTAATTTTTATGGAATATCGTTTTTGTATATTTGAATCAAATTATAGAAATCATGGAAGATAACCTCAAAAAAAATACAATTGATTTAGGAGTTAAATTGGGCACAATCTTATTTATTGTAACTGCAATAATCTATGTTATTGACATAAAATTATTTACCGATTTTACCACTATGTTAGCCTACATGGTTCCTGCACTTGGAGTCAGTATTTACTCTGTAATAAGTGCTAAAAAAATTCAAAACCAAATTATTTCTTTTAAAGAGGCATTCACGGCTTATTTTTTGTGTATTGCAATTGGTTATTTAATAGTTACGTTAGGAAATATCGTACTTTTTAAGTTTATTGATCCAAGTGCTGCAGATTTAATCCACGAGGAAATAATGATTACTTCAAAAGAAATGTTGGAAAATTTTGGTACTCCCTCCGAAATTGTTTCAGCCACGATGGATGAAATGCAAAATAATCACTCCTTTTCCTATACAGCTATTTTTCAGAATTATGCAAATGCACTATTAAGAAATGCTATTTTTGGTTTACTTGTAGCTGCAATCTTCAAAAAATCATAAAATTATTAATGGATATCTCCGTAGTCATACCTCTTTTGAATGAAAAGGATTCTCTTAAAGAATTATCCGATTCTATCTCTGATGTTATGAAAAGTTACAACTTTTCGTATGAGATAATTTTTATTGATGATGGAAGCAGTGACCAATCATGGAATACTATTGAAGAACTATCTTCAAAATCAAATTCGGTAAAAGGAATTAAATTTCAAAGAAATTATGGAAAATCTCAGGCCTTGCATGCAGGTTTTCTAAAATCACATGGCAAAGTTGTCTTTACAATGGATGCGGATCTACAAGATGACCCTAAAGAAATCCCAGCAATGTATGATATGATTATGAATGATAATTTTGATTTAGTCTCGGGTTGGAAGAAAAAGAGACTTGATTCAATAATATTTAAAAATATCCCATCAAAAATCTTCAATTTCGCAGCAAGGATTACATCTGGAATAAGATTAAATGATTTCAACTGTGGGTTAAAAGCTTTTAAAAAAGATGTAGTTAAAAGTATAAACGTTTACGGAGAGATGCATAGATACATTCCAGTTCTCGCAAAAAATGAAGGATACAAAAAAATTGGAGAAAAGATTGTTAATCATAGAGCTAGAAAATATGGAAATACAAAATTTGGTCCAAGCAGATTTTTATATGGTTTTTTAGATCTATTAACAATATGGTTTATTTCAAGTTTCGGCAAAAGGCCGATGCATCTCTTTGGTTCACTTGGACTTATTTTGATTTCTACTGGATTTTTATTTGCAGCATACCTTGGCTACGATAAAATAATTGTAAATCCGGGGGGCAGGCTAATTACAGAAAGACCTGAGTTTTACATTAGTTTGGTTACAATGATTATTGGTAGTCAGTTCTTTTCAATGGGTTTTATTGGTGAACTAATGTTAAAAAGCATAAATCAAAAACCCCAGTACGTGATTCATAAGGAAATAAATTTGTGATTAATTTAACAGGTGGTCATATGAAAATTTTCTTCGATAAGCATAATTTTGAAGTCAATTTGATCAATGAATAGCATAATAAAAAAAAATATTGAAGAGTGGTCTAAGCATCCATTTTGTGATGATACTCATAAAAAACTAAATCATTTAAAAAATGATAAAGCTAGATTGACTGATGCCTTTTACAAAAATCTAGAATTTGGAACTGGTGGTATGAGGGGGTTAATGGGTATTGGAACAAACAGGATAAATAAATATACTATAGGAAAGAATACCCAGGGAATTTCTAATTTTATTAATAGAAATTTTGATAAAAATAAATCTGTTGTAATTGCTCATGATTGTAGACACAATAGTAGTGAATTAGCAAAAGTTGTGGCTGATGTTTTTTCAGCGAATTCCATTAAATCCTTCTTGTTTTCTGATTTGAGACCGACTCCTGAACTTTCATACGCAGTGAGAAAATTAAATTGCATATGTGGGATCGTGTTAACAGCATCTCACAATCCTCCGGAGTATAATGGATTTAAGGTATATTGGNAGGATGGAGGTCAAATAGTTCCACCCATCGATAATTTTTTAATTGAAGAAATNGAAAAGTTGAAATTTAATGACATAAATTTCAACCCTAATCAGGAGTTGATTGAAATGTTGGNTGAAGAAACAGATGATCAATTTATTNAAATATGCCTAAAAAATGGACTGAATAAAGANGTTAAAAGTAGAGCTTCTAATAAAATTGTATTCACTGCCTTACATGGCACCTCTTCTACTATAATACCAAAATTATTCAAAAAAGCAGGATATAATAATATAAGTTATGTAGAGTCCCAAATGATACCTGATGGAGATTTTAGCACTGTTAAATCTCCAAATCCAGAGGAGGTTGAATCAATGGATATGGCATTAAAACTTGCAAATGAAATAGAGGCCGATATTGTTATAGGTACTGACCCTGATGCCGACAGACTAGGTGTTGCAATAAGAGACCTGGAAGATAATTTAAGACTAATTAACGGAAACCAATTGATGGTTCTAATATTTGATTATATTCTTAATAAAAAGAAATCTGAAAAGAAATTAAATAAAAGTCATTTTGTCGCTTCGACAGTTGTTTCCACGCCGATGATTAAAAATATTGCTGATTATTATAATGTTGATTGTAAACTTAGCCTAACCGGATTTAAATGGATTGCCAAAATGATTGAAGATTTTCCAGACCAAAAGTTTTTAGTTGGTGGAGAAGAAAGTTTTGGATTAATGATTGGTGATGATGTTAGGGATAAAGATGCTTTGACAGCTAGCTTGGCTGCTTGTGAAATGATTTCTTATTACAAAGAAAAAAATTCATCTGCATTCAAAGAACTTATAAAACTCTACACATTCATGGTTTTTATAAAGAAAAATTAATTTCAATTGTCAAAAAGGGTGAAAAGGGTAAAAATGAAATAAATAAAATTATCGATGATTTCAGAAAAAAACCATTAGATTTTATTTTGGAATCCAGAGTAAAATACTTTTGTGATTATTCAATTTCAATTAGGATGGATTTGATCAACGGAAGCTCTGAAAAGATAGTTTTACCAAAGTCTAATGTAATTGAATTTGAATCGTTGGATGGCAGCAAAATAATTTTAAGACCAAGCGGTACAGAGCCAAAAATTAAAATGTATATTTCAGTGAATACCAACTTAATTAGCATTAGTAAATTTGAAATGGTAGATAAAATTTTAAATCATAAGATTGATGAAATTATTAAAAGTGTTGACTTATGAATACAAACTATTTCAATAGAATTTTTGGATATGCCTGGGTGTATAAAAAGTATTTTGTATTAAATATTATCTCAAATATTTTTTATGCCTTTTTTGGTACACTTTCAATGATTTCGTTATTTCCAATGTTAAAAGTTCTTTTTGATCAAACTGAACAACTAAATCAACCCCCTGTCTGGGAAGGCATTTCTCAAATTGCTGATTATGTTGAAAATTATCTGAATTACTTTGTAACAACTAAAAAAGCATCTGGAAGCGATGACGTACTGATATTTATGGTTTCAATAATCATAATTACTTTTTTACTAAAAAATCTATTCAATTACCTGGCTATGTTCTTTATAACATTTTTAAGAAATGGCGTAGTTAGAAATATCAGAAATGAAATTTATGCACAAATCATAAAATTATCCCTAAGCTTCTACTCTGAGAAAAAGAGAGGTGACATTGTAGCCAGGATATCATCCGACGTACAAGAATTAGATAATTCTTTTCTTTCAATATTTGAATTAATTGTAAAAGACCCCTTGATGGTTTTATTCACACTTGTTTCAATGTTCATAATAAGTCCAAAACTAAGTTTATTTGTTATTATTTTTATACCGCTATGTGGATTTGTTATTTCTGTTGTTGGAAAATCATTGAGAAGAAAATCCCTTAAAGTACAAAAAGAACAAGGTCAATTTATTTCACTTGTAGACGAAACTTTATCAGGGATGAAAATTCTTAAGATTTTTAATGCTGAAAAAAAGTTTATCGAAAAATTTACAAATTCCACAAAAAGATTTTACACATTCTCAAATAGTGTTTTAAATAGAAAAAATCTTGCTAGTCCTTTGAGTGAGTTTTTAGGTATATCTTCAATTGCTGGAGTCCTATGGTTTGGAGGGATTATGGTTTTAAATGAAAACTCGCTAGATGCTAGTGCATTCATTGTATATCTTGGACTTGCCTATAATATTTTAACTCCTGCAAAATCNTTAAGTAGAGCAACCTATAAGGTNAAAAAAGCATCTGCNGCCGCTGAGCGAATNTTTCATGTAATTGATAATAAAACAGTTGTTAAAGAGGATATTAATGCAATAAATATTAAATCTTTTGATAATAAGATTGATATAAAAAATATTTCATTTTCATATGACGAAGATATTGTTATCGATAAATTTAATTTATCCATCCCCAAGGGAAAAAATATTGCTTTAGTTGGCCAGTCTGGTAGTGGAAAATCTACNATTGCTAATCTAATTTGCAGATTCTATGATGTNGACATGGGCTCAATTAATATAGACGGAAATGATATTAAAAAATTATCAAAAGACTCACTTAGAGAATTAATAGGATTAGTTACACAAGATTCAATCTTGTTTAATGATTCTATTAAAAACAACCTTCTAATTGCTAAACCCCATGCGTCAGATTCAGAATTAATTGATTGTTTAAAAATTGCTAACGCTTGGAGTTTTGTAAAAAAATTGTCAAAAGGTATTGATAGTAATATAGGAGACTCTGGAAATAAACTTTCAGGGGGTCAAAAACAAAGGTTAAGTATCGCTAGAGCGGTTTTAAAAAATCCTCCAATTTTGGTTCTTGATGAGGCAACTTCAGCTCTTGACAGCGAAAGCGAAAAGCTTGTTCAAAGTGCTTTGGAAAATCTAATGAAAAATAAGACTTCAATCGTAATTGCACATAGACTATCTACAATTCAAAATGCTGATATGATTATTGTTCTTCATAAGGGAAAAATAATCGAATCAGGAGTACATAAAGAGCTAATGAAAAGAAAAGGGGTTTATAGTAATCTTGTTAAAATGCAGTCAATATAAAGAGCTGTTTAAAAAAGGTGGATAACTATTTATTTTAGTCAATTTATTTATTTACTTAATAAATTATTTTCAATTAAATTTAGTAATCATATTTATACTAAATGATTTCATTTTTTGAAGCTAAAGATCAGTCAATTTTTGCCGTTCAATCTAAAAAATCTTTAAGCGAAAAGGAGATAAAAAAACTTGAGTGGTTATTTGGTGATGCAACCTTACTTACAAATTCAGAATTAAATAAAGATTTGATTGGGCCTCGAGCAGCAATGGTTTCCCCTTGGAGTACTAATGCTGTAGAAATTTGTCAAAATATGGGCTTACAATCTATACTAAGAATTGAAAAATATAAACCTGCCAATGATGATTCTATTGATTTTGATCCAATGTTAAATGAAAAGTTCAAAAGTCTCAAACAAGATATTTTTTCTGTAAATGCCACGCCTGATAAAATAAAATACATACAAAATATAGAAAAATATAACCAGGATGAAGGTTTAGCACTGAGTCGGGATGAAATAATTTATTTAAATGATGTATCCAAAAAAATCAATAGAGAATTGACGGACTCTGAAATATTTGGGTTCTCACAAGTTAATTCCGAGCACTGTCGACATAAAATATTTAACGGAAAATTTGTAATTGATGGGAATGAGAAAGATGAGAGCCTTTTTTCATTAATTAAAAAAACTTCAAAGGTAAATCCTGAAAATATAGTTTCTGCTTATAAAGATAATGTTGCTTTTATCAAGGGACCTAAAATAATTCAATTTGCACCCTCCAAATCTGACGAAGCAAATTTCTATATTTCTAAAGAAATTGATACTGTAATTTCTCTTAAAGCAGAAACGCACAATTTCCCCACCACTGTTGAGCCGTTTAATGGNGCAGCAACCGGCTCCGGAGGAGAAATAAGAGATAGATTAGCTGGAGGTAGGGGTTCAATACCATTAGCAGGTACAGCTGTATATATGACTCCATATTCAAGAATAAATGAAAAAGAATGGGAAAAAAATATTTGTGAGAGAAAATGGCTTTATCAATCTCCGGTTGAAATATTGATTAAAGCCTCCAATGGTGCGTCAGACTTTGGTAATAAATTTGGACAACCGCTTATTTCAGGATCAGTATTTACATTTGAAAATGACGATAACGGAGAAATACAATCATACGATAAAGTTATAATGTTAGCCGGTGGAATTGGTTTTGCCAATAAAAACCATTCTATAAAAAATAAACCAAAAAAAGACGATTTGATTGTAATTATGGGTGGTGATAACTACAGAATTGGAATGGGAGGAGCAGCTGTTTCATCAGCAGATACCGGAGAATTTTCAACCGGAATTGAATTAAATGCCATACAAAGATCCAATCCTGAAATGCAAAAAAGAGTTGCAAATGCAATTAGAGGCACTGTAGAAAATGATGAAAATTGTATAGTATCAATTCACGATCATGGTGCTGGTGGCCATTTAAATTGCTTAACAGAGTTGGTAGAGGAAACCGGTGGATTTATAGAATTAGATAATCTTCCCATCGGAGACCCAACGCTTTCAAATAAAGAAATAATTGGTAATGAATCCCAGGAAAGAATGGGATTAATCATCAAAAGAGAAAATATACATGAGTTTATTCAAATATGTGAGAGGGAGAGAGCGCCGGTATATATCGTTGGGAAAGTTACTGATGATGGTAGATTTACAATATATTCTGAAAAAACAAATCGTAAGTGTGTAGACTTAGATTTAGGACATTTTTTTGGAAGTTCCCCTCAGACGATATTGAAAGATAAAAGTGTATCGAAAAAATATAATCAAATCAAATATTCAACTAAACTTGTTCACAGATATGTTGAACAACTATTTAGCTTGGAATCTGTAGGCTGCAAAGATTGGTTGACAAATAAGGTGGATAGATGTGTTGGCGGTAAAGTTGCAAAACAACAATGTGTAGGCGAATTACAATTACCACTAAACAATTGTGGGGTTATGGCATTAGACTTTTCTACAAGACACGGGGTAGCAACTTCTATTGGCCATTCTTCAATATCTGCACTTATTGACCCTGAGTCTGGCAGTAAAAATAGTATTGCGGAAGCATTAACTAATATAATTTGGGCTCCAATTGAAAATAATTTAAAAGGAGTATCTCTCTCAGCTAATTGGATGTGGCCATGTAGGAATTATGGTGAAGATGCTAGACTTTACAAAGCAGTTGATTCGTTATCAAAATTTGCAATTGAATTAGGTATAAATATTCCAACAGGAAAGGATTCTCTTTCAATGAATCAAAAATATGAAGACATTGAAGTCAAATCACCAGGAACCGTTATTATTTCAGCAACTGCTCATTGTAGTGATATTTACAATATCATAGAGCCACCTTTAAAAGCTAATAAAGGTTCTGTTTTTTATATCAATCTATCTTCGGATGATTATAAATTAGGCGGCTCCGCCTTTTCCCAAATTATTGGTAATATAGGTGTTGATACGCCTACGATTAATGATTCTAAATATTTTTTAAATGTTTTTGATACAATTCAGAAAATGATAAAAAAGAAACTTATTATCTCAGGTCATGATGTTGGTTCAGGTGGACTTATAACAACCTTAATGGAAATGTGTTTTTCTACTAATAATATTGGAGCAAAAATTGATTTAACTTCTTTAAATGAAAAAGATTCAGTCAAACTATTATTTTCTGAAAACAGCGGGATAGTTATACAATGTAAAGATAAAAAATCAGAAAAAGAAATAATGGATAGTGGCATACGAGCCTATAGAATTGGTGAAGTTACTAATAGCAATAATTTAGTAATAAAAAACCATGATAATGATTTTTTATTTGATTTAGACAAGTTTCGTGACTATTGGTTTAGCACATCAACATTACTTGATAAAAAACAAACATCCAATAACTTAGCTGATGTAAGATTCAAAAATTATAAAAAACAACCTCTTAAATACAAATTTCCTAAAAACTTTGAAGGTAATTTGATAAAATTGAAATCAGAGAAAAAGCCCATAGCAGCTATACTTAGAGAAAAGGGAAGCAACAGTGAAAGAGAACTAGCTAATGCCCTACACATCGCTGGATTTGATGTTAAAGATGTTCATATGACTGACCTTTTAAGCGGAAAGGAAAATTTAAAGGATGTTAAATTTTTAGGTGCAGTTGGTGGTTTTTCAAACTCAGATGTTCTTGGTTCAGCTAAGGGCTGGGCAGGATCATTCAAGTATAATGAAAGTGCACAAAAAGCAATTAAAAACTTTTTCACCAGAGATGATACTCTTTCAATAGGAATATGTAACGGATGTCAATTATTTATGGAGCTAGATTTAATTTATCCTAAACATGAAGAGCATGGAAAGATGACTTTTAATGATTCAAAAAAACACGAAAGTAATTTCACGTCCGTAAAAATTAACACCAATAATTCAGTTATGCTAAACTCCCTTGAACAATCAACCTTAGGTGTTTGGATTAGTCATGGAGAAGGAAAATTTAAACTTCCCTACTCTAAAAAAAATTATAATATTGTTGCTGAATACGGATATTCAGAATATCCTTCAAACCCCAATGGTTCAGATTATAATACCGCAATGTTATGTAGCAATGATGGAAGGCACCTCGTAACAATGCCTCATATTGAAAGGTCAATATTTAAATGGAATTGGGCATATTACCAAAATGGCAGGGAGGATAAACTAAGCCCATGGATATTAGCTTTTGTTAACGCAAAAAACTGGATTTTAGAAAATTCTTGATTTTCGGAATAATTTTTGCCTAGATATTCCAAATACAAAATGAAAAGAAATCTATTTTTTCTTATTTTAATTTTAGTAGTTCAGCTTGCATTTTCTCAGCAATCTAATACTTATTATAAAATCAAAATTAATTACTCAGATCAAGCTGATTTACAAGAGCTTGCTAATAGCGGTATTTGTTTAGATCATGGCTTCCATAAAAAAAATCATTTTTTTATTTCTGATTTTTCAGGTGATGATTTAAAAATAATTAATTCATTAGGGTTTACATATGAAGTTTTAATTGAAGATGTAGTAAGCTTTTATCAGAACAGAAATAAATCCTCTTCATTTAGTAACTCAAACGAGTACTGTGATTACGGAGATGATGATATTACAACTCCACTAAATTATGACTTTAAAAATGGAAATGATTTTGGTGGTTTTTACACTTACAGTGAGATGATTGATGAACTTGATGACATGCAAAGTCAATATCCTAATATAATTTCGCAAAGGGTTGACTTAAAAGATAATAATTATAATGGGGCTCCACATATTCATGAGACTTATGAGGGTAGATTTTTACAACTTGTAAAAATATCTGACAATCCAAATATCGATGAACAAGAACCCCAAATTCTTTATACAGCTCTACATCACGCAAGGGAACCAGGATCGATGCAACAATTGATATATTTCATGTGGTACTTACTTGAAAATTATGATTCGAATGATAGTATTAAACAGATTATTGATAATTCAGAACTGTATTTTGTCCCGTGTGTCAACCCTGACGGATATATTTACAATGAGACTAGTGAGCCTAATGGAGGTGGAATGTGGAGAAAAAATAGAAGAGATAGTCATGGAGTAGACAACAATAGAAATTATTCGTATATAGATGATAATGGCAATGAAGTTTGGAATACTTCAGGTACATCAAATAACCCAAATGGCCAAACTTATGCAGGAGACGGACCATTTTCCGAAGCTGAAAATAGAGCTATTAGATATTTAGTTGAATCAAAAAATTTCAAACTGGCACTAAACAACCACAC
>JGI24820J26691_1000458_pt1 | contig 12295 bp, 26 predicted proteins | sample METZYME_5_50m_FD_26691 | JGI IMG/M metagenome (IMG submission 26691) | reverse complement strand
TCTGTTGAAGAAAAGTTAATGAAATCTAAATCTTCAGAGGGAGAATCCTAATGGCTAAAGATTTAATTAGAATTTCTTTGAAAGCTTATGATCATAAGTTACTAGATAAGTCTGCAGAGAAAATAATTAGAACAGCAAAATCTACTGGTGCTATAATTTCTGGGCCAATACCATTGCCAACAAAAAGAACAGTTTATACAGTTTTAAGATCTCCATTTATTGATAAGAAATCTAGAGAACAGTTTCAAACCAAAGTTCATAAGAGAGTGGTAGATATTGTTAACTCAACACCAAAGACCGTCGAATCTTTAATGAAGTTAGATTTACCATCAGGTGTTGATATTGAGATTAGAGGATAAATAGAAATGTACGGTTTAATAGGCAAGAAGGTAAAAATGACCCAAGTCTTTAACGATGACGGACATGTTGTTCCAGTTACTCTTGTTGAAGCTGGTCCATGCACTGTATCTCAAATTAAACTTGAAAAAGATAATGGATATAATGCGATACAGCTTGCTTATGGTTCGAAATCAAAAAATAAAACTAATAAACCTACAGCAGGTCATTTATCAAAATCTAAATTAGAAACTGCAAAAGTTTTAGCTGAATTTAAATCAATAGATGATTTTGAATATAAAATTGGTCAAACCTTTAATTCATCAATTTTCAATATTGGAGAAATAATTGATGTTAGAGCAAAATCAAAAGGAAAGGGTTTTGCTGGAACTATTAAAAGACATGGTTTTGCAAGGCAGGATGCAACACATGGTAATAAACATACTGAACGTAAACCAGGTTCTATTGGACAAGCTTCGTGGCCATCAAGAGTTTTTAAAGGTATGAAAATGGCTGGAAGAAAAGGTTCTGATAATGTTACTGTAAAGAATTTAGAGATTGTAGATATAGACAATGAAAAGAATTTATTATTTATTAAGGGTGCGATTCCTGGAGCTAATAATTCTCCAGTATATCTATTAAAGAAATGAAGATAAAATCAATAGATACAAGTAAAGAATTTAAATTAAATGACTCAATTTTTAAGGTTGAGATGAATGATCAGGTTGTCTACCAATCTGTTGTTGCTGAATTAAATAACTTAAGGCAAGGAACTAGTTCTACAAAAAATAGATCTGCAGTTTCTGGTGGAGGTAAAAAACCATTCAGACAAAAAGGAACTGGTAATGCCAGACAGGGTACAAGTAGATCACCATTGAACAGAGGTGGTGGATCAATTTTTGGACCATCTCCAAAAACTTTTTCAAAAAAAGTTAATGTTAAAACAAAGCATTTAGCTTTTAAGTGCATTTTATCTGATAAGGTAAAGAATGATTCATTTATGGTTGTTGAAAAGCTCCCTTCTTCAGAAAAAACAAAAGAATTTATATCATTTTTAAAAGATAAAAATATTAATAATAGAAAGATTACAATGGTTAGTTCAACTATTGATGAAAAACTAGAATTATCTTCAAGAAATGTACCGCATATAATGCTCGTAAAAGCTAAATCTTGCTCAGTAAGAGATTTATATGATAATGACATCATTCTTATTGACAAAGATGGTCTTGAAGAAATTTCAAAAAGATTTGAGGCTAAAAACTAATGAGCCATTTTTCAAAGATATTAATTAGACCAATTGTTACTGAAAAAATGACTGCGTTACAAGAGTCATCAAATAAGTATGCTTTTGAGGTACCTGTTAATGTAAATAAAATTGAAGTTAAAAAAGCAGTTGAGGAAAAATTTAATGTTAAAGTCTCTAAAGTTGCTATTTCAAATAGAAAAGGTAAAGCAAAAGAAATGACTGTTAAAAGTAATGGCAGAACTATTAGAACAACAGGTTTTGCAAAAAGTAAAAAAAGAGCCATTGTCACATTATTAGATGGCTACAACATAGATTTATTTAGCGTATAGAAAAAATTATGGCAATAAGACAACTAAAACCAGTTACACCAGCTTCTAGATTCACTTCTAGACCCGATTTTTCAGAGATTACAACTGATAAGCCAGAGAAATCTCTTGTTAGAAAGTTAAAAAAATCAGGTGGTAGAAATAATAGAGGAAGAATTACTTCAAGAAGAAGAGGTGGTGGACATAAACGTAGCTACAGAATTATCGATTTTAAAAGAAATAAATTTGATATAGAAGGTAAAGTAGCAACCATCGAATATGATCCTAATAGAAGCGCATTTATAGCTCTGATTCATTATGTTGATGGTGAAAAAAGATACATCATTCAACCTGATGGTTTAAAAGTTGGAGATAAAGTTATTTCTAGCGAAAAAGCGGAGTTAAAAACTGGTAATGCAATGCAGCTTTTAAATATACCATCAGGCCAATTTGTTCATAACATTGAAATGATTCCTGGTAAAGGTGCCCAAATGGCTAGAAGTGCAGGTGCATATGTACAAGTAATGGCACANGATAATNNTATGGTNACCTTAAAAATGCCTTCNGGTGAAGTAAGAATGGTTCCNGATAAATGCCTTGCAACTATTGGAGTTGTTGGAAACAAACAACATGAATTAGTTCGCTCTGGAAAAGCTGGTAGATCTAGATGGCTTGGAAAAAGACCAAAAGTTAGAGGTGTTGCTATGAACCCAGTTGACCATCCAATGGGTGGTGGTGAAGGTAAGAGCTCTGGTGGTAGACATCCAGTATCTCCTTGGGGTAAACAAACAAAAGGTTTCAAAACTAGAAAAAAGAATAAAAAATCAAACTCACTAATTATTAAAAGGAGAAATGATTAATGGCTAGATCTGTAAGAAAAGGTCCTCATGTTGATTTTAAGCTTTTGAAAAAAGTAATTAAGATGGAAGAGTCTTCTAAAAAGTCTGTAATAAAAACATGGGCAAGAAATTCCATTATTGTTCCCGATTTTGTTGGTCATACATTTGCTGTTCATAATGGAAATAAATTTATTCCAGTTTTTGTGACTGAAAATATGGTTGGTCATAAATTAGGTGAATTTTCTCCTACTAGAACTTTTAGAATGCATTCTGGAGANAGAAAGAAGAAATAATTTATGGANATTACATCAAAAGCTAANAACGTTAGAATTTCTCCNAAAAAATTGAGAATNGTCGCAGATACTGTGAGAGGNCTTAATGTAAATAANGCATTATCTTCTTTAGATCATATGGATCAAAAGGGTGCTTACATTATTAGAAAAACCTTAGCATCAGCGGTTGCTAATGCTCAAAACAACGAAGATTTCAATGCAGATATGAATTTAGTTAGTATTAAAACTATTACTGTCGATGAGGGCCCAGCACTTAAAAGATTTAGAGCTAGAGCCCAGGGTAGAGCAAATAGAATTAAAAAGAGAACAAGTCATTTAAAAATAGTTATAGGGTAGGTATGGGACAAAAGACACATCCAAAAGGTTTAAGATTAGAGGTCAATAAAAATTGGACATCAAATTGGTTTCCTAAGAAAAATTCTTATGCGACTGATTTAGCGCAGGATATTAAATTAAGAAAATATCTTAAAAAAAGATTACAAGATGCATCTGTAGCATCAGTAAATATTGAGAGAACATCTCAGGCAATTACAGTTACAATTCATACCGCCAGACCTGGAATAGTTATAGGTCGAGGTGGTGAAGAAGTATCAAGACTTAAAAAAGAAGTTGCTAAGCTCTGTAACACTGATGATATACATTTAAATATTAATGAAGTAAAAAGACCGGAGTTAAATGCAGAGCTTGTCGGTCAAAATATCGCTGCTCAATTAGTAAAAAAGATGCCATATAGAAGAGTTTTAAATAAAACTATGCAATCAACAATGAGAATGGGAGCAGAGGGAATTAGAATCAATGTATCTGGAAGACTTGGTGGAGTTGAGATCGCAAGATCTGAGAGATTTATGGAAGGCAGAGTTCCTTTACATACTCTAAGAGCCGATATTGATTATGCATTAGTTGAAGCACATACTACTTATGGAATTATCGGTATCAAAGTTTGGATTTGTAATGGTTTTGCAAAGGCTAAAAAATAATGTTAGAACCAAAAAAAATAAAATTTAGAAAAGTTCATCGTGGTAATCGAAAAGGTATGGCAAAGGGTGGTACCGAAGTCAATTTTGGTAGCTATGGAATGAAAGCGATGGAGCCAGGTTGGGTAACAGCCAGACAAATAGAGGCCACAAGAATATCTATTTCTAGAAGGGTTCGTAAAGTCGGAAAGATGTGGATAAGAATTTTTCCTGATAAACCAATTACCAAAAAACCGCTTGAAACCAGAATGGGTAAAGGTAAAGGTTCACCAGAATACTGGGTAGCAAATGTAAAGCCAGGTAGAATATTATTTGAAGTGGAAGGAATTCCGAAAGAATTGGCTCAAGAAGCATTTAGGATTGCAGGAAATAAGTTGGCTATTAAAACCAAGCTTGTTTCTAGAAGAGGTTTAGATGAAAATTGAAGATTTAAGAAAAATGTCAGTTAGTGATTTAAAGTCAAGGCTTGTTGATAATAATGAAAACTTGCAAAAGTATAGATTTCAAAAGTCCATTCAACAACTTGAAGATTATAAATTGATTTCTGAAATGAAAAAAGAAAATGCAAAAATTAATACAATTTTAAAGGAAATTTTAATGAACGAGGATGGCAATGAGTAGAACTACACAGAAATTAACAGGAAAAGTTGTTTCAAGTGCAATGGATAAAACTGTTGTAGTTAGCGTTGAGAGATTGGTAAAACATAAGCTTTATAAGAAATACATTAAGCGTTCCAAAAAATATTATGCTCATGACGAAGGTAATGCATTTAAAGTTGGAGATGTTGTTCAATTAATTTCTACCCGTCCTATTAGTAAAACAAAGAGATGGAGAGCGTCAAAAATAACTGGTGCTGCTAAAAAATAATGATACAACAAGAAACAAAACTAAAAGTTGCTGACAATTCTGGAGCTAAAGTTGTACAATGCTTCAAAGTATTAGGTGGATCAAAGAAAAAATATGCTTCTATTGGGGATGTTGTTGTTGTATCTGTTAAGTCATCAACTCCAGGTGGTATGGTAAAAAAGGGTGAAGTAGCAAGGGCAGTTGTTGTTAGGGTCAAAAAAGAAGTTAGAAGAAAAGATGGATCCTACATAAGATTTGATGATAATGCGGCAGTCATTCTCAATGCTCAAAATGAACCTAAAGGAACAAGAATTTTTGGACCTGTCGCAAGAGAGTTAAGAGAAGGTGGTTATATGAAAATAATTTCAATGGCTCCAGAGGTAATATAATGAAAATTAAAAAAGATATGGTTGTAAAAGTAGTCTCTGGAAACTTTAAAGGTATGTCTGGTAAAGTTTTGAAAGTAATACCTTCAACTAATAGAGCCATTGTTGAAGGAGTTGCTTTGACAAAAAGAGCAGTACGCCCTACGCAAGAAAATCCTCAGGGAGGTTTTAGTGAGAGGGAAAGATCATTACACATTTCAAATCTTATGATTTTAGAGGGTGATAATGCTTCAAGAATTGGTTATAAGATACTTGATGATAAATCAAAAGTAAGAGTATCAAAAAAAACTGGTAAAGAATTAGGTTAATTATGAATACACCAAACTACAAGAAAAAGTATTTAGAAGAAGTAAGACCGCACATAATGAAGAAGTTTAATCTATCAAGCATTATGCAGGTTCCTAAAATAGAGAAGATTACTTTAAATATTGGTATTGGTGATGCTAAAAATAATAAGAAGGCATTACAAGCTGCATTGGAAGAATTAATGCTTATTACTGGACAAAAACCCATAGTAACCAAAGCAAAAAAAGATGTATCAAATTTTAAGGTTAGAAAAGGTTTTCCTGTTGGCTGTAAGGTTACTCTTAGAAAAGATTTTATGTATGAATTTTTAGAAAGATTATGCGCTGTTGCTTTACCTAGAACAAGAGACTTCAAGGGTCTGTCCCACAAGTCATTTGACGGAAAGGGAAATTATAGTTTTGGTATTAAAGAGCAAATTGTTTTTGCAGAGATTGATTATGATAAGGTTGATTCTGTTCGAGGTATGGATGTAATTATCACTACTTCAGCTCTTAATGATGACATTTCATATGAATTATTAAGAGCAATGGGATTACCAATAAGAGAAGTAATTAAAAAAAATAACGACGAGGAACAGGATGGCTAAAAAGTCAAAAATTGTCAGAGAGTTTCATCTACAGAAAAAGGTAGAAAAACACTTTGAACTAAGAAAAGAATTAAGAGCAATTATTAAAGATCCTAATGTGGGAGATGATGAAAAGAACAAAGCGATTGCTAAACTTCAAAAGTTACCTAGAAGTTCAAGTAGAATTAGATTAACAAATAGATGTGCTGTTTCTGGAAGACCAAAAGGTTACATGAGAAAGTTTGGTTTATCTAGAATTACATTTAGAGAGCTAGCACTTAAGGGTGAATTACCTGGTGTTACAAAGGCAAGTTGGTAGGAGAAAAACTATGTCAATGACTGATCCAATAGCAGACTTTTGTACTAGAATAAGAAATGGCTATGCTGCCAATAAAAGATGGGTTGATATCCCTTCATCGATGCTTAAGAAGAGATTATCTTTAGTTTTAAAAGAAGAAGGTTTTATTGACAACTTTGTTTTTGTTGATAAGGATGATAACAAGGAAGATATTAGAGTTTATTTGAGATACAATGATAATTCTCCAGCTATTACTTCTATTGAAAAAATTAGCAAACCTGGAAAAAGAGTATATGTTTCTTGTGGAGATATACCTAGGGTCTTAAATGGTTTAGGTATAAGTGTAATTTCAACACCTAAAGGGGTTATAAGTAACAAAGTAGCGAGAGAGTTAAAGGTAGGAGGAGAGTTGCTTTGCAACATATATTAGTATGTCAAGAGTAGGAAATAGAATTATCAATATACCAGAAGGAGTTACCCTTGATAATAAGGATAATATGCTCCTTGTAAATGGTCCAAATGGAAAACTTGAAGTGAATATTTGTGACGAGGTTTCACTGAATATTGAAGATAAATTAATGACCCTTACAAGAAATAGTGATGATAATGTTGCAAAATCTATGCATGGAACGACAAGACAATTAATATCAAATGCAATCGAAGGTGTAACAGAAGGTTTTTCAAAGCATTTAGAAATCATTGGTGTCGGTTACAACGTAAAACCTCAAGGAAAAAGGTTGGTTTTTCAATTAGGTTTTTCTCATGATATTATTTTCGATTTACCTGATGGAATTGAAGCTGTCGCTCAAAAAAATTCTTTAGAAATCAAAGGTGCTGACAAGCAATTAGTAGGACAAGTGTCTGCAAAAATAAGGTCATTAAGAAAGCCTGAACCTTACAAAGGAAAAGGAATTAGATATAAAGATGAATATGTCCGTTCTAAGCAAGGTAAAACTGTAGGAGGCGGGGAATAATGAAATCTTTAAAAGTTAAAAGAGATCAATATCTTAGAAGAAGAAAAAGATCAAAAAAAGCTTTTCCTGTTAAAGATGAGATGAGAATGTGCGTTTTTAAAAGTACAAAACACATTGAGGCGCAAATTATCGATGATTTTAATCATAAGACCATTGCATCTGCTTCATCAAAAGAAATAGACTTAAGTAAAAAGAAGCTTAATAAAACTGAATTAGCTTCGCTTGTAGGAAAGTCCTTATCAGAAAGAGTAAAAGGTAAAAAAATTAAAAAAATTTATTTTGATAGAAATGGTTTTAAATATCATGGTAGAGTGAAATCATTAGTTGAAGCGGCCAGAAAAGGTGGCATAAAATTTTAATATGGAGCAAATATAAATGAGTATGATAAATTATTCAGAACTTGATCTAAAGGAAGAATCAGTAATAAGAATTAATAGGGTAGCAAAAGTTAATTCTCGAGGAAAAAGATTCAGTTTCTCTTCTTTAGTTGTAATTGGTGATGGAAAACAGCATGTAGGTATAGGTGCAGGAAAAGCCAACGAGGTTATTGTTTCCATTACTAAAGCAAAAGAAAATGCAAAACAAAATTTGGTCAAAATACCTGTACAAAACTTTACTATACCTCATGAGATTATTGGAAAGCATGGAGCAAGCAAAGTTTTATTAAAGCCAGCTCCATACGGTACTGGAATTATTGCAGGATCTGCAGTAAGACTTATTATGGAGCAAGTTGGAATTAATAATATATACTCAAAAGTATTAGGATCAAATAATGCAATGAATGTAGCTAAAGCAGTAATGAATGCTTTAACCAGTCTTCAAGATGTTAGAACTGTAGCTAAAAAAAGAGGTAAAACACCAAAAACACTATTTGAAATTTAATCATGGCAAAGAAAAAATTAAAAATCACACAAATTAAAAGTAGAATTGGATATTCAAGGAAAGCAAAAGCTACCCTTGATGCCTTAGGTTTAAAAAAGATGAACAAATCTGTTGAGCTTGAAGCAAATGAGGCTATTGTTGGTATGATTAAAAAAATTGATTATTTATTAAAAGTTGAGGAAGTATGAAGTTAAATAAGCCGCTTAAATCAGTTAAGAAGACTAAGAGAGTTGGAAGAGGACCAGGTTCCGGGCTTGGCGCTACTTCTGGTAGAGGTCATAAAGGTGCCGGTCAAAGAAGCGGTTTTAAGCACCGCTTTTGGTTTGAAGGTGGTCAGATGCCACTTCATAGAAGAGTCCCAATGAGAGGTTTTAATAANCATAATTTTGCAAAGTCATATGAGATAGTGAATCTATCACAATTATCTAAGTTAAAAGGCAAAAATATTGACTCTGAAGTATTGTCAAAAAATGGTTTAATTTCTTCAGCTTTTTCTCCTGTCAAAATCTTAGGAAATGGTTCAGTTGAAAAGGCAATCAATGTTACAGCTTCAGCTTTTAGCGATTCAGCTGTTAAAAAAATAGAAGATGCAGGTGGAAAGGTAATTATTCAGTGATTGAAAAGATAAGAAATATTTTTGCTATTCCTGAGTTAAGAAGAAAGATAATTTTCACTTTAGGTATTTTAGTGATTGTTAGATTAGGTTCTCAAGTACCAATACCTGGAATTAATCCCGATGCTCTTAGACAGACTATGGAGTCTTTAAATGACACATTTTTTGGTTTATATAACTTATTTACAGGTGGGGCTTTTGGTCAAGCTGCTATTTTTGGTTTAGGAATAATGCCTTATATATCTGTTTCAATTGTCATTCAAATTTTGCAAACAACACTACCATATTTCCAAAGATTAGCAATGGAAGGCGAAAGCGGTAGAGCTAAAATCAATCAAATAACAAGATATGGTACAGTAGTTTTAGCATTTGTACAGGCTATATTTATATCATTACTACTTGAGAGTTATGGTATTGTTTTGAATCCTGGTTTCTTATTTAGATTCACAGCAGTTGTATGTATAACAACTGGAACTATGCTGTTATTGTGGCTTGGGGAAAAAATTACTGAACACGGTATTGGTAATGGTATTTCACTTATAATTATGGTTGGTATTATAGCTGCATTCCCTAATGTTGTTATTTCCGAAATTTCTTATTTTCAACAAGGAGTTAGAGGTATTTTAACCGAACTATTTTTAATGCTTCTCTTTTTCTTTTTGGTAATGATGATTATCTTAGTTCAACAAGGGGTCAGAAAGGTTCCAGTTCAGTATGCGCGAAGAATAATTGGAAGAAAAGTTTATGGTGGTCAAAATACATTTTTACCTCTAAAAATTAACACAGCCGGAGTAATACCAATTATTTTTGCTCAATCAATATTACTTATTCCAGGTACGATAGCTACTTTTTTTGGACAGAATGCAACTCAATCAAATTTCATGTCATGGTTTGCAATGGATCATTGGTTTTCAAACATGTTGTTCGCACTACTAATTATATTTTTTACCTATTTTTATACTGCACTACAATTTGATCCAAATCAAGTTTCAACTACACTAAAACAACAGGGTGGATTTATACCAGGTGTAAAACCAGGTAAAAAGACTGCTGAATTTATCGAAAATATTTTAACTAGAGTTACCCTTCCAGGTGCATGTTTTCTTGGTTTTGTAGCCTTGATGCCTTTCTTTTTACAGAAATTTGCTGGTTTAGATTATGCATATGCATCTTTTTTTGGAGGAACTAGTCTTTTAATTGTTGTGGGTGTAGGTTTAGATACTCTTAGTCAGATTGAATCACATTTATTATCAAGACATTATGATGGTTTTTTAACAAAAGGTAAAGTAAGAAGTAGAAGATAATGGTGAATTTAAATAATCATATTGAAGTCTCAAACATGTCAGAAAGCTGTCAAATTCTTTCAGACACTTTAAATATTGTTGAAAATAATATTCATCCTGGGCAATCTGTTCTAGAGCTAGATGCCATGGCTGAAAATTACATATTATCTTGCAATGCAAAGCCAGCATTTAAAGGTTATGATGGATTCCCTTCAACTTTGTGTGTATCTATTGATGACGAAATTGTACATGGAATTCCAAAAGATATTTGTTTGGAGGAGGGCCAAATTATTAGCATAGATTGTGGAGTCTTAAAAAATGATTTTTATAGTGACTCAGCAAGAACTATTGCTGTTGGAAGTATTTCCAAAGAAAAGCAAATGCTTTTAGATGTTACTAAAGAAGCATTAAATATTGGTATAAAGCAAGCANTGCCNGGTAATAAAGTTTTTGATATAAGTGATGCTATTCAAAAATTTATTGAACCAACTGGCTTTTCTATAGTTAGAGAGCTTGTTGGACATGGAATTGGAAGGAGCCTTCACTTAGATCCTCAAGTTCCTAATTTTTCAGAACCAAAACATTTAGATTTAGATGTAGAATTAAAAGAAGGAATGTGTCTAGCAATAGAGCCAATGATAAATTTAGGTTCNAGANATATTAAAACTGATAAGGATGGATGGACTATTAGGACGCAAGATGGTCAACCAAGTGCACACTTTGAACATTCAATTCTTATAACTAACTTGCAACCCAGAATTTTAACTTAAAAATAATTATGGCAAAACAAGAGTCAATAGAAGTAGAAGGTACAATTAAAGAAGCATTACCAGGTGCAAGATTTAGGGTCACAATAAATCTTGGAGGTAAAGANCATGAAGTATTAGCTCATGTCAGCGGTAAAATGCGTATGCATTTTATTAAAATGTTACCTGGAGACAAAGTAGATCTACAATTGTCTCCTTATGATTTGACTAGAGGAAGAATAACATTTAGGCAATAATATGAAGGTAAAAGCGTCAGTTAAAAAAAGAAGTAGAGATTGTATAATCGTTAAAAGAAAAGGACGTGTATATGTTATTAATAAGAAAAACCCAAGATTTAAGCAGAGGCAAGGATAATGGCTAGAATAGCTGGTGTAGATATACCAAAAGATAAAAAAGTTGCATATTCACTAAGATATGTCCATGGGATTGGCCTTAAGACTGCTATAGATATTTGTGATATGGCTAAAGTCGACCCTAATGTTAGAGTTACAGACTTATCTTCTAAAGAGGAAGATGCTATCAGAAAAGTTATTGTTGATATGAAACTTCTGATCGAAGGTGAATTAAGAAGCGAAAATTTAAAAAATGTTAAGAGACTTCAGGATATAGGAAGTTACAGAGGCGTTAGACATCGTAAGTCACTTCCAGCTAGAGGTCAAAGAACAAAAACAAACTCAAGAACTAGAAGAAGTAAAAAAAGACAAACAATATCATTAGGAAAAAAGGCAGTTTAGATGGCTCAACCTAGAANAAATAAAAAGAAAAAAAAGATAAATGCTAACGGCATTGTGCATATAAAAGCCACNTTCAACAACACAAANATTACTGTTTCCGATGAATTCGGTAATGTAGTTGCTTGGGCTACTGCGGGTAAAGCTGGTTTTAAAGGATCTAGAAAGAATACAGCTTATGCTGCAACAGTTGCATCTGAAAAAGTAGCAAGCGAGGTTGTGAGTATGGGTATGACAACTGTATCAGTCAGAGTTAAGGGTCCTGGTGCAGGAAGAGAGTCTGCAATTAGGGCTTTATCAGCGGCTGGATTACAAGTAACATCAATTTCAGATGTTACCCCACTGCCTCATAACGGTTGCAGACCAAAAAAACAGAGAAGAGTATAATAGATGGCTAAATTAAGTACACCAAAAGGGAAATTAGTAAGAAAGCTAGGAGTCAATATTTTTGGCAATCCAAAATTTGATAGGCTTTTATCAAAAAAGGGTTATGGTCCTGGGCAACATGGTAAATCTGGAAAGAGATTTTCAACTTATTCCGTACAGTTGAAAGAAAAACAAAAAATAAAGTTTACTTATGGAATGTTAGAGAAACAGTTTAGAAACTATTTTAAAAAGGCTTCACAAATGAAAGGTGAGACAGGTCTTAA
>JGI24820J26691_1000457_pt1 | contig 12302 bp, 15 predicted proteins | sample METZYME_5_50m_FD_26691 | JGI IMG/M metagenome (IMG submission 26691) | reverse complement strand
TTATTTGGGTTTGGTGCAATAGCAAACTTTGCTCATCTAGGTGGTCTTGTCTCCGGTATAATATTTGCGATGATATATAAAGTTATGTATTTGGGATGGGGAAAAGCAAATGATTAAAAAAGCTGTTTTACCTGTTGCAGGCTTAGGAACAAGATTTTTGCCCGCATCAAAAGCATTGCCAAAAGAAATGCTTCCAATAATAGATAAGCCTCTTGTTCAATATGCTGTTGAGGAGGCAATAAATATTGGAATCGAAGAAGTAATCTTTATAACTAGTGAAGAAAAATACTCAATTGAGAAACACTTTCAAAAAAATGAATCAATTGAAAAGAAGTTAGTTTTGTCAGGCAAGAGCGAATATGTTGATAAATTAAATCCAAAAATTTTTTCAAACGTAAGCTTTAAATATATCGTTCAAGAAAAACAAAATGGCCTTGGAGACGCTGTTTTGCAAGCTGAATCTGCAGTTGGGGGAGAATCTTTCGCTGTTTTATTACCAGATGACTTATTTTTTTCTAAAAAATCATGTCTTAGTCAATTAGTTGAAACTTACAGCAAAACAAACACATCGGTAATAGCTGTAAATAAAATAGATAAAAAAAATATACATAAGTATGGTGTGATCAAACCTGGAAAAGAAGAATTTGGCGCAATACTCGTAGATGATATTGTTGAAAAACCAACTGCCGATGAAGCACCATCAGACATTGCAGTTTGTGGAAGATACATATTTACATCATCAATATTTAAATTTTTACAAGAAACTTATGCAGATAAATCTGGAGAAATTCAATTAACAGATGCTATAAGATCCCTTTTAATATCTGAAAATGTGCATGCAAGGATTTATGATGGGGAAAAATTTGATTGTGGCAGTAAAAAAGGTTTCGTTCATGCTACCATTGCTCTCGCTTTGAGAGATGAGTCTATCAGTCATGATATTAAAAAGATAATAAAGGAAATTTCTTGAATTTTTTTCTCAAGATTTTTAAATTTTTACCACCAGAGATTGCCCATAATCTTGCTTTAGGATCATTAAATTTTTTATATAAAACTAGATTGCTGAGGTTTTTTTATAACAAGGTAAAATCAGAGCCTAAAGTCTTTGCAGGAATGCATTTTCAAAACATGCTTGGAACAGCTGCGGGTCTTGATAAAAATGGTGATTATATTGATTGTTTGGGTGCGCTTGGATTTGGTTTNTTAGAAGTAGGAACAGTTACACCAGAAAAACAATATGGAAACTCTAAACCTCGAGTTTTTAGAAACTTTNAAGAAAACGCNATTNTTAATAGACTTGGCTTTAATAATAAAGGCGTTGATCATTTGGTTAAAAACCTTAAGTCNAGAAAATATGATGGTATTGTTGGTGTAAATGTGGGTGCNAATAAATGGTCGTCTGACAAAGCNCGAGTTCAAGACTATTTGACATGCATAGAAAAGGTTCATAAATTTGCAAATTACATAACTGTNAATATATCTTCTCCCAANACCCCAAATCTTAGAGACTTTCATAATTATGAAAATATTATCAATTTAGTTAATGCTATNGATAAAAAAGCTTCTGAGCTTAATATTCAAATTCCATTGTTTCTTAAAATATCACCTGACGAGTCTAATGAATCAATAGACAAAATAATTGAGGTAATTGAAAAATCTAAATTTACAGGAATTATTGCAACTAATACGACAGTAGATAAATCATCTTTATCAAATATAAGCTTAAAAGATATCGAAGGTGGTCTTTCAGGGGAGCCTTTAATGAAAAAATCAACTGACAAAATAAAACACATAAGTATTAAATCTAATAATCAGATTCCCATCATAGGCGTTGGAGGAGTTATGGACTTTCAAAGCTTTAATAAAAAAATTCTAGCAGGCGCAGGGTTGGTTCAAATATATACAGGTTTTATTATTAAAGGGCCCTCGATAGTTAATGAAATTTTAAGAAATTAAAATGTCTGAGATATTACTTGTTATATTAGTTTTAGTATTTCTTTTTGGATCAATTTCACTTGCAATACCCTCAAAATCGTCAAGAAAGATTTCGAAACTTAGAATGAATGCAAAAATGTTAGGTTGTAATGTATCCTCAACAATCTTTGGGAAAAATAGCTTCAAAAACAAAAAATCTTTTGATGTAAGTTATCAAATTAAAAATCAAACTAAATACAAAGAGGGACATTTTGTTAGAGACAAAGATCAACTTTTCTTGTATTCTCCTGTCAAACTTAAATACCAAAATGAATACGAACAAATGGTAATTGATTTAAATAACACATCAAAATATCTTGAAGAAATTATTTTTTCGAATCGTTCTATAAGTTTTTTGTGGCATGAAAAAGAGGGAATTTCAACCTTAGAAAATATTCTTGAAAAATTAAACAATTTATAAATATAACTTGCCAATAAGACTAAATTAATGATATTTATAAAAAAAAGGAATTTTTAAACTATGTCTAAATCACTTGTAATTGTTGAATCACCAGCAAAAGCTAAGACCATATCTAAGTATCTAGGGTCTGATTACATAGTTGAGTCTAGTGTCGGTCATATAAGAGATTTACCTAAAAAACCATCTTCAGACATTAAAAGAACCTCCATCCCAAAAAACATAAGTTTAGAGGAAAAACAAAAACTCAAAGCAGTAAATGAAAGAAAAAGACTGATCAGAAGAATGGGTATTGATCCTGATAATGGATGGGATGCTGATTGGCAGATTATTCCGGAGAAAGAAAAAGTTCTTAAAGCTTTAAAAAAAGCAGCAAAGTCGTGTGAGCATATATATCTTGCTACTGATTTAGACAGAGAGGGTGAAGCAATTGCTTGGCATCTCAAAGAAGCTTTGGGTTCTCAAAAACACAACTTTTCAAGAGTTAGATTTAATCAAATTACAAAAGATGCAATCTTAGAATCATTCTCAGACCCTAAGGAGATAGATTTAGATTTAGTAAAAGCCTACAGAGCAAGAAGATTTCTAGATAAGGTTATCGGTTTTGAATTATCACCTTTATTGTGGAAAAAGATAGCAAGAGGATTATCAGCTGGTAGAGTTCAATCAGTAGCACTAAGGCTGCTAGATGAAAGAGAAAGATCTATTCAAGAGTTTATTCCTGAAGAATTTTGGGAAATTAACTTAGATGCTTTAACAAAAGATAATGAGAAAATTAAATTTATCTTAAACAGAAAAAAAACTGATCCATTGTTGAAGAAAGTAGATGTTGAAAACATTAGAGATAGTGTTAATCAAAATTCGTTGGCAATAAATGAAATTTCACAAAAGCCAGTAAAAGTAAAGCCTAAACCTCCATTTATAACCTCAACATTACAACAGTCAGCAAGCACAAGACTTGGGTTTAATGTTAAAAGAACAATGAGGGTTGCTCAAAAACTTTATGAAGCCGGTTTTATTACATATATGAGAACAGATGCTCCAAGTCTTAGCAAAGAATCTATTAATGACGCAAGAAATTACATTAACGATAAGTTGGGAGAGAATTATTTAACAAATGCTCCGAGGATTTATGCAAGCACAGAGAATGCTCAAGAGGCTCATGAGGCAGTAAGACCAACTAATGCCTTCTTGAGATCTTCTGACTTAATAAATGTAAGTGAAGAAGAAACTAGATTATATAAATTAATTTGGGAAAGATTTATAGCTTCTCAAATGCCGGACGCAGAGTACTTGTCGACATCAGCAAAGGTTTTTGTAGGTGAAAATGTTTTTGTAGCAAGAGGAAGAGAACTTGTTTTTGATGGTTTTACAAATGTACAGAATAATTCTGGAAAAGATGAAGATATTCTTCCATCACTTAAAGATCAAGATCCCATTTCAATTGAAAAAATTAATTTAGATCAAAAGTTTACAAAACCACCCTCAAGATTCTCTGAGGCAGCTCTTGTAAGAGAGCTTGAAAAAAAGGGGATAGGAAGACCATCAACTTATGCAAATATAATTTCTACAATTCAAGACAGAGGATATGTAGAAATTCAAAATAAAAGATTTTTTGTTAAAAAAATTGGTCATATCGTCACTGAGAGATTGGTCGAAAGCTTTGATGACATCATGGACTATGACTTTACTGCAAATCTAGAAAATAATCTTGATAAGGTTGCCAATGGTGAACTTGAATGGAGAAATGTTTTAGATGGCTTTTATAAATCATTTCAAGAGGATTTAAATTCAGCTTTAGATGATCATACTGGCATGCGAGGAAATATGCCTACACAAACTGATATTTCTTGTCCAGATTGCAATTCAAACAACTTAGTTATCAGAAATTCATCTAATGGAGTATTTTTAGGATGTTCTGGATATGAAAATAGCGGAGACAATAAGTGTAAAAATACTTTAAATTTAATTTCTGGTGATGAAGCAATTAGTGTTGATGACAATGAAGAGGTTGAAAATCTTCTTGCAAAAAGGAGATGTGCTATATGCTCAACAAGTATGGATAACTATTTAATTGATGAAAATAGAAAAATTCATGTGTGTGGCAAAAACCCTGACTGTAAGGGCTTTGAAGTAGAGAACGGAACTTTTAAAATTAGAGGCTACGACGGACCAGTAATTGAATGTCATAAGTGCGGTTCTGAGATGCAGCTAAAAACGGGTAGATTTGGAAAATATTTTGCATGTCAAAATGATAATTGTGGAACAACAAGAGCCCTGCAAAGAAATGGTGAGCCAAAGCCAATTACTATGGAGCCCATAGAACTTACCGAATTAAAATGTTTAAAATGTGAAGATCATTATCTTTTAAGAGACAGCATGAAAGGTTTATTTCTTGCAGCAAGTCAGTATCCCAAAAATAGGGAAACAAGGGCACCAAAAGTTTCTGAGATAAATTATTTAAAAGATGAAATAAAAGAAGCTTGTAGATTTTTACCTGACAAATCTAAGCACGAATATTTATTATCTGCTCCAGAAAATGATGCTGACGGAAATCCATATGTAATAAGATATAACAGAACAGATGATGTTCACTATTTAGCGTCTGAAAAAGATGGCAAAAAAACTAAATGGACAGCGACATATTCTAATTCTGAGTGGATAGAAAACAAAAAATCCTAGTGGAAGAAAAAGAACTATCTAATTTGTATGAAGATATAGCAAGAGAATTCTTAACTTCTCTAAAATTTGATAATTCTGCTTCAGATAACAATAATCAATTACTATTCTTATCTTGTTTTGAAAATAGTTTGTCCTATTTTGCAGATGAGATTTATGAGAATTTTAAAAATGATCTAGATTCAATTGATAAATTTAATAATTTAAATAAATGGAAAGAGCTAAGTAAAATAAAAATATTTTCAAATATTATCTCTGAAGAGATTAAAAATACTGGATTTATAAATCAAGTAAATGATTCAAAATATAAAGTTGCAGATAATTCAATTCAAAATTTAATTATTTCAAATGAATCTAATACCTTGAAAAAATTCAATTCACTCCTAGATAAATATAAAACATTCAAAGAGCTGCTTCGCAAAATGCTTCATGAATGTTAAGCTTTGTATTTAAGGAGATTCAATGTCAAATTACCTCGAACTTGCACAATTACCTGATGGAACAATAGTACTAAGAAGATCTGATGATCATAAAAATCCAATTGTGAAAATTGAATTTTCTAGAGAGTCTAAAGATTTTCTGCAAGGCCAAGAACTAGCTGTAGCCAAAGAAATGATTCGAGCAGGTATCGAGAGTGTAAGCGGAAATGTAAGTGATTTAGACGATTTTTTTGAGAAACAAATAGAAAGCTTTTCAAAGAAGCAAACTATCGTTCATTAGCTTTTTCTCAATAATCCCACACTCTTTCCCTCTATAACAAAATTTTGGTGTTCAAGATCTACTTTAATGTTCTCAAAATCATCATTGGCTGCAACTAATTCAACAAACTTAGGAGATATTCTTTTAAAATACTTTAGAGTGACTTCATCATCCATTCTAGCAATTATGATGTCACCATTTTTTACATCACTAGTTTTCTTAACTGCAACAAGGTCATCTTCCATAATCCCAGCATCTTTCATACTTAACCCCTTTACCTTTAAGAAGTAATCAAAATCAGAATTAAAAAAATCATTTGGACAATTAATTTTATTTTCAATATTTTCTGAGGCAAGAGTTGGAGACCCTGCAGCAACAAGGCCAATAACCGGGATAACTGTTTCCATCATTAATATCGCTTTGCTCACTATTAATTATGGAAATTCCTCTAGAGGCACCACTTTCGATGGATATAAAACCTTTTTTCTCTAGTGCTCTCAGATGTGTCTCAGCTGAATTAGGGGATTTAAAGCCTAATTCTTTACAAATATTAGCTCTTGTTGGAGGAAATCCTGTCTTATTAATGTAAATTTGAATACAATCAAGTACTCGTTGTTGTTGTGTTGTAATTTCTTTCATAGCAATTTAAATACTGAATATATATACAGTATAATATAAGAAATATAGATTATTCAAGTTTATGAGTGTTGATAAGTCAAAGTTAATAATTGGAATTTCATCCAGAGCCCTTTTTGATCTTGATGAAAGTCATGAGATATATAAAAAAGAAGGCTTAGTATCTTATGAAAACTATCAAATTGAAAATGAAGATAAAACCTTAGAGCCAGGAGAAGCTTTTGGATTAGTAAAAAAGATTCTAAAAATTAACGAACTTTATGAGAACAATGATCGCATTGAAGTGATCTTACTTTCAAGAAATACCTCAGATACAGGATTAAGAATTCGTAACTCAATTGAAGCTCATGAATTAAATATTTCAAGAGCAGCATTCTGTGGGGGCGAAAGTCCACATAGATATGTCAAAGACTTCGGTGTCCATTTATTTCTATCTAGCAGCATAGAAGATGTAAAACTTGCAATAAAAAGCAATGTTGCTGCTGCAACAATTGTTTCAAATTCTGGAAAAAATATAAAAGAAACTCAATCAGATCAACTTAAAATTGCATTTGATGGTGATGCAGTTATTTTTTCAGATGAATCAGAAAAGGTATTCCAGGAAAAAGGATTAAAAGCCTTTATTGATAATGAAGTTAATTCAAAAACCGTCCTAAAAGAAGGACCCTTTAAATCATTTCTGGTTGAACTCAATAAGATACAAAATGACTTTGAAATTAATGAGTGTCCTATAAGGACAGCTCTTGTTACTGCAAGATCTGCTCCTTCAGACAAGAGAGTTATAAAAACTCTGAGACAATGGGGAGTGAGGATAGACGAGTCACTATTTCTTGGTGGAATGCCAAAAAACAAATTTTTGAAATCTTTTGATGCAGATATCTTTTTTGATGATCAAAAAAAGCATATTATGGTTGCTAATGAAACAACTACATCAGGTCATGTGCCATATGGTGTTAAAAACCTTAAATGAGCGAATCACTAAAACTAAATAATTACAAAAGACCCGAACTAAAATTACCGTTTAATGGTAAGAAATTATTGCTTCATAGTTGTTGTGCTCCCTGTTCCGGAGAGATTATAGAAGCTTTAGCTGCATCAAAAATAAGAACCACTGTCTATTTTTATAATCCGAATATTCATCCTGTAGACGAGTACGAAATAAGAAAGAATGAAAATAGAAGATTCTGCGATCAAGTTGGATTTGATTGTATTGATGGAGATTATGATAAAGATAATTGGTTCGAACGTATAAAAGGCCTAGAAAATGAACCTGAAAGAGGTGAACGATGTACAAAATGTTTTGATATGAGATTTGAAAGATCTGCTTTATATGCTCATGAAAATAACTTTGATATTTTTGCAACAACATTAGGGATTTCAAGATGGAAAGATATGGACCAAATAAATAGATCTGGTTTGAGAGTCTGCCAAAAGATATGATGACGTTCATTTTTGGGATTTTAATTGGAGAAAACAAGGCGGCTCGTCAAGAATGATAGAAATCTCAAAGAGAGAACATTTTTATCAACAAGAATATTGCGGTTGTGTTTACAGTTTGAGAGATACCAACAGGTGGAGAAGAAAAAATAATAAAGATAGAATTATTAGGGGAGTAAAATATTACTGAATATGTCTTCTGGAAAAAAATTTAGAACTGCCCTTGAAAATAGCAATCCACTTTTAATACCTGGAGCTATTAATGCATATTCAGCAATGCTTGCAGAAAAAGCTGGTCACAAAGCAATCTATTTATCTGGAAGTGGAGTAGCTGCTGCATCATACGGTCTACCTGATCTTGGCGTAACTTCAATGAAAGATGTTTTAATTGATGCTCAAAGAATCACTGATGCATCATCAATTCCACTATTAGTAGATATTGATACTGGATGGGGCTCCAGTGCTAGTATTAAAAAAACAATTCAATCAATGGAATCTGCAGGCTGCGCCGCAGTCCATATAGAAGATCAAATTTTTGATAAGAGGTGCGGCCATAGACCAAATAAACAAATTGTGAAAACTGGAGAAATGGTCGATCGAATTAAAGTAGCAGTTGACTCAAAAAAAGATAGTTCTTTTTTTGTCATGGCCAGAACTGATTCAATTTTATCTGAGGGCATTGATGGCGCAATTGATAGATGTGGTCAATATATTGAAAATGGGGCTGATGGAATTTTTTTGGAGGCAGTGACTGATATTAATCAATACAAAGAGTTCAAGAAAAACTTTTCCTCACCTCTCTTAGCAAACATTACAGAGTTTGGTAAAACACCTTTATTTACTCAAAATGAATTAGAGTCTGCTGGAGTAGATATGATACTTTATCCTTTAACAGCTTTTAGAGCTATGAGCTCCTCAGCTGAAAAAGTTTATGATTCATTATTTAAAGACGGGACACAGGAGAATCTCTTAGATATAATGCAAACCCGAGAAGAATTATATGAAGTTTTAGATTATTACAACTTTGAAAAAAAGCTCGATGAAAAATACTCAGATTAATTTAATAAAAGGTATTTAAATGACAAAAAAATTAGAAGGTGCTGGCTTAAGAGGCCAAGTTGCTGGTGAAACATCCTTATCAACTGTAGGACAATTAGAAGGACTAGCATACAGAGGTCATAAAATTGAGGTATTAGCTGAAAAGGCTTCATTTGAGGAAGTTGCATATTTGCTCTTGTACAGTAAATTGCCTAATGCAAATGAATTGAGTGAATATAAAAGTCTTCTTAAATCACAAAGAGACCTTCCAAACGAATTAAAGGAAGTTTTGCAAAAGATACCAGCTTCGGCGCACCCAATGGATGTCATGAGGACTGGCACCTCAATGCTTGGCAATCTAGAACCAGAGGGTAGCTTTGAAAATCAGTTAAACTCAATTAATAGGATGATAGCAACCATGCCATCTATTGTTACTTATTGGTATAAATTTTCTCATGAGGGCTTGGATATAGATTTAAAAAATGATGAAGATACAATGGCTGGCCATTTCATGCATATTCTCCATGGGAAAGAGCCATCTGAGTTGCATAAAAAAGTTATGGATGTTTCATTAATTTTATATGCAGAACATGAATTTAATGCATCTACTTTTACTGCAAGAGTTTGTGCCTCAACAATGTCTGACATACATTCTTGTGTAGTAGCAGCAATTGGATCTTTGAGGGGCCCACTGCATGGCGGCGCTAATGAGAAAGCAATGGAATTAATTGAAAATTGGACATCAAGAGATGAGGCTAAATCAAAAATCATAGATATGCTTTCAAAAAAAGAAAAAATTATGGGATTTGGTCACGCTGTCTATTCAATTAGAGATCCAAGAAACGATGTAATTAAAGAATACGCAAAAGAATTATCACGTCTGGCTGAAAATGATACTTTATATCAAGTTGCTGAAGAGGTAGAAAAAGTGATGGCAGATGAAAAGAAAATGTTTGCAAATGCAGATTTCTTTCACGCTCCTGCTTATTTTTACATGGGCATACCAACAAAATTATTTACGCCTATTTTTGTAATGTCTAGAGTCTCAGGCTGGACAGCTCATTGTATGGAGCAAAGAGCAAATAATAGGATTATTAGACCAAGTGCTGAGTTTATAGGTATTGAATCAGCGGATTGGGTTGATATAGCTGATAGGACATAAGCATGTCATCAAATGTTGATCTGAACGTCAGACCAGGCTTTGACGGACTCATTACAGAAATATCAGACTATGTTTCAAATTATGAAATAAAATCTGATCTTGCCTTAGATACTGCAAGAAATTGTCTAATAGATACAATTGGATGTGGATTGTTAGCGCTAAAGTTTCCTGCATGCACAAAAATGCTAGGCCCAATAGTAAGAGATACCAAGGTTCCCTATGGAGTAAGAGTTCCTGGTACTGACTATGAATTAGATCCCGTGAAAGGTGCTTTTGACATAGGCTGTATTATTAGGTGGCTCGATTATAACGATACTTGGTTGGCAGCTGAATGGGGACATCCATCTGATAATTTAGGAGCAATATTATCGGTTTGTGATTTTATATCCAGACAACAGATCGCTAATGGAGACGAGCCTCTCAAAATGAGAACTGTTTTGGAATCAATGATAATGGCTCACGAAATTCAAGGAGTTTTAGCTTTAGAAAATAGCTTTAATAGAGTAGGACTTGATCATGTTTTACTAGTAAAAGTTGCATCAACAGCAGTTGCAACTAAATTGTTAGGTGGCTCAATTGATCAAATTAAAGATGCTGTTAGNCAAGCCTGGCTTGATGGGCAAAGCCTAAGAACATACAGACATGCACCAAATGCTGGCTCAAGGAAAAGCTGGGCAGCAGGAGATGCAACAAGCAGAGGNGTAAGATTAGCCATGATCACAATGTCAGGTGAGATGGGNTATCCCGGAGCTCTNTCTGCNCCTGTTTGGGGTTTTGAAGATGTTTTNTTCAAGGGGGANAGCTTATCTTTACCNCAGCCATTTGAAACTTATGTAATGGAAAATATTCTTTTTAAAATAAGCTTTCCTGCAGAATTTCATGCGCAGACTGCAGTTGAGGCCGCAGTCAGTCTTCATAGTGAAATAAAAGATAGGATCAATGAAATTGAATCAATCGAAATAACAACACATGAATCAGCTATTCGAATTATTTCAAAGGTCGGAGAATTAAATAATCCTGCTGATAGAGATCATTGTCTGCAATATATGGTCGCTATTGGACTTTTAAAAGGAAATCTTGTTGCAGAGGATTACGAAGACGACGTTGCAAAAGATCCAAGAGTTGATGAGCTTAGAGAAAAAATGATAATAAATGAAGATAAAAGATATTCAAAAGAGTATCTTGAAGCTGACAAAAGATCTATTGCTAATCGAATAAAGGTCCATTTCAAAGACGGCACAGCAACAAACGAAGTAGAAGTTGAATATCCAATCGGTCATAAAAGACGAAGAAAAGAAGGAATTCCGATTCTTGAAAAGAAATTTAAGGATAATTTATCAATAACATATGACGAATCCAAGTCAAATGAGATATTTGAGCTTTGTATGGATCAAAGAAAGCTCGAAGAAACATCAGTAGCTGATTTTCAACAACTTCTTTCCAAATAATTTTTATTTCAAGAAAAACATCCAGCCAAGATTAGAAATTAAAACTAACATTGTGAGAACAACACTTATAGTGTGAAGATTTCTAAATGTTTTATCATCACCTGAATCCCTGGCTTGATTTGTCATTGGCACTATGTAGTAACAAATTGACATAAAAATTAATGAAAATGCACAAACATAAATGCTTATATCAGTGCCTGAAACCAAAGACAAAATTAATCCAGCTGAGGATAAAAAGGCTACAAACATAAATAGCTTTGGAAAAATAGACCTCAAAAAAGGTCCAGCATTTTCGGGCTTTAATATTTTAAATACAGACGGTGCAATTATGGCAGTCTGAAACAAAATTACACCACAAATTAATCCAGAAATTAAAATTTGTATATTTACTATCATTTTTGAAAAACTAATTTATAAAAATCATTATTATGATAATTCATTATCAAACATTTCAAAATACATTTTCTCAAGCTTATATTTATCCAATTTTAATAATTTCTCTTTATCATTTCTTTCGTAAATTTTATCTCCATTTTCATCAAGAGCTTTGAGAATTAGTGCATCCACAAAATATTCTTTATCACTTGCCACAGATGTGTAATGCAGAAGATCAATTTCATACAAAGAGAGAGGTTTTGAAAAGTGTTTCATTTTTGAGCTCAATTTTAAAATAAATTAGCATATTAAGATTGCTTTCATTCACGCTTATAATATCAAAAATCCCATAAAATAAAGCTTTTAACGCTTTTTGGACTATAATTATCGCCATGTCAGGCAATACGTTTGGAAAAATATTTAGAGTTACGACTTT
>JGI24820J26691_1000456_pt1 | contig 12312 bp, 12 predicted proteins | sample METZYME_5_50m_FD_26691 | JGI IMG/M metagenome (IMG submission 26691) | reverse complement strand
CATATAATCAAATTGTGGATAAGAAATCAACCCCAAAAACACAATATATTGTGAATTTTTTACTTTTATTCACTATATAGTGTGTATATGGTGTAAAAGTTATGTAAAAAAGTAGTTGATAAGATGTGGATAAATGTAAAAATATCAAAATGAAATACATACTATCAATAGATCAAGGAACAACAAGCTCACGCGCAATAGTTTTTGATGAAAATCAAAATATAATTTCAGAAAGTCAGAAAGAATACCAGCTTAACTATCCAAAAGATGGCTGGGTTGAGGCAAATCCCGATGAAATACTTGGCACTGTTAAAGAAACAATAAAAACAGCACTAGAAACTTGTGAGGTTGATATTGCTGCATGTGGAATTACAAATCAAAGAGAAACAGTGGTTGTTTGGGACAGGTTATCAGGTAAACCGATATATCCAGCAATCATATGGCAGGACAGAAGGACTTCCGATTTATGCAATGAGTTAAAAAAGAAGGAAAATTTAGAAAGTGAAATTAGAAAAAAAACAGGTCTTCTATTAGATCCATATTTTTCAGCTACAAAAATTAAGTGGATTCTTGATAATGTGGAGAATGCCAGGAAAATGGCAGAAAATGGTGAGCTTTGCTTTGGAACAATAGAAACTTATCTAGTTTGGAATCTCACAAAAGAAAAAAAACATAAAACGGATGCAACTAATGCTTCTAGGACAATGTTAATGAATCTTGAGACTCTGGAGTGGGATAATTCTCTTCTTGAGATATTTAATATCCCAAAAAGCATTCTTCCTGAAATATGTTCATGTGATGATAATTTTGGTTCAATCGATGTATCCAATCAAAGGTTTCCAATAACTGGAGTGATAGGCGATCAACAATCAGCGCTTTTTGGGCAAAATTGTTTTGAATTTGGCGAAATGAAAAGTACCTACGGAACTGGCTGTTTTTTAATGGTCAATACAAAAGAAAAGATCTATAAATCTGAAGCAAAATTGCTGTCGACAGTTGGGTGCATGCTTGGCAACAAAGTCTCTTATGCTCTTGAGGGGAGTATCTTTTCGGCAGGTACATCCATTCAATGGTTAAGAGATGAAATGAGATTTTTTGATGATTCTTCTGAAAGTGAAGACCTTATTGATGATGAATTTGATTCAAAGGGTGTTAATTTCATTCCTGCATTTACCGGTCTTGGAGCGCCGCATTGGAACTCAGAAATAAGAGGCAGCATTCATGGAATCCAAAGAGATAGCAGNAAAGAGGACTTAACTACAGCGGTATTTAAGGCTATTTGCTTCCAAACCCTTGAAATCGTCGAGGCCCTTGAACTTGATGGTGTCTCAGTCTCTTCACTAAAAGTTGATGGCGGGATGGTAAAAAATAGGAAGTTTCTTCAGCTATTAAGCAATACTTTATCGACGAACATAAAAAAACCGGATCAAATTGAATCAACAGCAGTGGGCGCTTTTAAAATAGCCTTGTTAGGATCTGGTATTAAAAATATAGATGAAATCCAAGAAATTGGTTCATATGATGAAGTTGAGTCAAATAAATCTCCACAATTAAATGATGATTATAAAGTTTGGAAGGGGTACTTAACGCGAAATCTTTAATCTAAGAAAGGTTGAAAGATTTGGTCTCAACGGGAACATTATTTATTTCTTCGTGAGAAACTAAAATACATACAATTTCTTCTTCTTTAATGAATTCAGAAATAATTCTTATTATTTCAGTTTTATTGTTTTTATCTTGATTTGAAATAGGCTCATCAATTAAAAGAACTTTTGGTTCTGAGAATAAGGCTCTTGCTATTGAAACCCTTTGTTGCTGTCCACCTGAGAGTTCGTGCGGGTATTTAGAAAGATGGTTTGCAATAGAAAGATCATTAATTAATCTATTTAATAATTCTTCATTCCGATTACCTGAAAATTCAATATTTTGCTTAATATTTAAGTGAGGAAATAATGCAAAATCCTGAAAAATGAAGCCGATATTCCTATTTTCAGGCTCGATGAATTTATCATTACTAGATTGAACATCATCATCAAGCATAATCAAGCCAGAGGAGGGCTTTTCTAATCCAGCAATCAAATTTAGCAATGTAGTTTTTCCAGAACCGCTTGGACCTGAGACAAGATTTAAAATTCCAGAATTAAAATTGAGATTCAAATCTTTGAAAACTTCTTCACTCTGATAAGAAAAATTTAGTGATTTAATAATTAAATTCATTTTTTTATATGCCTTAATAAGTGTATATATTAAACTAGCTTACTTTCCACAAAAAGTTTTTATGTATAAATATAAGATATTCAATAACATAGCTCCTGAAGGAATAGATTATTTAGTTAAAGAGAATCTCATATTAAATGAAGATGAGCCTGAGGCTCTTTTGTTGAGAAGTAAAGTTTTGAGTGAAAATAACTTCAATGATCAGTTGCTTTGCATCGGCAGGGCTGGAGCTGGAGTAAATAATATTCCAATTGATATTGCCTCAAAAAGAGGAGTTGTTGTATTCAATACGCCGGGAGCAAATGCAAATGCTGTAAAGGAATTAGTTTTGTGTGGGTTACTTCTATCCTCAAGAGGGATAATTCAAGGAAACTCTTTCGCTAAGAGTCTGGCAATTGATGAAGTCAGTGAATTCAATTCAAGAATTGAGAATGAAAAAAAGAATTTTAAAGGAAGCGAGCTCTATGGAAAGACACTTGGTGTAGTGGGACTCGGGGCTATTGGATCAATGGTAGCTCAATCTGCTGATGCACTGGGAATGAAGCTGATTGGTTATGATCCATACATTTCTATAGATGCTGCATGGCGCTTACCAAAAGAGGTGCAAAAGGCAAATTCAATTGAAGAGCTTGTAGGGAGCTCAGACTTTATTTCTATTCATGTTCCTCTTGTTGATAGCACAAAAAATCTCATTTCTAAGGACCTATTAAATCATTTTAAGCGGGGATCAAAACTCATTAACCTTTCAAGGGGCGGCATCGTAAATAATAATGATGTTATTGAGGCCCTCCAAAATGAGACTTTAAGTGCCTTTGTTACAGATTTCCCATCAATAGAGTTAGCGCAAAGAGCAAATGATTCTGGCGATGTCATTTTATTACCTCATATTGGTGCAAGCACTTCAGAAGCTGAAGTGAATTGTGCTGTTATGGCTGCTGAGCAGGTTGTTGACTTCCTTAAAAATGGCAACATCCTTAATTCTGTTAATTTTCCGAGAATTAAACTTAGTAGGTCAACGGATCATAGGTTAATTGTTATTAATAAGAACGAACCAGGAATGATAGGAAAGATTGCAGAATTTATTGCAAATAAAAAATTAAATATTAGCGACATGGTTAATAAGAGTAGGGATGATATAGCAATAAATTTAATAGATCTCGATAGCGAACCACCCAAAGAATTAATTGAATCTCTTAAAAAAATTGAGCATGTACTATCAGTGAGAGTGTGCTAAAAACTGCATTCTTTTAATCTAAAACATCAAATAAAAAATATTTTTAATCCGTAACATTTGTTTATATTTGCCCACAAGGTATGCATTAAGAATATGTCATTTATTTAATTCCAATTAAGAAGAATAAATTTAGATAGTAAATATACGTAAGATGCTGATATAAGGTGCTTTATTATAAAACTGATCAATTTTTGATCAATCTTGTCAAGACCCTTATTTAATAATGTTTTTTAATATAATATTAAAGTTATCCATAAAGTTATCCACAGAATCTGTGGATAAAGTTTTGTAGTTTTATGAGCGATCTTTTCAAAGGAGTAGATATTAGCTGGAAGCCATTTTTAGAGGGCGAGTTCCAAAAAGATTACATGAAAAAAATTAAAAGATTTCTTGTTGATTGCTCTAAAAACAATCAAACAATCTACCCTCATCCAAAAAACATTTTTAGATCCTTAGAATTAACATCTTATGAAAATGTAAAAGTGGTAGTTTTAGGTCAAGATCCTTACCATGGACCAAATCAAGCACATGGCTTAGCTTTTTCTGTTCAGGAAAATGTCCCCATCCCACCCTCATTAAAAAACATTTTTAAGGAAATATCCGAAGATCTGAAAATTGAAAAAAGACTCTCAGGTGATCTTACAAATTGGGCAAATCAGGGAGTACTTCTTTTAAATACATGTTTGACTGTTTTTCCTGGGAGACCGGGGTCTCATTCTAATTTAGGATGGCAAGAATTTACCGACTCAGTCATCAGAGCAGTCGACACCAAAGACAGAATAGTATTTATACTCTGGGGTTCCTATGCTAGAAAAAAGAAAGAACTTCTTTGCAACAATAAAAATTTAATTCTAGAGGCTCCTCATCCTTCACCCTTATCAGCTCATAGAGGTTTCTTTGGGTGTAAACATTTTTCAAAAACTAATCAGTTTCTGAATGAACATAAAATTAAAAAAATTGATTGGACTAGTCTGGAATAAAGCTTACAAGCTTAAAAGTACTACCTTCAAAGCATACCTCTTTTAAAGTTTTAATTTTTTTTGATTTTATGTTTGCTTCATCTTCAGCTTTAATAAAAGTAATTTCTTTTTTCTTTTTGCTGAGATGCTCTGTCCTTGCAATAACCTCTTGTCCTCTGAAACAGCCTTTTGAAAAAGAGACATGACTCTCATTCATGCCAANATCATGCGGTCTATGCTTACCGACATCTTCATAACTGAATAAAAATTGCCCCATNAGTAAAATATTCAAATCAAACTCTGCTTCTGTAAGCAATCTTTCATGNCCATTTTCTTTGAACTCAATATCGCAAAAGAGCATGTCGTTAGAAAATATGTGTCCNACAGAATTACGTTTTTTAAAAAATTTATATAAGACTTCTCTTGAGTTTATCTCCATTTCAAGATTATAGAACTTGATAAATTTACTTAATTCTTCAAATAAAATACTTAGACATGATTCATCAACCAGAATCTCTAAACCATTTTGATTTGATAACAGGAATTCAGCCTTTATAAAGCCTTTTTCATCACAAAGGCATGATTGAATAAATTTTTTTGATTCAAGATCTTTTAAATCTGCAGTAACTTGGCCTTGAAGAAGTTCAAAAACATTATCTTTGCTGCCTTCAAAGGAAATAACCTTTTTATTGATAGCAAAAGATCCAGGTTTGAAATATGATTCTAGTTTTTTGATAATTAAGAGTATATTGTTTTAAATTATTTTATCCGATGAAAGCTGAAATAAATAGAATTAAATGGAAATCGAGAAGGGGCATGCGTGAGCTTGATCTTTTGTTTGAAAATTTTTTTAAATTTCATGCAGATAAGATATCAGAAAGCGAACTCCAGACACTCCGAGAACTTTTAGTTTATGATGATCAGTCATTATTTGATTTTATATTTAAGGATATAAAGCTTGGAAATTCTGATCATGAAGTTTTCATTAAAAAATATTTAAAAAAATATGAAAAATAAAAGAACTTTTTATACTTTTGAATGTCTTAAAGTTTGAGGTATGAGTAATGAATATTCCTCAGAATAATGAAGCCTCACTTTTAAAAAAGGCAAAAAACGGAGATAAAGATGCTTTTAACCTNATGGTTATCAAATATCAGCCACGCATTATGAGTGTTTTATATGGCTTTTTAAAAACTCACTCAGATGCTGAAGATCTTACTCAGCAAACATTCATTAAGGCATGGACTAATCTAGATAAATTTAGAGGTGAGAGCAGCTTCTATACTTGGATATACAGAATAGCAATTAATCTAGCGAAGAATTTTGTTAAAAAACCATCAACACAAATCGAAAAAACATCTTTATCAATTGATGAGCATCAATATGACTTGCCAGAAGACTTGGACCCATTATCATTTATTTCTAATGAACAACTGAAAAGTGGCCTTGATTCTTTTATTAGCTCAATGCCTGAAAAATTAAAAACTGCATTTATTCTTAGGGAGTACGAAGGAAAGTCCTATGAGGAAATAGCTGTAGTTACAAATTGTCCAGTTGGAACTGTTAGGTCTAGAATATTTAGGGCCCGAGAAGAAATAATTAATTACTTTAAAGAAGAATTGTATGAAAGAGATTGATATAAACCAATTGATATCGGCTTATTATGATAATGAGCTGACTGAAAGTGAGTTAGATCTTTTATTAGAGGAAACAAAAAGAGATCCTGNCCTTTTAGCTAAGCTGAATAATTATGCACTAATTAGTGCTATTTCTGAAAAAGATGACAANGTGGTCTCGATTTTTGAAAACATTTCAGATTTTGTTCAAAAAAGATGGGTTGGCAATGGTCTTACTGCAGCAGCAGCAGTTCTTCTCACAGTTATGTTCATAAATAATCCTTTTGAATCTAGATTTTCTGAGTCAGACGTTATTAACTCTCAAATTAGGGATGCTATCGAAAGTGATGAGGCTGCAAAAACTTTCAGTATGATTGAGAAAGATCTTATACCTCATGTAATGTCCTTAATTGACAACAATGGAAAATCATATGGAGANGATCTTGCAATTGATCTATCTCCAGTTGGCTTCAATCGTATAGATAACAATCCGGGNCATTTTATTAAAGGTAAGAAAAAGATTCAGGTAAGAGTTGAGCCTAATAGGATTGGATTAAATGAAAACAAGTATTGGAAGTCCGGTAACAAGCTTATCTATTTATACCCAACGGTTGATGGCAAAATAATTTCTATATATGGAGATTTATCAATTCAAGAGGTTGAAAAAATAATACCAGTCCTAATTAAATAACAGATGAAAAAACTTTTAGTATTACCTTTATTTTTCTTTTTAATTATTGAAGCATTTGATCAGAATATTCCTGAACTTGTTGATGATACATCACCGGCCGTTGTAAACATCACATCTAAAAGAGAAGTAACTTATTCAAATCAGGATTATTTTAGGGGCATGCCAGAAGAGTTTGAAAGGTTTTTTGGTATCCCGAGAGACTTTGGACAGCAGCCTCAAACAAGAGAGTCTGTTGCTTATGGATCAGGCTTCTTTTTTAGAGAAAACTATTTGCTAACTAATTATCATGTAGTAAATGATGCGACTGAAGTTATTGTTTCACTTACTGACAGAAGAGAATTTAAAGCTGAAGTTATTGGTGTAGACATGCTATCTGATTTAGCTGTTCTTAAAATCGACGGAGAAGATCTTCCCAGCTTGCAGATGGGTAGCAGCGAAGAGCTTAAAGTTGGTGATTGGGTTGTGGCAATTGGCTCACCATTCAGTTTCGATTTTTCAGTAACTGCAGGAATCGTAAGCGCTAAGGGTAGAAGCATTCAAAATCAAAACATTGGTGGATATGTTCCCTTCATTCAAACTGATGTAGCAATAAATCCAGGTAACTCCGGCGGACCTTTATTTAACCTTGATGGTGAGGTGGTTGGAATCAATTCTCAAATATATTCAAGAAGTGGAGGCTATCAAGGGGTTTCTTTCTCCATTCCTATTGATGTAGCAATAGAAGTTGCAGATCAAATAATTTCATCTGGTGAAGTTGCTAGAGGTTACCTTGGTGTCAGAATGGGTGATGTTGATTCTGATCTTGCTCAAGCACTTGGAATGAAAAAACCTTATGGAGCATTGATTAATAGTATTGAAAAAGATGGAGCCGCTGATAACGGAGGTTTAAAAACCGGAGACGTAATTATTGAGTTTGCCGGTGAAGAAGTTAAATTTGCTGGAGATTTGCCTCATATTGTTGGAAGAAAATTACCAGGAACTAAGTCAACTGCAAAAGTTGTAAGAAATGGTAAGACAATTAAACTAGATTTTATTCTCGGCAAATTAGAAAGCTCTAATAGTACCTTTGTTCCTGCTTCTTCAACAGAGAATGAATATCCACTTGGTATCAAGGTTGAGGACCTACCAGATGATTATGAAGCAGTTGATGAAGGAGTAATGGTTTCAAAAGTAGATAACTCTTCAAATTCCGCAACAAAGATATTAGAGGGAGATGTTATTACAGATATACAATCAGGTTTTCAAAGATACTCTGTAAAAGATTCTGATAGCTTTAACGATATTGTTTCTAAGTTCCAGAGCGGGGATAAAATAGCCATCTTTGGTCTCAGAGGAGATTCAAGGTTTATTGTGCCAATTACAGTTGATTAGATTTATCTCAAAATAAGTAAGCTTTTTCATTTAAAATACCTTTACTTATGAAACACATACGTAACTTTTCTATAATTGCGCATATTGATCACGGCAAGTCTACACTTTCTGATAGATTAATAGAGTTCTGCGGGGGGCTATCTGCTAGAGAAATGTCTAGTCAGATCCTTGATTCCATGGAGATAGAGCAAGAAAGAGGTATTACGATCAAGGCACAGGCGGTTTCATTAGAGTATACCCATAAAGATAAAACGTACTTATTAAACTTTATTGATACACCAGGACATGTAGACTTTTCATATGAAGTTTCTAGATCACTATCAGCTTGTGAAGGAGCTCTCTTATTGGTTGACGGCTCTCAAGGAGTAGAGGCACAAACACTTGCAAATTGTTATACAGCAGTTGATCAAGGTTTAGAGGTAATTCCTGTTATAAATAAAATTGATCTTGATCAAGCTGATCCTGACAGAGTGAAGCAAGAAATTGAGGATATGATAGGCCTTGACTCAACAACAGCACCTTTAGTAAGTGCCAAATCAGGACTTGGAGTAGAGGAGCTTTTAGAAAACCTTNTTGAAAAGGTACCTCCACCAGTTGGAAATATAGCAGATGAATTAAAAGCACTTATTATTGATTCATGGTTTGATCCATACCTTGGGGTTGTGTCACTTATTAGGATTGTTAATGGAGAAATTAAAGTAGGTGAAAAGATTAAAGTCTTTTCAACTAATCAAACATATAAAGTTGAAGATGTAGGAATATTTTCACCAAAAAAAATTAAGAAAGAAAAACTTTCCGCAGGAGAAGTTGGTTATTTAGTGTCTGGAATTAAAGATATAAAAGGNGCTCCAGTCGGNGATACTCTTACCTCTAATTTAAAAGATGAAATAAAACCACTTCCNGGTTTTAAAACAGTCACACCTAATGTTTTCTCTTCACTTTTCACTATAGACTCTGATGATTATGAAAGGTTTAGAGATGCATTATCTAAGCTTGCACTTAATGATTCCTCGTTAGTTTATGAACCAGAGGTTTCAGATGCTCTTGGATTTGGTTTTAGATGTGGATTTTTGGGTACTTTGCATATGGAGGTTGTGCGTGAAAGATTAGAGAGAGAATATGATTTAGATCTCATTTCAACTGCTCCATCAGTTCAGTATGAGGTTCTTAAAACTGATGGAGAGACTATTATTTGTGACAATCCATCGCAACTCCCTGAACCAAATTATATTGAAGAAATTAGAGAGCCAATTGTAAGAACAAATATTCTTACTCCAAATGAGTATGTGGGTTCAGTTATCACCTTGTGCAATAACAACAGAGGTGTGCAAAAAAATATGGAATATTTTGGTAATCAGGTATCCATTGTCTTTGAGCTACCCCTTGGGGGAGTAATTATTGATTTTTTTGATCAAATTAAATCTATTACCAAGGGTTTTGCATCTGTAGAACATTCACTGATTGGATTTGTAAAATCTGATCTTACCAAAATTGATGTATTAATAAATAATAATAAAGTTGATGCACTTTCTATGATCGTTCATAAATCATTTTCCAATAGAAAGGCTCGTGAAATTGCAAAAAANCTTCAAAAGCTNATTCCAAGGCAGATGTTTGATGTTCCAATACAAGTTACACTTGGATCGAAAATTATCTCTAGAGAGACTGTTAAAGCATATAGGAAGAACGTTACTGCAAAGTTGTATGGCGGCGATGTAACAAGAAAAAAGAAGCTATTAGAGAAACAAAAAGAAGGTAAGAAAAAAATGAAACAACTTGGAAGTGTCTCCATACCACAAGAGGCGTTCTTAAATTATTTTAACTCAGGTGATTAATGTTTGGATTAGATAAAGATACTGGAAACTTAATAATTATAATTTCAGTTTTAGGCATCCTTACTTGCCTTTGTTTATGGTTGTTAAGAAGTTTAAATATTATTTTAAAGAACTATGACATTAAAAAGGTTGAAAATTATCTAAGTTGGATTGGAGTCTCCTTGGCGTTTCTAATTCTCTTGATGATTTTTGTTACCGCAGGTGACCTTGGTATCTTATTACTGGTTGGATCAATAGTAAGTTTTTTATTAATGATGGTAGGCTTAATTGCAAAAAATACCGAAATCGCAAAAACTGGAAGAGGTTGGTTTTTGCCATTCTTCTTAATATTTATTTTGAGAACTTTTCTTTTTGAGCCTTATCAAATCCCATCCGGCTCAATGTTACCTGGACTTAAAGTAGGAGATTTCATACTTGTAAAGAAATTTACTTATGGCATCAAGGTTAATAGAACAGGTCCACCAATAGCTTTTGGAAAAGATCCAGAGCTTGGTGATGTAGTTGTTTTTATTCCTCCTCATGACCATAGGCCATTCGTAAAAAGATTGATTGGCAAACCTGGAGACAGAATTACCTATATAAACAAGAAATTATATGTAAACGGCAAACCTATTAATCAAAAGCTTTTAAGTGAAAAAGATAATCTAAGGATTTATGAAGAATTGCTAAAAGATAGAACTATTCAGATTCAACAAATCACTTCCCGTATTAATTATCCAGAGGAATGGGAAGTTCCAAAGGGAATGTATTTTGTTGTTGGCGACAATAGAGATAATTCAAATGACAGCAGATATTGGGGCTTTGTGCCAAGAGAAAACTTTATGGGAACAGCAGATTATATTTGGATGTCTTGGGAGTGTTGGACATGTGCACCATCATTTAAGCGAGTAGGTAAAATTAATTAATGTACAAGCAGCTATATGAGAAAATTAATTATTCTTTTAAGAATGAGAATATTTTAGATCTAGTATTTACTCATAAAAGTTCTGGAGAAAAAAATAATGAGAGATTGGAGTTCCTTGGAGATGCGATTCTTGGAGCTGTAATATCCGAGGAATTATATAATCGATTCACAAACATCAATGAAGGAGACTTAACAAGAATAAGAGCAGCTCTTGTTAAGGGTTCAACTCTAATAAAAAAAGGAAAAGAGCTTGATCTTTTAGCTCTGGCAAAGCTTTCAAAAGCTGCAAAGAATTTATCAGATTTAGANGATTCATCAATTTTGGGANCTATTTTTGANGCACTAGTTGGTGGAATTTATTTAGACTCATCATGGAGTGAAACCAAAGCAGTAATTTTATCTTTATATCGAAATGATCTTGAATCAATTGATATTCAAAATTCATTTAAGGACCCTAAGTCTGAATTACAAGAATATCTTCAATCACTTGGTGAGGAGCCTCTTGAGTATATTTGCGAAAAATCTCGTAATGATTCACAAGACATTTTTGTATGTTATGTAGTTTTTAACGGAAATAAATTCACGGATTCAGGAAAATCAAAAAAAAAGGCGCAAATGAAAGTTGCAGATAAAATTCTTAGATCAATGAAATGAAAGATTTTTGTGGCTTAGTTTCCATTGTCGGAAGACCAAACGTAGGTAAATCAACTTTATTAAATAGATTAATTGAGCAAAAGATATCAATAACTTCGAGAAAGTCTCAAACTACAAGGAATAATATTTTAGGCATTAAAACAAAAGAAAATCATCAAATGGTATTTATTGATACCCCTGGAGTTCATATAAACGCTTCCAAAGTTATGAATAAAGTCTTAAATCAGAGTGCTCTTGGTGCAATTGAGGATGCTGATCTAATAATCTTCATGCTTCAAAGAAATAAAATAAATACTCTCGATGAGCTTATTCTTGAAAGACTCAAAGAAGTTAAAATAAAAAAGATTTGTGTAATAAATAAGTTAGATCAAGTTGCATCTATAAATAGCTTATTACCTNTTATTGAAAAACTACGAAGTGAACATGATTTTGCCGAAATAATTCCTGTTTCAGCTAAAACAGGTAAAAACATAAATGAACTTGAGAATATGATCTGTCAAAATCTACCTGAAAATAATCATCTTTATGACAGCGACACTAAGTTCCTTGCTAAAGAGTCATTTATGATCTCAGAAATTATTAGAGAAAAAATAATAAGATTCTTAGGAGAAGAGCTTCCACATGAAACTTATGTTCAATTGCAAAAGCTTGAGGACAAAGAAAATATTATTAATATTGATGCTGAAATAATTGTAGCCAGAGAGTCACAGAAAGGAATTGTAGTCGGCAAAAATGGAGCTAAGCTAAAAAAAATTGGCGAGAAAGCTAGGATAGATCTTGAAAAATTCTTTAATAAGAAAGTTTTCCTAAAAACATGGGTAAAAACTAAAA
>JGI24820J26691_1000455_pt1 | contig 12317 bp, 13 predicted proteins | sample METZYME_5_50m_FD_26691 | JGI IMG/M metagenome (IMG submission 26691) | reverse complement strand
GCAGGAGCTTCTTCTTCAGCAGGTGCTTCTTCTTCAGCCGCCTCTTCTGCTTGTTTTTTAATTTCTTCTTGCTTAGCAGCTAATGCAGCTGCTTTCTTTGCATCAGCTTTATCTTTCTTAGCAGCTTTTCTTGCATCAAGCTCTTCTGGTGATAGTTTAGAATCTTTAATTAACCTTTTAACTCTATCGCTAATCTGAGCGCCTTTTGATACCCATTCATCTACTTTTTCAATGTCTATACGTAATGTNTCTTCTTGGCCTTTAGCTGAAGGATTATAAAATCCAAGTCTCTCAATAAAAGCGCCATCTCTTGCATTTCTCGAATCTGCAACTGTAATAAAGTAGTAAGGGTTTTTTTTAGCCCCACTCCTAGAAAGTCTAATAACTACCATAATTCCTTTAAGTTAAATTTAGTTGGAGTATTTTAGGTTAACCTTGATGATTTTGGTAGTAAAAAAGTATAATTTCTTTAAATGATAGAACCATTCCCGCTTGCTTTACTTTTAAGTGTTTTAGTCTTCGTTGCTTTTAGATTCCTTATAAGACTAAAATCTTCGACATTAATTTCTGCAACATGTTCAATATTAGCCTTTTCTTTTTTATTACCTGATGTCGCTGGTTCAGATAATATTTATTACTGGGGATTAATTCCCAATGAGAATTTTAACCAAGTTGATGCCTTAAGACTGCATATATTTTTCTCGAGCTTAGCAATTTTGGTTTTAATAATGTCATTTTTAGAAATAATATTATTGACAAGGAAAATTAGGCTTACGAAATCACTTAATACTATAAGGAATGACCAAATTCCTATAGAAACTAGATATAAAACAGTATTTTGGCTTATTGGTCTAAGTTTGGTCCTGTTATCAATAGGTTTAGCATCTGGCTTCCTTCTTGATCTTAATAATGTTGACTATTTAGTTATAAAAATCGTATTCACTGTCTTAGCTTGGATTACTTATATGACTGCTTTTATAAGGATGCGTTTTTATAACCTCCAAACAAAATTCATTGTTCGCTATAGTTTTCTATCAATTATCTTTATAATGATCGCCTTTTTTGTGAATATTTAGCTTTAAATGTCTGAAGAACCCTCCTTATTAATTTTAATAACATCAATAATATTTTTGTTACTTTTGTCTGCCTTCTTTTCTGGATCAGAAACAGGAATGATGGCATCAAATAAAATTAAATTGAGAAATAAGGCAAAGTCTGGTGAAAAGAATTCTGCAAGGGCCTTAAAACTTCTTTCTAAGCCAGATAATTTGTTATCCGTNATCCTTGTAGGGAACAACTTCGCAAATATTTTAGCTTCAGCTTTAGTAACAATACTTATGATCAATTTCTTTGATGGTAGAGTTTTGTTGGGATCTATAGTTCTTACAATAATTATTTTAATTTTTTCTGAAATTACTCCAAAAACTACAGCCTCAGCTTATCCAGAAAACTTTGCATCAAGGTCATCTTGGGTGCTTTCAAAACTAAGTTTCTTGTTTAAACCAATTGTATTAATGACAAATCAAGTTAGCTCGAGACTTCTTAATTTACTTAATGTTGACATAAAAAAATCAAATGATTCGGATAACCTTAATACTGATGAATTAAAAACCCTATTAGATGATTCAAATAGTCTGATTCCTGGAGATTACAGAAAGATGTTAAGTGCTGTGCTTGGAATGGATAAGCTAAATGTTGAAGATATTATGATTCCATTATCTGAGATTGAAGGAATAAATATTAATGATGAGTTAGAAAAAATAAAAAAAAGAATAAAGGACTCGCCCTATACAACTCTACCCGTTTATGATCAGAGCATTGCTAATTGTATTGGTTTACTTCATCTAAAAGATTCTTCAGATTTTTTANATGCTTTTGAAGAGAATAAATCAGTAAGTTCCTATTTGTCAGACCCATACTTTGCTTCTCTAACTACAAATCTAACAAAACAGCTTCATGAGTTTCAAAACAATAACGAGAGTATTGCTCTTGTCGTAGATGAATATGGTGAAATTGAGGGACTAGTTAGTGTTGAGGATATTTTTATAGAAATCGTAGGGAAGTTTGGAAGCGATATACTTGAACAAGAAAAAGAGTTCTCTCTGCAATCAGATGGATCAGTCATAACTGATGGAAACTCAAAAATTAGAGATTTAAATAAATTTATGTCATGGAATATCCCTGATGATGAATCAAAAACTATTAATGGTCTTGCACTAAAAATAATTGATGAAATACCAGTTGCAAATCTATGTATAGAGCTTGATGGTTATAGATTTGAAATTATCAAAATTAAAAATAACTCAATATCAAGTATTAAGATTAAGAGCTTTAAATCTTAAAAAAAACTTTTCCCAAAACGCTGTCAGAATTGAATTTTTGAGAATAATATCTTGANTCATATTCAGAATTATCACCGGAAACTCTGATCTCTCTATTTTGAATCTTTGAAATACGTTTAATTATCTGAGAATTATCATGCGTTTTTAAAACAACAACATCATTTATAGACAAATTTCTTGTTTTTCTAGCAAAAACTATTTGCCCTGGCTTAAAGCTAGGGAGCATGCTGCTCCCTTTTACTCTGAAGAGCCTAATCACTGACAACAGGAACAATAAGATCTAAATTTGGAGGATTTAGAGATTTCTTACTTTCTACCTGCACTTCTTTTGTTGTCCAGAATATTTCTGCAAATCTATTGACGAGCTCAACCAATTTTACGCCATTCTCTCTATCTAAACTTTGTTTGCACTTTGAAGCAGTCATCATAATAGAGTGCGTTAAAGAATGTATTTCAGGAAATTTTTCCATGTGCGGCTCTTTAAAGTAGTCACCCCAAATTGTTGCAACAGCATCTTTAACTTCCTTAGCATGAGATTCTTTTTGCTCCATAATCCTAGACAAATGTGCAATATCTTCTTTTGAACTAAGGCTGTCATCCATCTCACCTATAAGATCTAGAAATCTAACAACACTTAGGGCTGCAAATTGNGCTACTGCAGGATCATATACAGCGCATGGTATATCACAGTGCGCATCAACTTTTTTAATTTTAAACATAACTTCTCCTAAACTTTTGAAAAATATTTCTTGATAAAAAAAACTGCAGCAAGCGAAGTTAAAATAACTACCGCTAGCAATTCAAAATGAATATGCACTGACATACCAGGTGTTTCATGTGCATTTATAAAAAAAGGTACCAACATAAATAAAAAAATCTTTTTCATTTTTTTCTCCTTAAAAATTTATTTTATATCAAATAAAAAAAAATGGGGCACTAAGCCCCACTTATATTCAATTTTGGAACTCTTACATCATCCCAGGCATTCCACCCATTCCACCCATGTCAGGCATCGCGGGCGCAGCTCCTTCATCCTTAGGAATATCAGTAACCATAGCTTCAGTAGTAATCATCATTCCTGCAACTGAACCAGCTGCTTGAAGAGCAGTTCTAGTTACCTTAGCAGGNTCAAGNATACCCATTTCAATCATATCTCCGTANTCACCAGTAGCTGCATTAAAACCATGTGAGCCTTTGCCATCTCTTACAGCAGCAACTACAACAGATGATTCTTCACCAGCATTTGATGCTATCTGTCTTAATGGAGCTTCTAGAGCTCTTTTAGCTATGCTAATACCTACATTTTGATCTTCGTTTTCGCCTGTTAACTTTTCAAGAGATTCAAGAGCTCTGATTAGAGCAGTCCCACCACCGGGAACAACGCCCTCTTCAACGGCTGCCCTAGTGGAGTGTAATGCATCTTCTACACGAGCTTTTTTTTCTTTCATTTCTACTTCAGATCCAGCTCCAACCTTGATTACGGCAACACCGCCAGCAAGTTTTGCTACTCTCTCTTGTAACTTCTCTCTATCATAGTCTGAAGAAGTATCTTCGATTTGAACTCTGATTTGGTTAACCCTTGCCTCTATAGCTGCCTGATCACCAGAACCATCAATAATTGTTGTATTATCTTTATTTAAAACAACTTTTTTTGCAGTTCCTAAATCTTCGATAGTAGCTCCTTCAAGAGATAAACCTACCTCTTCAGAAATAACAGTTCCTCCTGTGAGGATTGCTATATCTTCAAGCATAGCTTTTCTTCTGTCTCCAAAACCTGGAGCTTTACATGCAGCAGCCTTAACAATACCTCTCAGATTGTTAACTACGAGCGTTGCAAGTGCCTCACCTTCAATATCTTCTGCAATTATTAGTAACGGCTTACCAGCTTTGGCAACGGATTCTAGCAGTGGAAGCATATCTCTTATATTTGAGACTTTCTTGTCATGAAGGAGGATCAGAGGATCATCAAGTTCAGTAGTCATGTTATCTTGATTAGTAACGAAATATGGAGATAGATAGCCTCTATCAAACTGCATACCCTCAACAACATCAAGTTCATTATCAATACCGCTTCCTTCTTCGACTGTAATTACACCTTCTTTGCCGACCTTACCCATTGCTTCTGCAATAATTTCTCCTACTGCAGTATCACCATTAGCAGATATTGTGCCAACTTGCGCAATTGCAGTGTCATCCGCGCATGGAACGCTTAATGACTTCACAAACTCAACTGCTGTTGTGACTGCCTTATCAATGCCCCTTTTAAGGTCCATTGGATTCATTCCTGCGGCAACCGATTTGTTACCTTCATTCACAATCGACTGAGCAAGAACAGTAGCAGTTGTAGTTCCATCACCCGCCTCATCAGAGGTTTGCGAAGCAACTTCTTTAAGCATCTGTGCGCCCATATTCTCAAACTTGTTTTCAAGCTCAATCTCTTTCGCAACTGAAACACCATCTTTAGTAACAGTTGGAGCTCCGAATGACTTATCTAAAACAACATTTCTTCCTTTAGGCCCAAGTGTAACCTTAACTGCGTTTGCGAGTGTGTTTACCCCATCAAGCATTTGAGATCTTGCTGAATCACCAAATTTCACATCTTTTGCTGACATATTATTTCTCCCTCTAGATAAATTAACTTACGACGCCAAAAATATCTGACTCACTAAGAATTAGATACTCATCGCCATCTATTTTGATTTCATTTCCGCCATATTGACCAAAAATTACTGTGTCACCAACTGCAACACCAACCGGTGAAACATCACCATTTTCAGTCTTTTTGCCAGGCCCTACAGCAACAACCTCACCCTGNGATGGTTTTTCCGTAGCGCTACCAGGTAAAACTATACCTCCAGCAGATTTTTCTTCTTCTTCAGTTCTTTTAACAAGAACTTTATCGTGTAAAGGTGTAAATTTCATTATTAATTCCCTCTTAAAAAATGCAATTATATTCCTATTGANGTAAATATGGTTAAAAAGTTTTAATTCAATAGGATTTTTTAAGTTTTTTGGAGTGTTTTATGAATTGCTCCTGCAAGAATAATTCCAAGCAAATTTGCTAATAAGTCTGCCCATTCAAAATATCTGTAGGGGTGAAAATAGTGAACAATTTCAATGGTTAACCCAAAAGAAAATATTATTACCATTAGGATTTGATTATTAATTTTAAAATTACAAAACAATCCAAGTATTGCAAGATAAAAGAAAATAACTCCATGTGAAATCTTATCTCCAATGAAAGATAAGGCGCTAAAAAATTCAAGTTCTGAAGCAGGGATTAAGCTTAAATAAAATATTAAAATTATTGATAAAAAGAAAGTGCCTCTGATTACTAAAATCATCTCTGAATTAAACTTTTATTTAAAGATATTAGGATAATTGCGGGTATTGCCAACATTGAAGTGAAAATGAAAAATAGCATCCAGCCATAATCCGCCCCTGAGATAGATTGGAAATAATCAGCAAGTATTCCTGAAAAGCCACTAAATACCTTGCCTGGTAGCATCATGAAAGAAGTTAATAGTGCATATTGAGTTGCTGTAAACTGCTTTGAAACCAAGCTTGTTAAGAATGCTATATTGACAGTACCAACAATGCCTGCTGAAAAGCTATCAGTGAATACAATTATTGAAAGAAGATTTAAATTTGGTTCTGAAATAGCGACAATTGAAAAAAGGACATTTGATATCATCACTGCAAATGCTCCAAAAAGCAGCGATCTATAAAGACCAGCTTTCTTAATAAGTATTCCTCCTAAAAAGAGACCAAAAATTGATGCTATTAAAGCTACAATTTTTACAATAGATCCAATTTCAGTCAATGAGAAGCCCATATCTATGTAAAATGGNTTGGCCATTGGTCCCATGACGATATCGGTAAGCCTATATGTTGCAACAATTAGCANCAAAATAGATGCAGCGAATAGATTAAATCTTTTTATGAAATCCTTAATTGGTTCATAAAAATTTTCTAAAAAAGTAAGCTCTCTTTTTTCATTATTTTTTCCCTCAGGAGTAATTAATAAGGCAATTAGTCCTATAAGCATTAAAGCAGCCATCAAGAAATATGCATTTCCCCAGGAATAATTTTCAGCATAGATTAATGCAAAAGATGTTGCAGTTAAGATAGCTCCTCTATATCCAAATTGATAATAAGCTGCCAAGTTCCCTTGCTCTTCAATTCCAGCAAGCTCTATCCTAAATGCATCAATTGCAATATCTTGAAATGAGCCTGCAAAAGCTATCAAAATTGCGAATGTCGCTAAATATTTAATATCTATTACTGGGTNTGCATTTGAAAGACAAATAAGAAAAATAATAATGAAAATCTGCATTAAAATGATCCAACTCTTTCTACTTCCAAAATAATTGAGGAATGGTATCGAATATCTATCTACTAAAGGGGACCAAAGAAACTTCAAAGAGTAAGTCAGACTNATCCAAGCAAAAAAACCAATAATTGTAAGATCAATGCCTGCATCTCTAAGCCAAATTGAAAGAGTTGAAAAGATCAACATGTAAGGCAGACCTGATGTAAATCCAAGACCTGTCATTGTTAAGTTTTTATTCATAATCTTTCAAGATAATAGCTCCATTTAAAATATTTCCCAGGATCTNCCTTCCTGTCTGGAGAAATATCACTATGNCCAACTATATTATCCTTGNTTAAATCTTTATAGTTATTTATTAGCGCCTTGGAGACTTCTANCAATGATTCATATTGGTTATTCGTATATTTTTCTGTGTGATAGCCCTCAAGCTCAATACCTATAGAAAACTCATTACAATTTTCTTCATTCCTGTAAGTAGATAATCCAGCATGCCAAGCTTTTTTATTAAAAGGGACAAACTGAATAATTTCGCCACTCCTTTTTATTAGGACATGGCTTGATACCTTAAGATCTTTTATTTCTCTAAAGTATTCGTGATCATTAGAATTTAATTTATTACAGAAGAAATCTTCAATGTAGCTATTTCCATAGATTTTCGGTGGAAGACTTATGCAATGTATGACTATTAATCGTATATCGGAGTCATTTGTTCTTTCAGAATAATTAGGAGATTTGACTAATTTTGTATTGTCTAAAATATGGTTTGAGATGAGCATTAACTTGCTCTTAATTCTGGAGGTAATTTAAAAGAAATATTCTCTTTGACTCCACCCTTCTCTTCTATCTCTGCATCTAAGAAAATACTAAGATTTGAGATTATTTCTTGAACTTTTGATTCTGGTGCAGATGCCCCAGCAGTTAGGCCAATATTCTTGCAGTCTTTTAATTCATTTAAGTCAAGATCACTAAATTCATCTATTAGGACCGAGTTAACGCCACACTTATTTGCAAGCTCCTTAAGGCGATTTGAATTTGAACTTGCTTTTGAGCCAACAACAATAATGTAATCTGTTTCGAGTGCAAGTTGTTTCACTGCATCCTGCCTGTTTTGTGTGGCATAACAAATATCATCTTTTTTTGGACCTACAATACTTGGAAACTTCTCAGTTAACTCACTTATGATATCCTTTGTTTCATCTACACTTAGAGTAGTTTGTGAGACATAGCAACATTTTCTGGTTGGTTTACAGAAACCTCCTTTGCCTCATCTAAATCCTGAACAAGATATATTTTTCCATTTTGACTAAAGTATCTTCCCATTGTTCCCTCTACTTCGGGATGACCCTCATGGCCTATTAATATTATGTCCCTATTTGCTCTGCCATGCCTGATGACTTCCATGTGAACTTTAGTAACAAGTGGACAAGTAGCATCGAAGAACTGCAAATTTCTCTCTTTTACGGATTCTTCAATCTTGCTTGAGACTCCATGAGCGCTAAAAATAATAATTGAATCATCAGGAACATCTGAGATTTCTTCGATAAATATAGCACCTCTTTCCTTTAGATCATTCACTACAGCTTTATTGTGAACAACCTCATGCTTAACATAGATGGGGCTTCCAAACATATCAAGTGCTCTATTTACTATTTCAATAGCCCTATCTACACCAGCACAAAAACCCCTAGGATTAGCAAGTGATAACTTAGTTTTTTGCTTCATATTTGGATTTTAACAAAATAAGTTCGCTAATATAAAAATTATTGCGCCAAGAGTAATGTAAGCATCAGCAAAATTAAAAATGAACAATGAAAAGTCAAATGGTTTGAAATGAAGGAAATCTGTTACAACACCATCTGGTAATCTATCAATAAAATTTCCTAAAGCACCGGCTATAATTAGTAAAAAAGATTTCTTTTTCAAATTATCTTTTTCATCCAAAAAAATCTTTAAAAAATACATTGTTATAAGAAAGACAATTATTAATAGGATATATCTGGAAACAAAGTTGTTAAAATCTAGAAAACTAAACGCAATACCAGAATTAAAAACTATTAAGAAATCAATCAATGGAAGGAAATCATTTTGTTGAAGAGCTTCAATATAGTTTAAAGCAATAATTTTTGATAAGTAATCAATGAATAAAAGAAAACATAGGGTGACTAAATATCCTTTAGACAAATTTTCTGACCTCGCCATCGCCATAAATATTTGTACAACACCTAGAGCAAATCTCAGGATCATCTTCATGTGAGCCTACGGATTCACATTTGTTCCAGCACCTTATACATTTCTTTTGATTGTAATTAGTTATATCAATACTTAATTTTGTATTTGAATCCTCAATTAGCTCTACCTCTGATGCAATAAAGACAAATTTAAGCTCATTATCAATTTTTTTGAGCGCACCATAGATTTCTGAGTTGCAAGAAATTATTATTTTTGCATCGAGCGAACCTTTGATAACAGAATCAGCTCTTGCCTTTTCGATATTTTGATTTACGGAATCTTTTACAGCAAAAATTATTTTCCAATCATCATCAGATATTGAACTTTCAATCTTATTTAGTGATTTTTTAGGACACAGAAATACTGACTTAGATTGTTTTTTAAAAAGATCATGAGATTGCCAGATTTCTTCAGCTGTAAAGACTAAGATTGGCGAAATGAGTCTAATTAAAATATCTGCTACTTCAAAAAGCGCGAATTGAGCAGAATTTCTTGCATGCGAGTCGCTTTTTGTTACATACATTCTATCCTTGATGATATCCAAATAAATACCACCAAGTTCATGAACACAAAAATTATGAATCTTTTGAACAACATGATGGTACGCATAACTATCATTTAAATTTCTTACTTCCTCATCAAGCTTAATTGCAGCACTGATTATCCACTTGTCGATTTCAACTAAATCATTTTGATTAATATTTTTTGAATCATCATTAAAATCATTTAAGTTACCCATCATAAATCTGAAAGTATTTCTGATTCTTCTGTATTGATCCGCAACTTGTTTCAAAATCTCATCGGTTGCAACCATCTCGCTTCTGAAATCCGTAGATGCCACCCAGAGTCTGAGAATATCTGCGCCCAAGTTATTGCAAACTTTTTGAGGAGAAACTACATTTCCTAGCGATTTAGATTGCTTTCTACCATTTTCGTCTACAACAAATCCATGAGTTAAAACAGCTTTATAAGGAGCTTTACCATTTATGGCTATTCCGGTTAATAAAGAAGACTGGAACCAACCCCTATGCTGATCTGACCCCTCAAGATATAAGTCTGCTATTAAATCTTTTCCATATAGTTTATCCAGAACACAGAAATGTGTTGAGCCTGAATCAAACCATACATCAAGAGTATCTGTAGCCTTTATGTATTCGTCATGATCATCAATTAAATCTTCTAAATTAGCTTTATCCCATGCTTCNAAACCCTGCTCATCGATACGGTCAGCAATTTCGTTAAATAAGAGGTTTTGTTTTGGGTGAATTTCTCCAGTTTTTTTGTTAATGATTAGAGGAATTGGAACTCCCCAGCTTCTTTGCCTNGAGATACACCAATCTGGCCTTCCCTCAAGCATAGACTTAATTCTTTCATATCCCCATGAAGGCTCCCACTCAACATCCTTAACCGCTTGGATGGATCCTTCTAACAAACCTGATTTATCCATTGAGATAAACCATTGAGGAGTCGATGCAAAAATTAGAGGAGTTTTATGTCTCCAGCAATATGGATATGAATGATGAAAATCTTCAGCATTTATTAAAGCTCCTGAATCATTGAGAATATCTATTACAATGTTGTCAGCTTTAATTGCGGGAAGACCAGCTAAGCCTTCATATTCTGCATCAAAAAATCCATTACCATCCAGTGCATGTATTGTCTCAATGTTAAATTTTTTGCATATATTATGGTCATCGACACCATGAGCTGGTGCAGTGTGAACACAACCTGTTCCNGTTTCAGTAGTGACATGATCTCCATGAACTAAAATAGAATCTCTTTTTAGATAAGGATGTTCTAGAACTANGTCTTTAATATCACTGCCTTTAGCCTCACTGATCTTCTCTAAATCCTCACCCCAGCGTTCTGAACATTGATCAATGAGATCACTAGCTAATATTAAGTTTCCAAATTTAGAACTACATAAGGTGTATTTTAATTCTGGACCAATTGAGACAGCAGCATTTGCTGGAATTGTCCATGGTGTAGTAGTCCAAATTACAAAGCTGCAACTATCTATTTCTTTTGAAAATGCTGCGCTTAACTTAACGAGTGAATCTTTTTTTACTTTAAAACCCACATCAATAGATTTAGAAACTTTATCTTCATATTCAACCTCTGCTTCTGCTAGGGCTGATTTGCAGTCATAACAAAAATGGACAGGTTTCTCTCCTTTTTGAAGATGGCCGTTTGTAACTATTCTGCCTAAAGACCTTACGGTATCTGCTTCAAATGATGAATCAAGAGACTTATATGAATTTTCCCAGTCACCCAAGACTCCAAGCCTTATAAAATCTTTCTTTTGATTTTCTATTTGAGAAAGAGCATATTCTCTGCAGGCACTAATAAATTTTGACTTATCTTTTACAGTATCACTATCTCTTCCAAACTTTTTCTCAACGTTCAGTTCTATTGGTAATCCATGACAATCCCAGCCAGGAACATAAGGTGCATCAAANCCTTGTAAAGTCTTAGTCTTAATTACAATATCTTTAAGTATTTTATTTACTGAGTGGCCAAGATGAATATCGCCATTTGCATATGGCGGGCCATCGTGAAGGATAAATTTATCTTTTTTAGCATTTTCTTCTCTAATTAAATTATAAAGATTGATTGAATCCCAAAAAGAAAGAATCTCTGGTTCCTTATTTGGCAAACCAGCNTTCATAGGTAAATCTGTTTTTGGCAGATTTAAGGTATTTTTGTAATCTTTTTCCATTTCTTTAATCTAAGATTTTCTTTGCCTCTTCAATATCTTTTTTAATCTGGGATTTTAAAAGATCAATGCTATCAAATTTAACCTCTTCCCTTATTTTTTCAATGAATTGTACAGTAATACGTCTTCCATAAATATCTTTTTCAAAATCAAANATATGTGTTTCGAGAACAGGTCTAGTGCCTCCAACTGTTGGTCGAATTCCCATATTCGCAATACCTAAATATTTTCCATGATCAACTAAGCATCTAACAGCATATACACCAGAAATTGGGAGTTTTTGTTTAGGTATCCATATATTTGCAGTAGGCACTCCAATCTCTCTTCCTAGCTGATTTCCATAAACTACTTTTCCAGAGTAGCTGTAATGCCAATCAAGCATGACGTTAGCATTTTTAAAATTGTTAGAAATCAAGGCTTCTCTAATTCTTGTGCTGCTTACCCTTTGATCATCAACTTTTATAGTATCTGTTTTATCAATCTCAATGCTCATTGATTCACCCCAGTTCTTCAAAAATTGATAATCACCTTTTCTATCCTTTCCAAATTTAAAATCATCACCGATCGTAAGGGACTTAATTTGGAGTTCCTCTAATATTTTTTCTGTAAATTGCTCTGGCGTCATCGATTTAAGAGATTCATCAAATCTTAGTAGCATACAAAAATCTATGCCATTTTCAGATATAAGCCTTAGCTT
>JGI24820J26691_1000453_pt1 | contig 12322 bp, 10 predicted proteins | sample METZYME_5_50m_FD_26691 | JGI IMG/M metagenome (IMG submission 26691) | reverse complement strand
TTTGATTATTTGGGATAACTTTTATGCAAATGATTATTGTCCGTCCAGATTCTATATCGGTCCTTATAAAGGGCGAAAATCTATATATAAATTTGCTTCAGNTGTAGGCATCAATCCTACTGGTTTACCCATTACTGACANGATTTGCCTTTCAAGGTTTATGTCAGATTTAACAGATAGACAAATCTTGGACGAATATAAAATTCCAAAAGAATTTTCAAAAATTTTACCTTATTTTACAAATCCATTCAGGGAGCTGCCGTCTCTTAATTTGAGCAAAATCGACAAACTCATCCAAACTCAATATAAATTATGCATAGAATGGAAAGGCGATTTACAACTGGAATGGGCTCCTTTTTTATGGAAATTCTATCTGGACCTGACTTTGTTAAAAAAAATTAAAATCGGAGATAGTAAATTTAATCTTGAAGAGTGGTTGAAGCGAAGATATTCTGATCCACTCAAAGAAACAATTCTTAGAAATTAGGAGAGAGAATGTTAGGAAATATGATGAGTGGTCAGCTATTAATATCTGGCCTTATTGAGCATGCTGAAAAGTACCATAGTGATGCGGAAATAGTCTCAAGGACGGTCGAAGGGCCCATACATAAATATACTTATGCCGATGCTGCTAGGAGATCAAGACAATTAGCGAATGCTCTTGAAAGGCTTGGCCTAAAACATGGAGACACTGTCGGCACTCTTGCGTGGAATACTTTTAGACATTTTGAATTATATTTTGGTGTATCAGGCATAGGATGTGTAGTGAATACCGTTAATCCAAGACTTTTTCCTGAGCAATTAACTTACATTATCAACCACGCTGAAAATAAGTATTTATTTATTGATTTATCCTTTGTTGAATTAGTTGAATCGCTTGAGANTGAACTTAAAAGTGTGAAAGGATATGTGATACTTACAGATAAACAGAATATGCCTCAAACCAAGTTGAATAATGCCATGTGTTATGAGGATCTTATAGCCGAAGAGTCTGAAGAATTTGATTGGCCTGAGTTTGATGAAAATACCGCTTCAAGTCTTTGTTATACATCAGGAACAACAGGAAATCCTAAGGGAGTCTTATATTCTCACAGATCTACTATTCTACATGCTTGGATAGTGAGCTCAGGTAACGTTGCAAAAGTTTCTAGCTCTACTTGCATTTTACCAGTCGTACCTATGTTTCACGTAAATGCTTGGGGCATACCATATGCTGGAGCTATGTTTGGCGCTAAGTTGGTATTTCCCGGACCTGCTCTAGATGGCGCTTCTGTTTTTGAGCTTATAGACACAGAGAAACCAGATCTTTTGATGGGAGTGCCAACGGTATGGCTTGGCCTATTGCAACATCTTAACGAAACAAACCAAACTTTAGATTGTGTAGATACAGCTTTAGTTGGTGGATCGGCTGCTCCTAGAGCAATGATTCAAGAATTTGAAGAAAAACATGACGTATTCCTAATGCATGGGTGGGGTATGACCGAAATGAGTCCTCTGGGTACTGCAACAAGCAGAACAAAAGACATGGAGGGAATGGATATCGAAGCAAGGTATGACTTACAACAAAAACAAGGCAAAGCCTTTTTTGGTGTAGATATGACTATAGCAGACGATGATGGTAATGAACTTCCACACGATGGTATTGCTTTTGGCCGATTGCTAGTTAAGGGCCCAACTATTGTTGAGCGTTACTATAAAGCCGAGGAGAGCGCTATGGATGAAAATGGATGGTTTGATACTGGTGATGTAGCAAAAATTCATCCAGAGGGTTATATGGAGATCGTTGATAGAAGCAAAGATGTTATAAAGTCTGGAGGAGAATGGATAAGTTCAATAGATCTAGAGAATGCTGCTGTGGGTCATCCTGGAATAGCTGAGGCTTGTGTCATAGGAGTCCTTCATGCGAAGTGGGATGAGAGGCCTTTATTACTTGTTGTAAAAGCTCCTGAACAGGAACCTACTAAAGAAGATATAAATTCTTTTCTAGAAGATAAAGTGGCTAAGTGGTGGTTACCCGATGATATAGTGTTTGTTGAGCAACTTCCTCATACTGCAACAGGAAAGCTTTTAAAAACTGGATTGAGAGAAGATTTTAAGAATCACTTACTGGATAAATAGGAGAAAATTATGATTGGATTAGTCCCAGCAGAGAAATTAGTAGAATATGTCGGCCAAGACATAGGTTCATCTGATTGGTTTGAAGTTGATCAGGATAGAATTGACATGTTTGCAGATGCAACTTTGGATCATCAGTTTATTCATGTAGATACAGAAAAGGCTACACCTTTATTTGGCTCTACAATAGCACATGGATTTCTTTCTCTTTCTTTGGTACCTCATTTAACGTCCCAAGCAGTACTAGCTCCAGAAAACCTAAAAATGGTGTTTAACTATGGACTAGATAAAGTGAGATTCATCAATCCTGTAAATGTTGGAGCAAAAGTTAGGACACATAGTAAGTGCGTTTCAGTTGATGACAAAGGAGACGGGCGTTACTTAATGAAGACCGAAGTTACCATGGAAATTGAAGGAGTTGATAAGCCAGCTTATGTAGCAGAAACATTATCTATGTTTGTGACCTAAAGTAATGAACATAGCTTCTAACAATCTTAAAGACAAGGTAGTTAATAAAGCTATAAGTTCTCTCAGGAAAAATAAGAGAATAGAACAAGTCAGTATTCCAGCAATAGCCGCAGAGTTAGACGTAAGCATTGAAGAAATAAGCTCTTTCTATACGACTACTGAGGATATATTCCTTGAAGCCCAAAAGAAGGATTGGGAATCCTTACACCGATTCTGGGATAGACATATAAAAAAATCAAAGACACCTGGGGACTTCAAAAACTCTTTTGAAATATTCTTTGAAAAGTTTGTGGATAGTTTAAGTAAAGACGCCGACTTACGACTAGAGTTATCTTGCTACTTGCCTAAATGTATAAAATATCGAGACAAAAATAGAAAAAGAGTAAAGCAGAAGCTCAAAAAACTTATAAATAAAGGTTGGCCTGGAAAAGATGAAAAAGTTTTAGAAAGGCAATCAGAACTTGTAACGATACTTTTTTACGGATTTATTGACCATATAGTTCATATACCCAAAAATGAAAGAACAAAGATACTAAGAGATTTTAGAAATATGCTTAATCTCCACCTTCAAGACAGAAAATTTTTTTAGTATGAAAGTTGATGTCAAAAAGAAAGTAAGAATCATCCATAAGGCAATGGACTCTATTCGTAAATCTGAGAAAACACTTCACACCATATCNTTTTACAGAATAGCAGATGAATTAAATATGCCTTTTGGAGAACTAACTGAATTCTTTTTGAATATTGAGGATATTTTTCTTAATGAACAAAAAAGAGTAAATCAAAAGTTAGAAATATTTATAGAGGAGGGATTAGATGCGGCCAAGACAGCCAATGATTACAAAGAACTCTTAGAGAATTTAACCACCGAATTCATTAATCATCTTCCTGATCATGCTGATTTAGTCCTATCAGCCGCGTTCTATCTACCTAAATGTATCGAGGAACGGCAAAGAGCAAAAAANTACTACAGAACAGTTTTCAGAAAAATTATAAAAAGAGGATGGCCTGGCAAAATTGATACNGTACTCGAGAGGCAAACAGATCTATTATTATTATCTGCATATGGTTTATACGAATATTGTGCTAAGTCCGGGAAGAGAGAAAGAAAAGCGATACAAAAAGACTTTGTAAATATGATTAACTTGCATCTACAAGACAGANTATTTTTCTAATTTGACTTTTAAGATGTCATTTACTTGTTGAGGATTTGCTTTTCCTTTGGACACTTTCATAACTTGCCCAACAAAAAAACCAAATAACCTATCCTTACCTGATTGATATTGCTTTAGTTGCTCAGGATTGTTTTGAATTACCTCATCGATTAGTGACTCAATCTCTTTGTCATCTGTAACTTGCTTGAGACCCTCTTCTTCAATAATTGTGTCAACGTCTTTTCCAGTAGACCACATCTTCGTAAAAACATCTTTAGCAATTTTTCCTGAAATGGTGCTGTCCTCAATTCTTGATATCAATTGTCCAAGCATCTTTGATGATACTTTGGTGTCTTTAATATTGAGATTTTCTTTATTTAGCTCAGCCGATAGTTCTCCCATTATCCAATTTGCTGCAATTTTTGGTGAAACAGAAAATTTTAAAACTTCTTCAAAGAAATCTGCAAAATCCTTGTCTGCTGATAAAAGATCTGCATCGTATTCATTGAGATTAAATTGTGTTGAGAATCTTTCTTTTTTTTGTGTCGGCATCTCCGGCATTGAGGTTAAAACTTCTTCAATAAACTCTTTTTCTAATTTAACAGGCAAAAGATCAGGTTCTGGGAAGTATCTATAATCATTTGCGAACTCCTTTGATCTCATTGGTCTTGTCGTATTATTTTGAGAATCATAAAGTCTCGTTTCTTGTGTAATTGTATTTCCAGACTCCAACTGATGTATTTGTCTTTTAATCTCATACTCAATTGCTTTTTCCACAAAACGAAAAGAGTTTACATTTTTTGTTTCTGTTCTTGTCCCGAGAATTTCTTCACCTTTTTTTCTGACTGATACATTAGCATCACATCTCATAGATCCCTCAGCCATATTTCCGTCAGAGATATCAAGATATCGAATTATTGAATGTATCGATTTTAGGTATGCAACAGCTTCTTCAGGAGAGGCGATATCAGGTTCTGATACTATCTCCAAAAGGGGAGTTCCAGCTCTATTTAAGTCAATTCCTGAGAAACCTTCAAAATCTTCATGCAAAGATTTTCCAGCATCTTCTTCGAGATGTGCCCTTGTGACCCCAATTCTTTTTTTTCCTTTGCTAGTTTCTATATCAAGGTAACCATCTTCAACTATTGGTTTATCCATTTGGCTAATTTGATAACCTTTTGGAGAATCAGGATAGAAGTAGTTTTTTCTAGCAAAAGCTGTAGGACTATTAATATTNGCATTTAGAGCTTTACCGAGCATGATTGCCATTCTTAATACTTCTTCGTTGAGCACGGGCAAAACCCCTGGTAAAGCAAGATCAATATTACAGGCTTGAGTATTGGGTAGTGCTCCGAAATCGGTGCTCGCACCAGAGAATAATTTAGATTTTGTCGAAAGCTGAACGTGTATCTCTAATCCTATTACAGGTTCCCAAATGTCTTTGTTATTCATTCTATAAATTTGGCATATTTTTATGCCAGTCTGTATTTAATTGATAAGAGTGTGCAAATTGAAGTAATTTTGCTTCTTCAAGCGAATTNCCTATGAGTTGCATACCTAAGGGAAGTCCTTCATGTTCTCCGCAGGGTATCGATAGTCCAGGTAAGCCAACAAGATTTGCGGGTATTGTGAAAATATCTTGAAGATACATTTCTAAAGGATTATTTGTTTTTTCACCTGCCTTAAAAGACGTCCCAGGTGTTGTCGGAGACAAAATTACATCCACCTTNTCGAAGGCTTCCAAAAAATCATTCGCAACAAGTCGTCTGCATTTTTGAGCTTTCAAATAATAAGCATCATAGTATCCGGCAGACAGTACATATGTACCAATCAAGATCCTTCTTTTTACTTCAGCTCCAAAACCTTCTTCCCTTGTTCGCATGAATAGGTCATCTATATCTTTCGGATCATTACACCTATAGCCATATCTTACCCCATCGTATCTTGATAAATTAGCTGAGCATTCAGCCGGGGCTATTATGTAATATATGGGAAGGGATAGATTTATGTTTCTCAGTGAAATTTCTACAAACTCTGCACCCAGATTTTTATAAACCTCTATGGCTTGCTGAATAGATTTTTGAGAGTATTCAGGCATTTCTTTTTCAAAAAACTCCTTTGGAAGTCCAATTTTCATTCCTTTTATTGGTTTATTAATGTCACTTATTAAATCAGGAGCTTCATAATTTAAACTTGTCGAATCCTTTGGATCATGCCCCGACATTGCTTCTAATACCAATGCAGCATCTTCAGCTGACCTAGATAGAACGCCTCCTTGATCTAAGCTTGACGCAAAAGCGATCATTCCAAATCTTGATACTCTTCCATAGGTCGGCTTAATTCCAGTTAGACCGCACAGCGAAGCTGGTTGCCTGATAGAACCTCCGGTATCAGTCGCTGTAGCTACGGGTGCTAATTCCGCCGAAACACAAGCAGCCGAACCTCCTGATGAACCACCAGGAACATTTCTTAAATTCCAAGGATTTTTAACAGGACCGAAATAACTAGTCTCATTTGATGAACCCATGGCAAATTCATCCATATTTGTTTTTCCCAGCATCACCATCCCTTTACTATTTAACCTTTCATAGACAGTTGAAGAATAAGGCGCCTCAAAATTTGCAAGCATCTTAGACCCACATGTCGTAAGAACTCCTTTAGTGCAAAAAATATCCTTATGTGCCAGCGGTATTCCATCCAACGGCAAAGCTTTATCATCATGGTATCTTTTGTCTGCAGCATCAGCTTGCTTCAAAGCTAAATCCTCTGTTACGGAAATATAAGAATTTAAATCATCATCATGTTTAGAGATTCTTTTTAGATAATGTTTTGTAAGCTCTGTAGAAGAAAACTGCTTATTCTTAAGTCCGTCAAGAAGCTGACTGATGGAAAATTTATGTAAATCCATCAATCTTCTCCATCAATTACTTTGGGAACAAGAAATAACCCAGATTTAACTAAAGGGGCATTTTTTTGTAACTTTTCTCGTTCGTTAACCTCCGTAACTTGGTCTTCCCTTGTTGGTTGAGATAAATCCAGTGGGTGAGACATAGCTTCAATATCAGAGGTATCTGCATTATTTAGTTCATCAAAAAGAGCCAAGATATCTTGCAATTCTTTTTTCAAGGAAGGAAAAATATTTTGATTAACATTTATCCTAGCTAAGTAGGCTATTTCTTTTAATTCTTTATCTGTTAAAGCCATATTTTAGTGAATTATCGTAAAAGATGCGTAATGTAGCATATTGTAGCTTGCTCAAAAACATTGCTGTTGCTAGAGTTACGTTTTTGCTTTAACAAAAGAAATTTCAAAGAGTAAATAAATGTTAAAAAGATTAAGAGGCTTGTTTTCTAATGACCTGTCCATTGACCTGGGAACAGCCAATACTCTTGTATATGTTAAAGAAAAGGGCATAATCCTTGACGAGCCGTCTGTTGTGGCCATAAGGAATAACGCAGGGCAAAGAACTGTGGTAGCCGTAGGAGCTGAAGCAAAAAAAATGTTGGGACGGACACCTGGTAATATTACTGCAATCAGACCTTTGAAAGATGGTGTAATAGCTGATTTTCAGGTAACTGAGGAAATGTTAAAGCACTTTGTACAAAGGGTCCATGAGGATAGTTTTGTCAGACCAAGTCCTAGAATACTAGTGTGTGTTCCTTGTGAGTCTACCCAAGTGGAGAGAAGAGCTATAAGGGAATCTGTATTGAAAGCCGGAGCCCGAGAAGTAAGATTAATTGAGGAGCCAATGGCCGCTGCAATAGGGGCAGGTCTACCCGTTGAGGAAGCAAGCGGGTCAATGGTAGTTGATATTGGTGGAGGAACTACAGAGGTTGCAATTCTTGCTCTTAACGGCGTAGTTTATGCTAATTCCTTAAAAGTAGGTGGAGATAAACTTGACGAATCGATCATTTCTTACGTAAGAAGGAATCAAGGAGTTCTTTTGGGAGATGCTACAGCTGAAAAAGTAAAACACATTATTGGTACAGCTTCACCAGACTCAGAAGTTATTGAAATGGAAGTAAGAGGAAGAAATTTAGCTGAGGGTATACCTATTACATTTACAATGAACAGTAAACAAGCATATGACGCAATGCTTGAGCCATTATCGGCAATAATACAAGCTATTAGAACTGCATTAGAGTCCTCTCCACCCGAGTTAAGTGCTGATATAAGCGAAAGGGGAATTGTTTTGACCGGTGGGGGCGCTATGCTTAGAGATCTCGATGTTTTAATATCAAGCCAAACGGGCCTTCCTGTCATTGTAGCTGAAGATCCATTAACGTGTGTTGCTAAGGGCGGCGGAAGCGCATTAGAGATAATGGACAAATATGATATTGATCTTCTATCGACTGAATAAAACTCAAAGATATCTTTCTTAACCCTCACTGGGTATCATCTATATATGCTCAAGCGAGAACATAAGGTTTCTAATATAAGTAGTGAGGCTATTTTTGCAATTCCTGCTATGAAACCTGCCAGAGTCGTCTCTGCTATTATCTTTTGCCTTTGTTTGATTATCTCCGACATAAGATATGATGCAGCCTCTTACATAAGATCCTACAGTAAGGATATTCTTACCCCGATTTCTTTCATGATTGGACTTCCGCAAGAATTTTTTAGCTATGCAACCAATATCTTTTCTTCTAAAACCAAGCTTGATGAACGAATTGATAGATTAGAGGAAGAAAATCTAAAGCTTAAGACCGCCAATCAATATACTCAAATGCTTTCTTCCGAATTAAGTAAGCTGAATAAACTTTGGTCTAGTACAGATATAGATCACCAAGATTTAATAATATCTAAGAAGACTTTCTTATCTTCGAATTTTTATCAGCCTCTTCTAGCGCTAGATATGGAATTAGGGAAAACGATAAAAAAAAATAATGCTGTCCTCTCCGATGAAGGTTTAGTGGGCAGAGTGGAAAATGTAGGAATTGCATCTGTCGATGTAATGCTCATTCAAGATATAAGATCCTCAATTCCAGTTGTTTCTGAGGAATCATCGTTGCACGCAGTTCTTCAAGGGAAAGGGCTTGACAGAAAAGGGGAACTAAAATTCATAAAAAAAACAGCTAGCTTTTCTGAAGGTGAACTTTTGTTTACTTCAGGTCTAGGAGATATATTTCCAGAAGGATTGCAGGTAGGCAGGATATCCTCTATCCAAGATTTAACAGACAGCGAATTTTTAAAGATTGAAGTTTCACTATTTTCAAGCCCGATTGATAATGATTATTTCTTAATAACAACCAATGAATAAATCTTTAAAAAATCAATTTTGGATTTATCTTTCTTTATCAATTGCTATGGTAATTGATACTTTCTTCTTTTCAGAATATTTACTGCAATGGAAACCATTACTTACTTTGTTGGCATTAATATATTGGAATATGGCCTTACCTGACAAAGTTGGAATAAAAGAAGCATTATTATTTGGTTTGATTATGGATTTGTTAAGTGGCTCAGTATTCGGATTGCACGGATTACTTTTTGTTTTGATAACTTACATTTGCCAAAGGTTTTTCTATCAGTTTAGGGTTTCACCATTGCTTCAACAATCCGCTATTCTTTTTGTACTTTTCTTTTTATTCAAAATGTCATTTTCATTTGATTTCTATGATGTTGCTGAAGGCATGAATGTTTCGGATGGTTTTTTTGTAATCAATGCTTTAATCTTTTCTATGACTTCCTCTTTGTGCTGGACACCTTCTTATTATCTTTTAAGAGAGTTTAGGAGAAGAAAAATAAAATTATAAGTTTACGGTGAAAAAATATTTATATCTTGTCTATTATTCTTTGACTGGGGCGGTCATATTACTACTATCACTTTCTTTCATCCTGACGCAAAAAACATTNTATAACTTTTTACTANAGTCTTATTCTGATGAAAGCAACTCTCTAAAAATTCTTGAGTCTAATTGGCATCCAATACGACCCTCAATTTCTTTTGATGAAATTTATTTAAAAAACGATTTTTATGAAATTTCCTCTAAAGAAGTTTTTCTGCAATTCTCTTTAGCATCAATATTTAAAGGAAAACCTATTTCTTACTTAGATGTACGAGATGTATTAATACTTAATACTGAAAAGTCAAATTCGGCTTCTTCATCGCAAAATATGTCCAATATCTTGAGCAGTGTAGAAAATCTTTATATCCAAAATTTGAGAGTGATATCAGCCGAAAATATTAATTTGGTAAGACTTAATTTAAGAAGTTTCTCGTCAGAAGATGGACCAAATGTCCAAATAAGCATTAAGGATAAAAATGATCAACCTTTGGATATCAATATATCTTCTAGTCAAAATTCTGACGGCTTTCTACTTACAGGTTTCTTGGAAACCTCAGGATTTACCATTGAAGAAGATCTAATCAAGCTTCTTTGTAAGATTTGTGATTTCGAGACAGTTCTTAGTTCAGATATAAAATTTACACTATATGATAATAAGCTACTTAACCTCCTGGGGAACATTGATTTAAATTTGGACAAAAAATTGTTTGGTTTTAGCTCAATGTCGTCAAGCTTAAAACTGAAAGATTCAAAAATACCAATGATTCAATTTAGTGCCTTACTTGATACATTTGAGGTACCAAATTTTCTGATTAAATTTTCTCCAGATGAGCCTGTTCTTATTTTTCCAAAGATTAACCTTTCTCAAAACGAAGCATTAAAAAAATTATTTGATTATCTTAATCCCGAATTTGAATTGGATGGCGTTTTAACAAATACAACGNTTAATCTTGATATTGACAATTTTTCAGCTGAAACGCATGCGAACGAACTATCCATAGAGTACAAAGAGAACACTATTGACGGTATAAAAGGAAAAATTTTGCTTTCTGATGATGGTGGAAATATAGAGATTATATCGCCGGTTGTGAAATTAAATTCAGCTGACTTCCTCAATGAACCAATATTGGTTAATGATTTTAATTCTGAATTAGAATTTAGATATACAGCAGGTAATATAGAAGTATTTCCTTCTTACTTTTCTGCCATTTTGAATGATAACCAATTAGAAGGTTCATTCTCACTTCATCCAATTCCTTCAAGCGGTTTTGGAGACCTGGACCTTCGTATCATTAGTGATCGCATGGACAGTGTATCTGCGTTAAGACTTTTTCCAGAGACTCCTTACTTATCAAGTACTAAAGAGATTATTGATAAGTTGATTGATTCAGCACGCTTAGAGAATATTAATCTTCTTTATAGAGGCCCTATTGACGGAATCTTTTTGGATAATTCTGGATCTTTCTCAATGTTAGCTAATGGAAAAGATGTCTTTCTGAATATAAATGATTATAAAATCGAGGGTGTAAATACTTCATTCTCTGTAAATAATTTTTCTCTAAACGGTGANNTTAAAGAAGGTAAATTTTTAGGCTCTGACATTCTTGGGGAATTTAAAATTTACTCTAAAAATTCTTTATCTTTTTTAGATATTAAAGGAAATTCCAAGGGACCCTTTGCTACATATTTAAAGTTGCTTGATAGCTCTTTTTTTGAAGGCTTAAAAAGTAGTGGATTTCATGATACAAATTTTAGTTACTCGACCCGTTTAAAGAAGGAAATCTCTCTTCTTGATGCAGATGCTCTCTTGGAAATAGACTCTAACTTAGAGCAAGGCGAGGTCATATTAGGAAAATTGGGCATTGACCTTTCGAATATATTTTCCTCTATTAATTATAATAGTGAGGTTGGTTTGCTGGGAGACTTCATCTCCTTTAAGGTTAACTCTGTTCCAATTCTGCTTGAGTTTGATAAAGAGGCCTCCTCAGAGAGGTATTCTCTTTTCAGCACCAAGGAATCAATTCCTATAAGGAATTTACTGCCAGAAAATATAAATTATTTTTTCGATGGATCATCTAAAACCTCTTTAGAAATTGGTATTCCATCACTTGTCAGAGGAAAAGTAATAAAAAAACCTTACTTAAACTTAAATACTAATCTTATGGGAACCGCCATAAACCTTCCACTGCCTTTCAAAAAAGCTAAAAATGAACAAAAAGANCTAGANTTTAATTTNTACCCCCCATTTAAAAAACAAACCTCCAAATTTGAATTTAGGTATGGAAATTTATTAAGAGGAAAATTCAATTATCCTCAAAATCAATTAGAGGGTTTCTTAATCGCAGGAAAGGATAAACAAACAATATCTATAGAAAGAGGAAAAATCTCCATCATAGGGAAGTTAAAAAACCTTGATCTAGCATTATTTTCTTTGCCATCAGATCTAAGAAAGAGAGTTTATCCGGAATTTGAAATAAAAAAATTAGAGGTAGATGAAATATTGTTTTCTAATTTTATTTTTCCCAAAACTTTTATAAGTTCCGAAAATTCGGANCAATATTTCGGCTTGAATATATCAAACGATAATATTTCGGGAAAATTCTTCATTCCGAAAAACAATGATTTGGCAACTAGAGTTGATTTAGAGTATTTAGATTTCGAGTTCTCGGGAGGAGATTCTAATCAAGCTTTTTTGGATTTGTATGATAATTTCAAAACTAAATTGATTTTTGAAACTGACTCTATAGTTTTAAACAACATAGATTATGGAAATTGGGCTTTTAATTTCAATCCCTC
>JGI24820J26691_1000450_pt1 | contig 12381 bp, 9 predicted proteins | sample METZYME_5_50m_FD_26691 | JGI IMG/M metagenome (IMG submission 26691) | reverse complement strand
TACGAAATAAAATATATTTCTAAATGTTTTGAGATAATTAGTCACTTGGAGCCGGAGAGGGGAGTCGAACCCCTGACCTGCCGATTACAAGTCGGCTGCTCTGGCCACTGAGCTACTCCGGCGAACATTAAAATAATAGCAAAGAGATTATTGAATAAATCTATTTTTTTATAAAAATTTCATGCATTGCTATTGCAGTTGCTGCGGATGCATTTAAAGATTCCATATTGTTTGTCATTGAAATGTGTACTATTAAATCTAATTTTTTTTGAATTTCGTTACTTAATCCAGTTTCTTCTGAACCAACAATCAATGCAACACTTTGATTCTTTAAATCTAAATCATTTATTTGATTTGATGAATTCATATCCAAACCAATTGTCCAATAACCAAGATTTCTTATCTTTTTAATCAACGAGAATATAGAGTTATACATAACAATATTTACATACTCCATTCCACCTGATGATATTGCAAATGTCTTTTCAGTGATTTGTACAGATCTTTTTTTTGGCAAAAATATTGTTTGAAAATCAAATGCAGCTGCACTTCTAGCAACGGCGCCCAAGTTATTTGTATCTTGTAAATGATCAAGTATTAATATTTTTTTAGTTACTATATTTTCAAAATTTTTTTCATCAAATATCTTTTTCTCTTCACAAATTCCAACTATATTGTGCCTGGCATGGAACTCCCATAATTTTTTATCTTTGATGATTTCAATTTCAATATCTTGTTTTTTAATACGCTCAATTAAAACATCTGAGTTATTTGATTTACTCAGCTTAGTATCGAGAACAATAACTTTTTTGACTCTATTAGAATTTAATGCTGCCTCTAATGCATTTACGCCTTCAACTATTTTTCCAACGCCATCCACTTTCATTCCCGTCTTCAATTACAATTCCAACTTCATCTAATCTATCTCTCATGTAATCAGCTTTTGCAAATTCTTTATTATTCCTGTGATCATTCCTTATTGCAATGTATTTATTAATCGAAACATTAACATCACTTTCGAATTCTATATTTTGTTCATTTAATATAGTCTCTAGTAATTTTGTATCTATTGTTTGTTCTTTATCTTCAAAAACAAAACCTAAAATTTCAAATAGATACTTAATTGTTGATTTCATATTAATTATTTGTGTCTGGTCTCCATTTTTATTTTTATTGATATATTCAAACATTTCTCCAAGAAATTTTGGTGTATTTAAATCATCATTCATTGATTCGATAAATATTTTTTCTAGATTACTATCTTTTAAGTCGGCTTCTATTCCATAAATTAAACTTTCTATATTGTGAAAAGTCGCTTTTGATTCCTCTAAAAGAGCTTCAGAAAATTCTTGAGGTTTTCTATAATTTGCCCTTAAAAAAAAGTACCTCAAAATATTGCCGCCATAATTATCAATATATTCTTTTAGAAACTTTGAGTTTCCTTCAGATTTTGACATTTTTTTGCCTGAGAAATTTATCATTCCATTATGTACCCAGTGTTTTACAAATTCATGATTAAATGCAGATGTTGACTGAGCTCTCTCATTTTCATGATGAGGAAAAATTAAATCATTGCCACCGCAGTGTATATCAATTTCTCCTTTAAAAATATCATGAATCATTGCTGAGCATTCAATATGCCAGCCTGGTCGACCATTCCCCCATGGTGATTCCCAACTTGGCTCGTCATCTTTCGAAATTTTCCACAAAGCAAAATCTTCAGGATTTTTTTTATCTTCTTCAATATTTACTCTTGTACCGCTTAAAACTTCGTCAAAGCTTCTACCTGAGAGCTCTAGATAAGAATCGTATTTACTCACATCAAAATAAACACCAGACTTAATAATATAAGCGNATTCTTTTTCAATTAATTTATCAATTAATTCAATCATCTGATCAATTGTCTCTGTAGCCTTTGGTTCAAAATCTGGAGTAAGGCAATTTAAGCTATCATAAGAGTCTTTGAACTCTTTGGTNACTCTTTCACCTAACTCTTTGTATGAGATATTTTCCTCGATTGATTTTTCAATAATTTTGTCATCAATGTCTGTAATATTTCTAGCAAACATGACCCTCTCACCAGAAAATTTTATATACCGAACCATAAAATCAAATACTACTGCGGACCTACCATGTCCTATGTGAGGAGATGATTGGACTGTTGGACCACAAAGATATATCTTAATAGCAGATCCAGTGCTCTCTACAGTCTCCAAGGTTTTGGTAAATGTGTTATATAATTTAAGCATATGACATGGATATTATAGTCTGGCATGCTGATGCCTCTTTGCTTCCAATCATCCCAATATTGTCGGTTGATTTACCCTTTATATTAATTTTTGATTCATCAATATTTAATAGAACACTTAAATTTTCAACTAATTTAGTTCTTATANTTTCTATATTTATTGTTTGTGAAATTACAATAATATCAATATTGTTTACATTATATTTTTTATATTCAATAATCTTTAAAACTTCTTTCAGCATTTCAACGCTAGAGATTTTTTTAGGCGTCTCGCTATTAGAAGGGAAATAATGACCTAAGTCTTTTTTAGATAAAGCGCCGAGCAAAGCATCACATAATGTATGTAAAAGAATATCGCCATCTGAATGTGCTTCAAATCCAGGTCCGTCTAATTTTAAACCACCTAGGTATAGGACGTCATTATTAGAGTGTCTATGTATATCAAAACCTATTCCAACCAACATATTTACCTCAGATAACTTGGTTTAATTTGATTATAAACCGTCTTCAGGGTCTTCTTCTGGTAGTTGTTGATTAATTTTGTCTATTGCAGTTTCTTCATCAACATTTAGTGCACATGCTATTTCACTTGCAAGTGTCATCCTTGCCTTAGCTAACATTCTTTTTAATGCTGGGGAAATACCTTTGTTTATTTGTGCATGTGTTAAATCTCGTACAACTTCAGCAACCTGTATTACGTCTCCAGATGTCATTTTTTCTGTAAGGACTTTGTACCACCTACTCCAATTTGTTCCTGCCTCTTCAGGTTTTTCTTTAAAAATAGGGAATACTTTTTTTGAAACTGCGTTTTTTGAAATTACTGGTCTTATAACTTCATCCACGCTATCGACTGGAACCATAACTAACAAACCATCCGTTAAAACTTCGATTTCAAAATATTGAATCCTCTTAGACTTTGGTTCACCTTCGACAAATACTTCTACATTTTTATTAACTTTTCTAATTACTTTCGCCGCACCATGATGAGGATGGACGACAAACTGGTTTGGTTTATATTTATCTTTTGGTGTTTTTTTAGTTTTAGTTGCCATAGATTACAACATTACTATAGATTGAAATCTATTTAATGGCCATTTAGATACGAAAAACCAACATTTTTAAGTAATGTATCAAAATAATCTCTTAATTGCTGAGCTCTACCACGACCAATTCCTTCAACGCTGTAAAGCTTTTCTGGAGAAGAAGTAAGTAACTTGGGTAGAGTTTTAAATTTATGTACAAGAGAATCGTGTAAATTTTCAGGTAAGTTCGGTAACCTTGCTAAAACTCTATACCCTTTTGGAACAGATAAGTCATCAAGTGGGAGTTTGTTTAAAACTGAACCAAGGAAATCAATATTATTTAGCTCCTCATATGTAAGCTGCGAAATTTCTTCAACTGCTTTAGTTATATTTCTATATTTTTTGGATGGCAAATGGTCTTTTAAGACTAGATTAAAAGTATTATTGACTCCAGACTCAAAAGAATCAATCTGGATCAAAATTAAGCCTGCTTCACCTCCAAGTTTTAAAGCTTCAGTTCTAACTTGTTTAGCTAATCTAGTTAATAGTTCACCTCTTTGAATAACCTCCAAAAATTCTTGATTAGTTAGAGAGTTTTCAATTTCCAATTCACCTAATTCAGCTACAGCGTCGTCAAATCTCCTTCTCATTCTATCAACTGACTGTAATGATTCATTTACTCGACCCAATATAACTGATGGTTCTTCTAATTCAGTTGTTCCTGAATTATTAAAAACTTTGACTAAGGAAGATTCCTCAGAAACAGTTATAACAGTTAAGTCAGTTTCTTCTGCTGTTCTTTCTGCTGTTCTATGACGAGTGCCTGTCTGAGAAGTAGACAAAGAATCAGATGGATTTAAATGAACATTAGCTTTCAATATCTTAGTGACGTCACCGCTTACAATTATTGCTCCATCCATTTTTGACAACTCACTCAACATCTCAGGTGAATAGGCACAATCAATTAAATTAATTCCCCCAGATGAAATTTTGTCTAATTTATTTGAAGTACCAATAACTATCAATGCTCCTGAGTGTTTATCTGCAATTAAATCAACACCAACTCTCAAAGGTTGTCCAGGTAGAAGTTGATTCAGTTCGTTACCGTTATTCATATTCCCTCTTTTATATATGAGTGATTTTTTTATTTGAATGTTACTGTATTATTTTATTATTAGTAATTAGATAAAAATTTATGGAAAAAATTGAGTGTAAAAGTTGTTCAGCTGTTGTAGACAAGTCTATAGAGTTTTGCTCTAGCTGCGGTGATTGGCTTGGACTAAGTCTACAAGATATGGAAAAAGAAAACTCTTCTGAGGAAGAGAAAATTCAAAGAACAACTAAGGTACCTGAAAAGTTATTAAATAAACCTTTAGCAACTTATGGTGCAACCCCATTGCCCTCTAGGAAAGAGGTTCCAGGAATAAGAGCTGTTTTTTTTCTTACCTTTCTAATTCCTGTAATAGCGTTAGCAAGTTATTTTTATAATTTAAATATTTCAGAAGAAGTTATAGAACAAGTAGAAATTGTTCAACAATCTACTACAACTTCCTCAACAACAACTGTTCAAAGTATTTTGCAAAANCAATANCCAATTAACTGTTCTTCTTCAAGTTCTTACAATGATGGAGATGGTTGGTCATGTGAAAATTTATATGATGGAGATCCTTCATCTTGGCAAGACAATAGTTTACAGTGCCAAGATGGTTGGGTTGAGTTTAACTTTTCACAAGATCTTTATATAGAATTCATTGTTTTTCAAAATGTTGAAGATTCAAAATCATTTTCAAGAAATTTCAAAGCTAGAGATATTTTAATAACTACAACTGAAAGTGAATTTTTATTAAATAAAGAACTTGAAAATGATAATACTTCCCAATGGATAGATGTAAATACAACAACTTCATACTTAAAAATAGATATCTTAAGTGCCTACCCTGGAATAGAAGTAAGTGGTAGTCAACCTTTTGAAGAATGTGCTATCCAAGAAATAACATTCTACGGAAGAGGTTAATTTATTTCTCCTTTTTTATAAGGGACACCAATTTTTTCTGGTAATTTTATTCTTTGATTGGCAAAAGAAAGCACAATTAAAGTTGTTATGTGTGGTGTAAAATAAACAAACTGGTTAGGAATACTTGTAGAATTCAAGAACCAAATTAGAAACGCTGCACTAAAAATAAAAGATGCAAAACTTGCTTTATATTTTTTTTCAAAAAAAGACTTGAAAGTTAAAACTAACAAAAATATTGAAATAATTATTAATAAGCCATGAACAGCTTGTGGAGATCTTAATTGTAAGGCATCAGCAAACCCAAACAACCCAGATCCCATTAAAATACCAAATGGTTTGTAATTTCCAAANAACATAGAAGCTAAACCAATAAATCCTCTACCACCAGTTTGACCNTCAAGATATGTGCCAGTTCCTGCAACAACAAGGTATGAACCAGCTAGACCAGATAATGCACCTGAAATAGTAACGCCAATATATTTCATTAAGTAAACATTTACCCCTAATGATTCACTTCCAGCTGGATATTCACCAACACTTCTCATTTGCAACCCAAGTGGTGTAAACCATAGAACTAATATAGAAACTGGAACTAAAGCTAATGCAAAAAGTGTTAAATAAGATATATTTGATAAAAATCCTAAAAGAAGACCTGCAAAATCAGAAATTAGAATTATATCTAAATCTTCAATGCTACCAATAAAATTGGACGTTTCTCTTTCACCAATTTTTCCACCTGCTAAAAATGGCATTGTAAATTTTCCAATATCTCCCTGTATTCTTGGTGAAGCTGTTGAAGAAGCGAATGCAACATCTTGATATGCAATAACATTTAAAAATCTTGCAACTCCAGCAGCTAATATATTTATAGCTACACCAGAAACTATGTGATCTACTTGAAACGAGACAGTAGCAATTGCATGTATTAGACCAAAAAGTGCCCCACCTAACATGCCAATAAATACACCTTGCCATGCACCAAATGTAAATCCACCCCAGGCACCAAACCAGGTACCCATTATCATCATTCCTTCAAGTCCAATGTTAACTACCCCAGTTTTTTCAGAATATAAACCACCCAAGCCCGCCAACAAAATTGGAATTGATAACCTAATTGCCGCACCAAAAGTACCGCTTGTTGTAAGTTGAGAATAGGTTTCAACTTGAGCAACAACTATGACTAATAATATTGGGGTAAAAATAATATATCTTTTTGATAACGATTTAAATATTTTCATTATTCATCCGTTCTTTTAGAAGCATCTTTTATTTGTTGCTTTACAATAAATCTTCTTATTACTTCATAGAAAACAACAACGATTAATAAGATAAAAGCTTGCATCATTTGTTCAATTTCTTTTGGAACATCATTTAAATCTAAAATCTGGGCTGAACGCTGTAAAAATGCAAACAACAAAGCACCAACTGCCATTCCGAAAGGATGATTCCTACCTAAAAGTGCAACTCCAATTCCTGCAAATCCTAATCCTGTTGGGAAATCAATTGTATATCTATGAAAATATCCTAAAAGAGGTCCTAGTCCAACAAGTCCGGCGAACCCACCAGATGTAATCATTGCGATTACAATCAGCTTGTTTGGATTTATCCCACTAAACTTTGCTGCAATTGGATTCGAACCTGTAATTCTCAAGTCAAAGCCTAAAGTTGTTTTCCAAACCAACCAATAATAAAAAATACCCACTAAAACTGCCACTACCAAAAATCCGTGAAGATCTTGTAGGTCTTCAATATTAAACAAAGTGTTTAAAGGTGGCATTTTTCCACTTTCAGGAAGTTCTTTCGTTCTTGGTAAATCATAATTTGAATTTGGTTCATCAAAAATTGTAGTTAAAGAATATGCAATTAATCCAGTTCCTATATAGTTCAACATTATTGTTGAAATAACTTCATGAATTCCCTTTTCAACTTTTAGGTATCCTGCAATAGCAGCCCATAAAGATGAAGTTGTTACTGCGANNATAATAATAAATAAAATATGAAGNGGGGTAATTACAGAAAATTGAGCACCAATNTATGCGGCAATTAATGATCCCATTAAATACTGCCCCTCAACTCCAATATTGAATAATCCCATTTTAAACCCGACAGCAACAGCAATAGCAGAAATGTATAGTGGAATAGACCTATTTATAATTGAAACAATTGATTTTCCGCGAATTCCGTATTCGAACATAATTTTGAATGTTTCATACGGGTCTTTGCCAATAATAAGCAATATCAATGAACTTAGACCAAATGATATTGTCAATGCAATAATAGGTGCAGATAAACTGACAAGTCTAAATCTCATTTTCATTTTTTTAATCCAGTCATATATCCACCAAGATCCTCTGGGGTTACATTTTTAGCATCTAATTCTTTAACTAGCTTTCCCTGATAAAAAACAATTATTCTATCTGACAATCCTATCAGTTCTTCTAGGTCTGCTGAAATCAATAAAACGGATAAACCTTCATCTCTACTTTTTCTCAATTTTTCCCAGATTAAAGCTTGCGCTCCAATATCAATACCTCTTGTTGGTTGAGAAGCAATTAGTAAACTTGGATCATCCTCTAATTCTCTTCCAACAACAAATTTTTGTTGATTTCCGCCAGATAATGCAGTTGCAAGTGTGCTTGTTCCTGGAGTTTTAACCTCAAATGCTGATATTACTTTTTCGGACTCTTTAACTGCATTTTTTGTTTTCATTGTTCCAAGATTACTCTTATATTTCTCAATATTTTGCCTTCCAATAATTACATTGTTGGTTAAGTTCATATCCATAATCATTGCTTGTAACTGTCTATCTTCTGGTATGAAACTAATTCCAGATTCTAACCTTTCTCGAGTTCCTTTATTTTTAATGTCTTGATCCATAAATGTTATCTTGCCTGAATCAATTGATTGAATTCCAATAATTGCTTCAACTACTTCTTTTTGACCATTACCCTCTACTCCCGCTATACCTAAAATTTCTGATTTGTTTACTTCAAATGATATGTCTGTAAATATATTTCTCCCATCCTCATCTTGAGATTTTAAATTTTCAACTTTTAAGATTNCNNCTTCGCTAGTTGATGTAGCTCTTGGAGGAGGTACTGGAAGACTCTTGCCTATCATCATTTCAGCTAATTGAATTTTGCTGACATTGCTATTCAAAACGGTATCGATCATTTGCCCTGACCTCATAACAGATATTTCATCTGCAATCTCTAAAACTTCATCCAATTTATGTGAAATGAACAATACAGTCACACCATTATCTTTTAGATCTCTTAAATTTTTAAATAATTCATCAACTTCTTGAGGTACTAATACAGCAGTTGGTTCATCTAAAATTAATATCTTTGCACCTCTNTACAAAACTTTGATTATTTCTACTCTTTGTTTTTCACCAACGCTTAGTTCATCAACATATTGATCAAGATCAATATTAAGTGAATACAGATTCATTACTTTTTGAATTTCTGATCTGTATTTAGCTAATTTAATATTTTTTAAAAATGGTTTATCAATACCCAAAATTATATTTTCTAAAACTGTAAGATTTTTTGCCAACATAAAATGCTGATGAACCATCCCAATTCCTAAATTTATTGCTTCTTTAGGTGAGGAGATATTTGCTTTGTTTTCAAAAATTTCTATACTTCCAGAGTCTGGCTTTACCATACCGTATAACATTTTCATTAAAGTAGATTTACCGGCTCCATTTTCACCAACAATTGCATGTATGTGTCCAGAATAGACATTAATAGAAACATCAGAATTAGCTAAAACACCCGGATATGTTTTAGTTATATTTTTTATATTTATCGCTGATTTCATTGTTTTATAAAAAATATCCGTTCCAGGGTTTCCCCTGGAACGAATATAAGATTTCTAGCCTTTACTAAGGTCTAGCTGATGGAGGGACAATCTCTCCACTCATAATTTTTTCTTTATAGCTATCAATTTGATCTTTTATATCATCAATATAGCCACCAGAATATGATAGATAAATTCCGCCAGTTGCTAAATTATCTACGTTTGCTCCACCAGTAAAAGTACCTTCCATTGTTTGCTTTGCAGCATTATAAATAGATACATCGACTGCTTTTACCATAGATGAAAGAATGTATTCTTGAAGCTCAGGTAATGCATTACCAACTTGATAATATTGATCAAAGTCAACACCTATACCCCATACTTTAGAACCAGTACTTTCAGATACTTCTTTAGCAGCTTGGAACATACCTGTTCCTGTACCACCAGCAGCATGATAAATAATATCAGCACCTGCTTCATATTGTGCAAGCGCAATTTCTTTACCTTTGACTGTGTCATTAAATCCAGAAAAATCTGGAGCAACGCTGGCGTATCCAATTTGAACTACGATATCTGGGTTGATTGCCGCAACACCAGCAAGAAATCCTTGCTCAAATTCATGAATAAGTGGAAAATCAACTCCACCTAAAAATCCAACATTGTTTGTTTTTGTTTTCAAAGCTGCTGCAACACCTGCTAAGAATGAACCTTCAGCATGATTAAATAACATGCCTCTAACATTTCCAGGTTCAGCAACACCATCAGTAATTGCAAAATTCAAATCAGGATAATTTGGAGCAACTTCATTCATTGATGCATCGAATAGGAAACCATTACCAATAATTAAATCATTTCCTGCTTCTGCACAAAGTTCTAGAAGCTCTCCTCTATTTTCTCCACCACCCTCTGGCTCTAAGAATGTTCCTTTCATGCCAAAGTCAGCGACAGCTTTTTCATATCCAGCGTAAGCTAGATCGTTAAATGAGAGGTCGCCAAGGCCACCAATATCTAACACTAAGCAAATGCCCATAGGGTCTTCTTCTGGCTCAGCAGGTGCAGCTGTTGTAGCGGGAGCATCCAGCGTTTCAGCTGGTTCCTCTACTGCAACATCTTCAACCGCGTCATCAGATCCGCCTCCACAAGCAACTAAAAATAAACTAAATACCATGAAAAGTATTAGCCATTTTGACTTCATTCGAGTCACTTTTTACTCCTTGTCCAACTAGTTGAAGGTATTAAATACCTATACGAAATACATAGTAGACAAAAATTTTATTTTAAGCTTCGTTCTTAATTAAGTTTTTTACTTCAATTTGACAAGATAATTTATTTGTTTTGTCTAATAATTAAGATTCAGAATCAACAAAATCAACAGGAGGTTCATCTGGTGCTTCAACAGGTTCAAAGTCAAGTTTTTTATCTTCACTATTTAGTGAAACAACAATTGTTGACCCAGCTTTATATTTACCCATTAAAAGTTCTTCTGACAATGGATCTTCTAAAAGACGCTGTATAGATCTTCTTAATGGTCTTGCACCAAATTCCCTATCATAACCTTCAGTTGCTAAATATTCTTTCGCTTCTTCAGAGAGAACAATTTCCAAGTCAGAATTTTTTAATTGTTCATGAACTCTATCAAGCATTAAATCAACAATTTCTTTCACTTCATCTAATGTAAGTTCATGGAATACTATTGTTTCATCAATTCTGTTTAAAAATTCAGGCTTAAAATATTTTTTTAGCTCTTCCCCAACTTTCGATTTCATTTTTTCATAATTATCAGTCTTAGATAAACTACTAAATCCAATATTCTTAGCTAAATCTTTTGTTCCCAAGTTGGAAGTCATAATAATAATTGTATTTTTAAAATCAACAGTTCTTCCTTGAGCATCAGTTAAACGTCCATCTTCTAGTATTTGGAGAAGGGTATTGAAAACATCTGGATGAGCTTTTTCAACCTCATCGAGAAGCACAATACTAAATGGTTTTCTTCTAACCGCTTCTGTGAGTTGTCCTCCTTCATCATAACCAACATAACCAGGAGGGGATCCAATTAATCTACTTACAGTATGTTTTTCCATATATTCAGACATGTCGATTTGAATCAATGAATCTTCATCCCCAAATAGGAACTCTGCCAAGGCTTTTGCAGTCTCAGTTTTACCAACACCGGAAGGACCTAAAAATATAAAAGAACCAGATGGTCGTTTTGGATCTTTTAATCCTGATCTTGTTCTTCTAATTGCTTTGGAAACTGCTGAAATTGCTTCTTCCTGTCCAATGATTCTTTTGTGAAGTTCATTTTCCATTTCAAGTAATCTAGCTGTTTCTTCTTGCGTTAGTCTATGTACTGGAATACCAGTCCACTGTGCTAAAACCTCGGCTATTTCTTCTTCATCAATAACCATCTCGATTTCTGACACCTCAGCTGGATTGCTTCCAGAAACTTCGTCTAAGAGGAGTTTTTCTTGATCTCTTATTTGTGCTGCTTTTTCATATAATTGTGATTGAACTGCATCAATTTTTTGTTCCCTTAAATTTTTGAGCTTATCTGCTACTTCTTGCTTTTCAGGTTCTAAAGGCTTTTTATAAACCCTCATTCTACTACCAGCTTCGTCAATTAGATCTATAGCTTTATCAGGTAAAAACCTATCTGATATGTACCTGTCTGCCATATTTACTGCTGAAGCAATAGCCTGATCTGTAAATCGTACACCGTGGTGAACTTCGTATCTATCTTTCAGTCCATCAAGAATTTCTATTGCATCAGAAAGATTAGGCTCATCAACCTGTACAGATTGGAATCTTCTTTCTAATGCAGCATCTTTTTCAAAATGCTTTCTAAATTCTTCTAGTGTTGTAGCACCAACTGTTTGTAGCTCTCCCCTAGCTAACATTGGTTTCAATATAGATGCGGCATCGATCGCACCTTCTGCTGCTCCAGCACCAACAAGAGTATGAATTTCGTCTATGAAGAGCACAATGTCACCTCTGGTTTTTATTTCTTTTAGGACTTTTTTTAGTCTTTCTTCAAAATCTCCCCGATATCTTGAACCTGCAACTAAGGCGGATAGATCTAGGGTATATATTTGTTTTCCTTCAAGAGTTACTGGCACATCACCTGATACAATTTTTTGAGCTAAACCTTCAACAATTGCAGTTTTTCCAACTCCCGGTTCTCCAATCAAGACAGGATTATTTTTTGTTCTACGTGAGAGAATTTGCATAACTCTTTCAATTTCAGATGTACGTCCAATTACAGGATCTAATTTTCCTTCTTTTGCCATTCTTGT
>JGI24820J26691_1000449_pt1 | contig 12409 bp, 8 predicted proteins | sample METZYME_5_50m_FD_26691 | JGI IMG/M metagenome (IMG submission 26691) | reverse complement strand
GTGCGGAGACTATTATATCCCTTTAACTGAGCGATTCTGTGCGCTTCTATTGCTTCACGAACAATTTTATTCGGATGATGAGTATTTACGCCTACAAGTCCACCATCCGCCTCTATTAGTTCGACCGTGAATGGTAATTTCCTATTTGGGTTCGGTGAACACGACACCCAAACGCGCGACCCCGGGTTACTCAATCCGGTCATTCGTCCCGGATTAGGACAGTGGGCAGTGANGTTCTCGCCACTTTCCAAACGTATATCCGCAAGGAATCTTTTGTATCGTTTAATCAATGTTCCACAATAAAGTGGTTTCGGTAGTTGCATCCTCGTCTACAATACGTAATTGTTAATTGAGTATAAGCTAACAATTAAAAGTTATTCTTCATGAACACCAGCATTTCTGAAATAAAAATAGTTACAGCAGCATTTATCATTATCGGCAATGAAATTCTTTCTGGCCGAACAAAAGATGTAAACCTGTCGTATTTGGCTACAGCACTTGTGCAAATAGGTATTAGCTTGGATGAAGTTCGGGTTATACGGGACGACCAATCAACGATTGCGAATACGGTTAAAACACTTCGGTCAGAGTATGATTACGTATTCACTTCTGGGGGTATTGGACCAACGCACGATGACATAACATGTGATTCTATCGCGCTGTCGTTCGGACTAGACGTGCACCACCACGCGGAAGCATTAAAACGTATGAAAGCTCACGCGAAGAAACGCGGAGTCGAATTAAATGAAGCGCGATTGAGAATGGCCCGGACACCCGTAGGGGCAACCCTTATAAATAACCCTATTTCAGCAGCTCCCGGATTTACCATTGAAAATGTTCATGTAATGGCGGGTGTGCCGAGTGTATTCCAAGCCATGGTCACCGAGCTCTTACCGACACTTCGGACAGGAACAAAAATTCATTCTAGAACCGTTATCTCGAACCTTGGAGAAGGGACGGTAGCAAAAGGTTTGGAAAAAATTCAGAACAAGTATCCAACTATTGATATCGGTAGTTATCCCTTCTTTAAGAACGACATATATGGGACTTCTTTAGTTTTAAGAGGGGCACAAGTTAATGATCTAGATCTAGCCGCTAAAGATATTTTTAATTTAATCACAGAATGCGGCGGTCATCCCACCGATGGAGATGAAAATTTATGAATGTTCAATTGAATAGCAGAGCTACTGGAAGTGGAAAAATTGCAACCATCGTCTACGACCGTCAATCGAAACTGAATTCTTTGAGTGGTGCTGGCATAGAAGAGTTAAAAGCCGCGTTTCAAAATGTGGCTAAAGATACAGAATTACGTGGTCTTATTTTCACTGGGGCAGGCCCAAAATCTTTCATTGGTGGTGCAGATATAAATGAGCTTAACGAATTAAATGAGAGAACCTCGCGAGAGTTTATTTCCTCATTACATGAATTATTCATTCTGATACGCAATATGGAGGTTCCTACAATCGCAAGAGTAAATGGCTACAGTCTTGGCGCTGGGATGGAGTTGGCAGCTGCTTGCGATATAAGGATAGCATCTTCGACGGCTATCTTTGGAATGCCGGAGGTAAAAGTTGGGGTCCCTTCGGTGATCGAAGCGGCACTGTTACCAAGGCTTGTTGGATGGGGTCGCGCTAATTATTTAGTTCTTACTGGTGAAAATATAGATGCAAATACAGCTTACGATTGGGGGTTCGTTGAAAAAGTCGTAGAGGCGAAAGATCTGGACAGAGAAATAGTAAAATTGACAGATATTATTGCAAACTGTGGGCCTCTTGCCACGAGAAATCAAAAACGTTTGATAAACACCTGGGAAAGGTTACCGCTAGAAGAAGCTATTACGGCTGGAATAGATTCTTTCTCATCCGCTTTTTCTACTGAAGAGCCAAAACAAATGATGAAATTATTTTTCGGCAGAAAAAAATCTAATAAATGAACTAAACCTCTTTTCAGGGAAGGGGAATTGTGAACCGCCCGACCGCGTCTGGGTCAAAACTGAAACTCATCCCAGGTCTCTGTGGTATAATGATATCACCGTTTACTAGCTCCATTTTTTCTTTGAAGAGTTCAGTAAACCAGGGCATATGCTCAGCATAATTCACATTCGACACGGCAGCGCACAGCTGCAAACTATGTTCTGTGAAAATATGAGGGCTTACTGGAATATCTTGAGCAGATGCCATGTGAGCTACCTTCAACCATTCGGAGATTCCGCCCACACGCTCCAAATCGGGCATTAAAATATCTGCGGACTTCCTCTCTAACATATCTTGAAAACCATAACGCGTATATTCTGTTTCTCCACTCGCTATAGGCGTATCTAATGCATTGGCAACAACTGCTGAGCCTGCCAGGTCATAAGCTTGCAAAGGCTCTTCAAACCAAGCGAGATTGTATTTCTCTAATTCCCGTCCTAATCTGATGGCCTTTGTTACGTTCAATCCTTGATTTGCATCTACCATCAATGCGATATCGTTACCGATGGTTGATCGCACCGCAGCAACACGCTCAATATCCTCACCAATGTCTGGCAATCCAACTCGCATTTTCATTGCTTTGAATCCCTGCGACAAAAAACTTTTTGCTTCAGCTTGAAGTTCGGTGATATCCATCGACGTCCACAAACCACCACTGGCATATGCAGGTATTCTATCTCTTTTACGCCCTAGTAAGTCACCGATAGATACACCAAGAGCCTTACCCTTAATGTCCCAGCATGCCCAGTCGATGGCAGCTATTCCAAAAATTGTAACGCCTTTATGACCTAGAAAATTGATTTCATTCCACATGTCATCGAAGCGCGCAGCAATATCAAGGGGATTTCTATGCCTCACCACTGGCTCTAGTGATCTCACCATCTCTAGTAACACTGGCAATTTGTGTTTCCCAATTACCCATAAATAGCTCTCGCCTGTTATTCCTTCATCCGTATCTATCCACACCAGTAAAGCGGCCACACTCTTTATACGGTGTATTGATGTGCCAAGCGGTTTATCAAAGGGAATTTCTACAGGCTGCGTGCGAATTTGCGTTATTTTCATTTTACTGTGTCTTCCAAAAATTTTCCTCTGAAAGTTTTCCCGTTTAAATTTTAAACGGTGGGAGTGCTCTCAACAGAAGAGATCCAAAACCTACCATTTGAGGACTCGTCTGGCGATAGGTGCTTATAGCTGAGAGGATATTCTTTTTTTGGGAGCTATCTACTGGTGGAATTTGATTGGAAATATCAATATCTTCCAAAATCTCCTTCGACGAATCAAAAATTTTATCGGCTATTGTCTTGCATCTCCTTAGAATTTTTTCATCCTTCAATTTGGGTCCTAATTGCTCTGCCACATACTCTAAGAATGATGGCCAGCGAGCTAAAATGAGATAAATTCCTGGAACAAATTTTTCGCCTGCTAGTACTGTCTCAAAGCTCGTCAAAAAAAATTTTTGTTCATATGAAAGTTCTGACCACGACAACATGGATGGCATTTCAAGTAAAGGCGTTGGAAGAGTAAAAGTCTGGGCAATTTTTTCATTTTTTTGAACTATTTTTTTTTGGTTCATTAGTTTATGAAGACAACCAGAAACAACAAGATTTATAGGACTTACCCGGACAAACGTTTCACAAACATTCTTAATAACCGTCAACTGGTCATCATCTATTCCAAGGCTAATTAGATCTCTTTTAGTTAAACTTTTAATTGGCTCTAATTTCGAGATATCAACCCGGCTCCAGCCAGTTACCTGGATTCGGCCACTTTTCAAATGAGGTCCTAATATTTTCCACATCCACTCCAGCAAGCCAGGATAAGTTGCGAGATGTCGGAATAGTGAAGAAACATAGGGTGCTCTATAACAGTCTCTTATCTCATTATAAATCATAGCCACCGATCCAACCGCATCACCTTCTAGAATTTCGCGCATTCGTGGCACTTGAAAGCTCCTTCAATAAGGTTTATCCATTGGCAATTTAGCAAATCTATCTCTAAAATACCAACCTCTCTATAGTGAGCAAAAGGTTTTTCATATGCCAAAAAGGCAGTTTCAACTTATGGGAATAGATCATGTCGTTCTTCGAGTTCGGCACCTCAATCCAATGCTTGAATTCTACCAAGATGTGCTTGGCTGCAAGCTTGTCCGCAGCAATGAAAAACTTGGCCTTTATCATTTATCTGCGGGCGCTTCCATGATCGACTTAATACCTGTTGACATGGAATTAGGACGAAAGGGCGGAACCGCTCCAGGTCTGGAAGGTCATAATGTTGACCACATTGCTTTAAAGATTCATCCGTTTGATGAGAACGAGATTAGGGACTATTTATTCTCGAAAGGTATTAAGGTAAGCGATATCGAAACACGATTTGGTGCAGAAGGTAGTGGCCCCTCGGTTTACGTTGAAGACCCTGAAGGGAATTCAATAGAACTAAAGGGCGTTGAGAGGCCCTAACGTGTAGCTGCTTAAATACCTGCTATTCCGCAGCAGTTCTACTCAATTCAGGATTATTAAATCGCTCCAAAAGCTGTCTTTCTTTTGATTCAACCATTTCTATAGCTTTTTCTTTTACGTGACCATAACCTCTGATCTGCTCAGGCAGTGATAAAAGTTCAATTGCTGTTTGATGGTTTTCATTGTTTAGATTGCTTAAAACCATATCAACGAGACCAAAATATTGCGCTATCAGCTTTCTTTCCTTTTTCCTTTCCTCCGTCTTTCCGAATATATCGAAAGTGGTTCCCCTTAATACTTTCAATTTAGCCAATACCCTGAAAGCGTTCATCATCCATGGCCCGAAAGTTCTCTTTTTCAACTGACCCGTTATAGGATCTTTTTTCGATATTAATGGGGGCGCCAAATTAAACTCTATTTTATAATCACCTTCAAACTGCTTATTGATTTTTTTTATAAATGAGCCGTCAGAGAAAAGCCGAGCTACCTCATACTCATCTTTATAAGCCATAAGCTTGAACGCATTTTTTGCAGCTGCAAGAACTAACCCGTTGGCAGTGGGCGTTTGTTGTCTTTCCACTTCTTCAATCCGTTTCAGTAAGGTGGCATATCGTTCTGCATACGCCTTGTCCTGATATTCTGTTAAAAATTTCGATCTCTTCTCTATCAGGGCTTCAAGTGAAACTTCTTCATAGGATCGGGACGGCTCTTCTTTTGGCTTAATTAATGTCTCTACCGCTGCCAGGTCGTGAGCCGCTCTGCGCCCCCAAAGCAAAGCCTGTTTGTTAAATTCAATCGCCACGCCATTTATCTCAATAGCCTCTTCCACCGAACTGGTTGAAAGAGGAATGTGACCTTTCTGAATTGCGTAGCCAAGCATGAATAGGTTACTCGCAATGCTGTCACCTAGAAGTTGAGTTGCAATTTGTGTGGCGTTTATGAAATGGGCTGAGTTTTCTCCTGTCGTCCGTTTTATAGTTTCCTTAAATACATCGCCAGGAAATGGTAAATCGGGATTTGAAGTAAATGCACCTGTCATTGTCTCTTGAGTATTAACGATTGCCGTCGTCTCTTCGCGAGAAACCTTTGCTAACCCTTGCTCGCTTGCTGCTGTCACCATATCGCAGGCCAACATCAAATTTGCGCTGCGATCAGCTATTCTAACGGCATGGAGGTCCTCAGGTTTCTCTGATATGCGGATGTGACTAATCACGGCGCCACCTTTTTGTGCCAGCCCAGTCATATCAAGCACCGATACGCCTTTCTTCTCTATGTGGGCAGCCATCCCAATCAACGCACCAATCGTTACCACTCCTGTACCGCCTATTCCAGTAACTAATACTCCATAGGGTTTATCCAGTCTTGGTTGCTCAGGTTCTGGCAATAATTCAAAGAGGTTTGGAGGGAGGTTTTCAGCAGATTTGTTTTTTTTGACATTACCGCCAATAACGTTAACAAAACTCGGGCAAAAGCCCTTGACGCATGAATAGTCTTTGTTGCACGCTGATTGATCTATAAACCTTTTGCGCCCAAATTCCGTTTCGAGCGGCGAAACTGAAACGCAGTTTGATGCCACCCCACAATCGCCACAACCTTCGCATACCATGTCATTAATAAATATCCGCTTTGGAGGATCTATCATTGTCCCACGCTTTCGGCGGCGACGCTTTTCTGCGGCACATGTCTGATCGAAAATTAGAACTGATAAACCTTCAACTTCGCGCAATTCTCTCTGCACAAGATCGAGATCATCCCTATGGTGTATACTGGACGCAGAAGGCCATTTTGTACCACGAGGGTATTTGTCGGGTTCGTCCGTGACTATTCTTACTTCCCTTGCCCCTTCGGCGGCGACCTGTGCAGCAATTTGAGGCACTGTAAAGCCCCCATCCGCCGGCTGGCCGCCCGTCATAGCTACGGCATCGTTGTACAAGATTTTGTAAGTTATATTTACACCTGATGCGGCAGCCGCCCTAATTGCTAACGCTCCAGAGTGCGTGTATGTACCATCACCAATATTAGCAAAAATATGCTCTGTTTGGGTAAATGGCGCCTGACCTATCCATGGAGTGCCCTCGGCTCCCATATGTGTAAAGGTCGACGTGTTTCTGTCCATCCACACTGACATAAAATGACACCCAATGCCAGCCGTCGCACGGCTTCCATCGGGAACCTTTGTCGATGTGTTATGCGGACATCCTGAACAAAAGAAAGGCGTTCGCGCAAAGTCTGTTTCAGATTTGATAAGTCCATTCTCCTTATCCTGCATAAATTTTAACTTTTCTCGAATGGTTGTTTCTTCGCTAAATTGTAAAATCCGCGATGCTATTACTTTTGCAATCAGTGATGGGTTTAATTCACCGGCAGCAGGCTGTAAGAATTGACCTTTTTCATCATATTTTCCCACTACGTTTGGGCGGTTTTTTGGAGAGTGATTGTAAAGATGCTCCTTCAGCTGACTTTCAATAATTGGGCGTTTCTCTTCGATAACCAGAATTTCTTTGAGGCCCTGCGAAAACTCGTCAATGCCCTGCGGTTCTAAAGGCCAAGGCATCCCCACTTTGTATAAACGTAGCCCTATTTTATCAGCTTTTGCTTCATTTATTCCCAAATCCTCAAGGGCTTGCCTTACATCTAGGTATGATTTACCAGTCGTGACAACGCCTAGTTTTGGATTTTGTGAGTCTATGATCGTTTTATCGATCTTGTTTTGTCTGGCAAATGCTCGTGCTGCATTAAGTTTGTATTGATGTAACCGATGCTCTTGTTCTATCCAATCATCTGGCCATCTAATGCTAAGTCCGCCTTCAGGCATGTCAAACTTTGGGAGTGAAATCTTTACTCGATCAGGAGAAACGTCGATTGAAGCTGAACTATCCATATTTTCGGCTGTCGTTTTAAACGCCACCCAACAACCTGAAAAACGAGACATAGCAAACCCTAGAATACCATAATCAACTATGTCCTGTATGCCTGCTGGATTGAGTACGGGAATGCTAGCATCCATGAATGCGTATTCACTTTGGTGGGGAACCGTTGATGATTTAGCTGCATGGTCATCGCCTGCGATGAGCAGCACGCCGCCGTGCTTTGCCGGGCCCGACATATTGCCATGTTTAAACACATCACCACATCTATCAACGCCTGGCCCCTTGCCGTACCAAATCGCGAAGATACCGTCATACTTGCCACCTTCGTGCAAATTAGTCTGCTGGCTTCCCCATACAGCGGACGCTGCCAGGTCTTCATTTAGCCCAGGTTGAAAGCGTATATGATTTTGTTCTAGAAATTTCTTAGCCCGCCACAGTTGTTGATCAAATCCGCCGACCGGTGACCCGCGGTATCCCGATATAAAACCAGCCGTATTCAACCCCTCTAATACGTCGCGCTGCCGCTGAACCATAGGTATCCTGGCGAGAGCCTGGACACCGGTCACAAAAATCCTTCCACTCTCTATAGAATATTTATCGTCAAGCGAGACGGTAGAATTAGTCACATTACTTCCTTTTTGACCGTATTAGCTAAAAGAATGCAAATCCCCTTCCCTTTAAAGTAGGCGTGAATTCAGTTTTAATCAAGTAACGAAAGCTAGTAATAATGGGGCATCACAGCTAAATTGGGAATAGCTGAAAATCAACTCATGCATTAGTGTCTACTTTGGTTTCTTCTTTGAAGAAAAACCCAAACTAAGTACTGATTGCCTTAAGTGGAGTTATTGTATGTCGACACTCGTTACCGGCGTTGCAGGTTTCATCGGAATGCATACCGCAAAGTCGTTACTAAGCAAAGGACATCATGTTGTCGGTATCGATAACCTAAACCATTATTATGATCCGCGCTTGAAAGAGGCTCGACTGACACAACTTCAACGTTTTGATGAGTTCCGTTTTTTAAAAACTGATTTTGCGACCCAATCATTTGTTCAAGAATTTACCGAGATGTACCCGCAGATAGATCAAGTCATACATCTGGGTGCGCAAGCGGGAGTTCGAAATTCTATAGACAAGCCCCAAGACTACATGAAGTCTAATCTTGCTGGCCAATTGAATATTCTTGAATATTGTCGGAACTTAAATGAAAAAAATAGCAATTTCAAAAAGCTAATTTATGCTAGTTCCTCCTCAGTCTATGGAGCGAATGCCAAAATCCCATTTTCGACATATGACACGAGTGATCATCCAGTCTCTTTTTATGGAGCGACAAAAAAGGCCTGCGAAGTGATGACGCACTCCTACGCCAGCCTCTACAAAATACCTTCAATCGGTCTCCGCTTTTTTACTGTTTACGGGCCTTGGGGTCGACCCGATATGTCACCTTACTTGTTCACAAAAAGTATATTAGACGGTGAAGAAATAAATGTATTCAACAATGGTAATATGAGACGAGATTTCACTTTTATAGATGATATAGTTGAAGGCGTTATCGCAGCTCTGGATAAAGATTTAAATGATAGCGCTAATATTGCGCCGCACAAGATATTTAACCTCGGCAACAACAAACCAATAAATTTGATGGATTATATTCGGATCATTGAGAAAGCGTGTTCCAAAAAAGCCAATTTAAAGCTATTGCCAATGCAGCCCGGTGACGTTCTTGAAACTTACGCAGATATAGAAAACAGCATGGAGGAGCTCGGTTTTTCCCCAAAGATCAACTTGGATGAAGGTATACCTCGCTTCGTTGAATGGTTCCGGGAATACCATAAATGATCGAGTTTTAGCTCAGGTAAGAGTTTTCAATTTTCCTAGTTCAAAACAATTTCTATTGATCACCTAAGCTGAATATCACTGAAGCTATTCAGATTTTTTTGAGCTTGATGACAGAGAAAGTCTATATTGTTAAGAGCGTCTATAGAGACGCTCTAACTTCTCGTTGTAATTTTCTAAAATTTTATGTCTTTTGATTTTAAGTGTTGGTGTCATCAGGCCATTCTCTGTTGTAAACGGTTCCTCAGCAACAATAACATGTCGTACTTTTTCTATCTGAGACAACCGGGAATTAATTCGGGTCATGACACTTTGAATAGCGCTGTTGAACTCTACACTTTCGGATAACTCGCCTAACGTAAACATTTCTTTTTTACCTTCACACCACTCTTTTACGAATTCCTCCGATGGGACTACGACCCCTACCAAATATGGTTTCTTGTCTCCATACACCATAGCTTGCAAAAATTCAGGTTCAAGAGTGATCACTCCTTCAACGCGTGCCGGGGCAATGTTATCGCCGCCAGATATCACGATAATGTCTTTTTTCCTATCCGTTATACGAAGAGAACCGTCTTCCTCCAAAACACCTACATCGCCAGTATGCAGCCATCCGTCCTTTATCGCAGCTTTTGTTGCTGTTGGGTCGTTCCAATAACCTTTCATCACTAATTCTCCTCGAACTAGTATTTCTCCGTCTTCAGCAATTTTGATTTCGACATCTTTGAGAGCGGGTCCAACAGTTTCTATTCGAATGTTACCAGGTCTATTACAACTAATTATGGGGGACGCTTCTGTCTGTCCATAACCTTGTAAGATATTAATCCCCAGCGATAAAAAGAAATTTCCTATATCTGGGTTTAATGCTGCCCCGCCGGAGACAAAGGCCTTTAATCTGCCACCAAAACGTTGTGAAACTTTGGCTCGAACAGCAGAATCAACCAGCATATTTGATAGCTTTTCAGTTAAACTAAGTGGCTTTTTTTCCACTCTGTCTTTACGCCCCAGTTCTAACGTTAAATCGAATAGATATTTCTTTAGGCCTCCAGACTGTTGAACGCCGCGCTGTATACGATCATGCAAAGCCTCATAAAGCCTAGGGACAGCAGTCATTATGGTTGGCTTTGCTTCCTGAAGATTTTGCGCAACTTTATCAGGACCCTCCGCATAATAAATCTGCGCCCCAATGGAGATAGGAAAATAAAGACCACAAGTATGCTCATATGAGTGGGATAGCGGTAAAAGCGATAAAAATATTTCATCCCCAAGACCAAATTCTGTCAATAGATCGTAGGCTGACGAGCAATTAGCTAGTATCGAACCGTGGGTCAGCATAACACCCTTTGGATTACCACCGGTTCCAGACGTATAAATAAAACAAGCTATATCATCTCTCTTTAAATTAACTGCTCCCTTTAACACATCCGTCGTTAGCTTGTCTCTGGGAGCTAAGAGTGAGGACCAATCGAGATGTTTTAAACCAGGGTCAACATCAGAGGATAATTCTTCAATGGAAATAATTGTTTTGCAACTAGCCGATTGACTCATTGCATTCATCAAACGCACAGCAAGTTTATCGCCGGAAACTATTGCGATCTTTGCTTCTGAATGGTCAAGAATATACAGATGGTCATCGGTTGTGTTTGTTGTGTAAGCGGGTACGGTAATTCCACCAAGTGAGATAATCGCTAGGTCTGCGATTACCCATTCTGGTCGATTTTCAGAAACAACAACAACTCTATCCCCCTTTTTTACTCCCAGCTGATATAGACTATCTGCTAGCAATCGGACCTTATTCTTTGTCTCAGAATATGAACTCGATATGTATTTTCCGTTCCTCTTAGCCCATAAGAAGGGTTTCTGGGAAAAATGCTCCGCGGAGTCAAAAAACATTGTTGCTAGATTGTTAAGCGCCTTGTAATTCATAGCGAGCTCCCAATATCACTTAGTAAGGGCCAGCAAGACCAAACTACTGCCACTAATACCACTCGTTGCAGTACGCACTCAATATTAAAACATAATGGACTTAGCCATGGAACATTCCGAAATATCACCTTCAAAGGAACTACCCAGATGGAACCTCAGTTCTTTGTATCCGGGAATGCATTCAAATGAACTGAAGCAGGACTTGGAAAAAGTTACCGAGAAAGCAACTTCATTTGAGGTCAGTTACAAAGACAATGTTTCTCAGCTCACCGGACCGGAACTGGCGCATAGCATCATAGAATATGAAAAAATCGAGGAAACATTAGGGCGGTTAATGTCTTTTGCTCAACTGATTTATGCGGGTGACATGTTGAATAGTGAGATTTCGAACTTTCATCAATCGATACATGAAAAGGTGACAGACATAAGCAGCCACCTTTTATTCTTCAATCTTGAGCTAAACTTGCTTTCAGACGCTGAACTAAAAGAAAAATTGAAATCACCTGAGCTAAACCATTACTACCCATGGATCAGAGATCTGCGCGTTTTCCAGCCTCACCAACTTGACGACAAGCTTGAAAAGCTTTTTCTTGAGAAGAACATTAGTGGCCGCGCAGCCTGGACCCGACTTTTTGACGAAAAGATTGCTGAGCTGAGATTTTCGATTGGTGATGCCGAATTAAATATGGCAGAAGCGCTCGATAAACTATCCAATAAACATGCTAACACGCGAAAAATTGCAGCCAAGGAAATATCTAAAGTTTTAAATGATAATGTCCGATTATTTTCGCTCATTACGAATACATTAACGAAAGATAAAGCCATCGAAGATAATTGGCGATGTTATAACAGCCCTGTATCTGCTCGGAACCGAGTTAACCATGTTGAAGATGATGTAGTAGATGCGTTAGTCGAGACCGTCACCTCAAATTACGAGAAACTCTCGCATCGCTATTACGCGCTTAAGGCGAAGTGGATGGGTGTTGAAAAATTGAATTACTGGGATAGGAACGCACCGCTTCCAGAAAGTGACGATACAATTATAGATTGGTCTGAAGCTAAGGAAATAGTGCTGAACGCCTACAAGAGCTTTTCACCTGCATTAGCAAGTATCGGACAGCAGTTTTTTGATAAGGGTTGGATAGACGCCCCTACAAGATCCGGGAAAGCCTCTGGCGCATTTTCCCACCCAACTGTACCCAGTTCAAATCCTTTCATCTTACTCAACTATCAGGGGAAACTCCGAGACGTAATGACACTTGCACACGAACTTGGACATGGAGTGCATCAAGTTTTAGCGGCTCGACAAGGGTGCCTGATGGCGGACACACCTCTTACATTGGCC
>JGI24820J26691_1000445_pt1 | contig 12443 bp, 16 predicted proteins | sample METZYME_5_50m_FD_26691 | JGI IMG/M metagenome (IMG submission 26691) | reverse complement strand
GATAGCTATCATTCTCAATAGAGTCAGATAGTGACTCTTTAGACATGCCTAAAGGTTTACGAAGAATTTCCCACCTAAAGTGCAGATAATCTTCCCATTCCTCACTATTATTAGGTGACTTAATTGTGTAATTAGGCATATATAGTGGTTAGATTTTACAATGAGAACTATGGGAAAGCAGGATAATATTTATGAGAGTGGAAATTTAAGCGGTCTTCCCTTCGCTTTTAACGAAGAAGTAACGGAAGTCTTTGAGGATATGATTGACAGGTCTGTACCAGGTTATAAGACAAGCTTGAGTCTAATTTCACTTTTTGCAAGCCAATACTATCAAGAAGGCACCAATTGTTATGATCTTGGTTGTTCATTAGGTGCGTCTAGCCTATCTGTATTGAAATCTGTTCCAAGTGCAAGAGTTATAGGCATAGATAATTCTAAAGCGATGATTGAAGAATGTTTATCTAGATTTGAGACGCTTATCAAAAATCAGTCTTTAAGTTTTCTTTGCGAGGATATTATGAAGAGTGAATTAAGAAATGCATCTATCATTACAGTGAACTATTTAGTTCAATTCTTAGATCTAGCCCAGAGAGATAATCTATTTAAAAAAATTCACAAAGCACTTTTACCAGGTGGAATTTTATTATTGATGTCGGAGAAGGTTCATTATGATAACTCTTATGAATCAAACAGAATTTTTAAAACTCACCATAAATTCAAGTCAGAGAATGGATATTCTCAATTAGAAATATCTGGCAAACGGGATTCTTTAGAAGGAGTGTTAATCACTGAAAGCGAAGATGATCATTTTCTAAGAGGGAGAAGGGTAGGATTTGAAAGATCGGAAAAGGTTCTCTCCAATTTAAATTTCAGAACCTTAATATTTTTTAAATGAGTATTTTTATATCCGAAGAAATAGAGGATTTATTAAGGCCTTACAAAATAAACCCATTTGGAGAAAAGAAAGATAAGAGGGTTAAAGATTGGATGACTTTACTAAACGAATTGCCCGTTTGTAAAAATAGAGAGGTAAGTTTACGTAATGAGGTAGGTGTAGATTTTGAAGACAAAGATAGCCACACTATAAAAAATGTTTTATCAAAATTTCTGCCTTGGCGTAAAGGCCCTTTCAGAATAAATGATGTATTTATCGATAGTGAATGGGATTCCAGTAAAAAATGGAAAAGGTTTCGGAGCTTAAATTTAGATTTAAAAAATAAGATAGTTCTTGATGTAGGCTCTGGAAATGGATATTACGCCTTTAGAATGATTGGAGAGGAGTTGATAAAGTTCTCTGTTTAGAACCTAATCTTGTTCATGTTTCTCAATTTCATTCAATTAATCACTTCATACGATCTGGAAACATCAAGATGCTTCCGGAGCGTTTGGAAGAATCTGGTTTAAAAAGTACTAAATTTGACTATATATTTAGCATGGGACTGCTCTATCATCAAAGAAATCCGGAAGGCCATCTCTATGATTTAAAAGGTCTCTTGAGGGAAAAAGGCAGGTTGGTATTAGAAACAATTATTGCTCCTAGAGAATTTGGAAGATTTTTGCAGCCTGAGAATGGAAAATACGCATCAATGCCCAATGTTCATTTTATTCATACCGAATTGGGTTGTAAGAAGGTTTTTGAGGAATTAGGTTTAAAAGTGATAGGCGAAACTGATCTTGCTACAACAGATTTGGAAGAGCAACGAATGACCGATTGGATGCCGTTTAAATCATTTGAATCTGCTTTAAATAAGCAAGACAAATCTCTAACAATCGAAGGATATCCAGCACCCTCAAGAAAGTTTTATATTCTGGAAAAAAATTAATTAAGACTCAGAATAGTCAACTCGATTTCCAATCCATCTATCTACAAGAATTTTTGAGAAAGCCTTGTCATTTTTACCCAGATCCAAAGCTTCTTCTTGAGCTTCAATCAATAAATTTGAATCTCTTATGGGGTTCGCTATTTTGAGGTCCATCAATCCAGATTGCCTAAGGCCATAGATGTCTCCAGCACCTCTTAATTCCAAATCCTTCTCAGCAATCTGAAAGCCATCGTTAGTTTTCTTCATAGTCTCTATTCTTTCTTCAGCGAGATTCGATAAGGGTTCCTTGTGTAGAAGAAGACAATGAGATTCAGTGTTCGCCTTTCTCCCTACACGACCTCTCAACTGATGCAATTGAGATAAACCTAATCTCTCAGGATTTTCAATAATCATTAATGTGGCATCTGGTACGTCCACGCCAACTTCTATGACAGTTGTACAAACCAGAAGTTGGATATCTCCATTTCTAAATTTTTCAATTACAGAATCTTTTTTATCTTTTTTTAACCTTCCATGAACAAGCCCAACTTTAATCCTTGGTAGCGAATCTGAGATTTCACTATATAGTTCTTCAGCTGACTTTGCTTCAAGCTCGTCTGATTCTTCAATAAGAGTACATACCCAATAAGCCCTTTTTCCTGCAAGACATACTTCTTCAACCCTTTTAATAACTTTTTCGCGTAATGAGTTGGGTCTAGAAGATGTTTGGACGGGATTTCTTCCGGGTGGAAGCTCATCAATTATTGAAGTTTCTAATGAACCATAAACTGTCATAGCTAAAGTTCTTGGTATGGGAGTAGCCGTCATAATCAATTGATGAGGACTTATAGACCCGTCTCCCCTTTTTCAAGCATAGAAAACCTTTGATGTACTCCAAATCTATGCTGCTCATCAATTACAGGTCAGCCCGAGATTCTTAAACTCTATGCTATGTTGAAATATTGCGTGAGTTCCCACAATTATATCAATCTCACCTTTTTTAAGATTGTCTGTGATTAACTTCCTATCCTTAGTTTTTGTTGAGCCGGTCAGTAAACTTACTCTAATGCCAATGCTATCGAACCATCCTTTAAAAGATTCGAAGTGCTGTTCTGCTAGAATTTCCGTTGGGCACAACAGAGCTGTTTGCCATCCATTAGATTGGGCATGAAGAGCGGCTAATGCGCCTATAAGTGTTTTTCCTGATCCAACATCACCTTGTAATAATCTCCTCATAGGTAAGTTTGATGTAAGGTCATTTTTTATTTCTTCCCACACTCTGTTCTGGGCTTTGGTCATATTAAAAGGCAAAGAATCAAGAAACCCATCTTCATCAAGACTAATCTCTTTCATAAGCGGACCCTTTCTGCCTTCAAGTTCATTTTTCAAAATACCTGCACATAACATATGGGCAACAAGCTCTTCTTTAATTAAGGCTTGCTGAGCTGGATGTTTTCCGGAAATTAATTCGTTGAGATTCGTATCAACAGGAGGTTTATGAAGAAATTTTAGCGTTTCAAGTAAATTTCCATGTTCTGAATAGTGCTTGTTCCTTGATTCTTCCTTGAGGATATTATTTTTGTCACAAAAATCCAAAGAATCTTCAATTATTTTTCTCAGTTTATTCTGCTGTAATCCAGACGTAGTGGGGTATATTGGCGTCAGATTTTTTTCAATATCAATTGAATCCTCTTTTTCAAAGACTTGATATTGAGGATGAATCATTTGTTTTCCGTTTGGCCCTGGGGTTATTGTTCCAAAGCACCTGATCATCTTGCCTTCTTCCAAGGCTTTGTGTTGTGCCATTGCAAAGTTAAACATTCTCATCGTTAACTTGCCAGTTCCATCGTAAATCTCTGAAAAAAGCATTCTCCTTCCTCTAAAAACAACAGTTGATTTCATTATCTCTCCTTCGATGAGTACAGGAGTTTGATAATTAGCCTCTCCAATCTTAGTAATAAAGCTTCTATCTTCATAACGAAATGGAAGATGAAAGGCAGCATCGGAAATTGAAAAAATACCTAGGTTATTCAGGGACTGAGTGCTTTTCGGGCCGACGCCCTTTAAGTTATTAATAGCATGAAGATCTCTAAAGTCTTCAGTCATTACCTATATTTCTTTAGCTAAGATTGCCTCAACTTCAATCGACGAATCCAAAGGAAGCCTTGCCACCTGTAGTGCAGCACGAGCAGGATAAGGCTCTTTGAATAAGTCTTTCATGACGTCATTAACTTTATTAAAAAGAGAAAGATCCTGCAAAGACACGTTAAGCTTAACAATATGATTGAGGCTCAATCCGGCCTCTTTACACAGAGCTTCAACATTACTAAATACTTGTCTTATTTGGTTTTCATCGCCTTCAACGAGCTCCATGGTATTAGGATCCAGGGGTATTTGACCGGAAAGGAAGATAAGGCTTTCAGTCTCTATACCTTGAGAGTAGGGGCCAATGGCTTCAGGAGCTTTTTTGGAATTTAACTGCTTTTTCATATTAATGTAAGGCTTGAGCTTGTCGCATTTCCCAATCATGTATGCGAGAAACAGATACGATGTTACTTAGGGAGCGAATTTTTCTTAATATTTTTGAAAGATGTAACCTATCGATTACTTCTAGATCAAGAACAAACTCATGCATTCCAGTGTTTATTTCTGTTGTTTGAATTGAAGCTATATTTGTTTCTTGACTTGTTATTACTGAAGCAAGGTTAGCTAATAGGCCTGGTTCGTCTTTTCCCACAACCTTTATTTGCGCGTTGAATAATCTGCCAGCTGGCTCTCCCCAGTTTATTGGGAAGCATTGCTGTCGATCTTCTCTAACCGAGAGAATATTTTTACATCTCTCTTGATGAACAACTAAACCTCTTTCAGCAGTAAAGTGTCCTATCACTGAGTCTCCCGGTATAGGCTTACAACATACTGCATAATTCACAATGAGACCTTCGGAGCCAGTTATTTCAAGTGGAACAATCTCACTGGCTTTGTGATTACTAGTCTCTTTGAGGAATCCAATGATTTGTTGAGCCACAATATTACCTACCCTCAAACCCAATCCTATTTCTTCTAAAAGTCTATTTAAGCTTCGAACGCCAATATTATTTAAAACTTTCCTCAAGTCTTTTTTGTCGATGTCTCTCAGCTTTATGTCCATATTTGCTAGTGACTGCTCAAGAAGTTTTTTCCCAAATTTTCTTGCTTCAGATGTCTTAAGATTGCTTAGATAATGTCGAATACTATTTCTTGCTCTTGGAGTAGTGGCAAAGTTCAGCCATGCTGGTGAAGTTTGAGGCACTTTATCTGTGAGAATTTCTATAGTTTGACCGCTTTCAAGTGGCACACTTAATGGTGCCAATCTTCTATTTATCCTACATGCCTTGCAATGATGACCAATATCTGTGTGAACAGCATAAGCAAAATCAATTGGCGTCGAACCTCCTGACATTTCAATGATTTTCCCTTGTGGTGTAAACACATAAATTTCATCAGGGAAAATGTCTGTTTTTACCGACTCAATAAATTCCTCGGTCGAATCAAAGTTTTCTCTCATTTCAAGCAATCCTGCTACCCATTTCCTAGCTCTTATTTGTGGGCTTGTATCAGATTGGTTTCCAGATTTATAAAGCCAATGAGAGGCAATTCCATTCTCAGCCATATCATTCATTTCTTGAGTTTTGATTTGTACTTCTATTGGAAAGCCTTTCAAACCAACAACACCAGTATGCAAAGACTGATAGCCATTAGATTTAGGTATCGCAATGTAATCTTTAAATCTTCCTTCAACAGGTTTGTAAAGATTATGTATATGCCCAAGTGTGCGGTAGCAATTTTCTGGAGTATCAACGATTATTTTAATTGCATAAACGTCCATTATTTCNTCAAAAGATCTCTGCCTTTTTTTCATCTTTCTATAAATGCTATAAATATGCTTNTCCCTNCCTTCAACAAATGCCGGTATTCCTTGATCTANAAGTTTTTTATTAAGCTCTTTTTGTATTTTGTTAAGAGTCCTTTTTTGACCACCTCTGTTTTTTTTAACGGCNGCTTTTAGTCTCTCATATCGAGTAGGGTATATAACTTTGAAAGCAAGGTCTTCCAGCTCCCTGTAAACATTATTCATACCAATTCTATGAGCGATTGGTGCGTAAATTTCCAGTGTTTCTCTTGCTATTTTTAATTGTTTCTCTCTATTGAGGTACAAAAGAGTTCGCATATTATGAAGTCTGTCAGCAAGCTTTACGACTATAACTCTGATGTCTTTAGACATGGCCAATACCATTTTTTGCAGGTTTTCTGCCTCCGCTTCAGTTCGGCTAGAGATAGATAACTTGTCTAATTTACTTACCCCATCTACTAAATTAGCGACTTCTTTGTTAAATTTCTTTTCAATGACACTTTTCGGAATTCCAGTATCTTCAATAACATCATGCAGCATTGCAGCTGATAAGCTGTCTTCATCCATTCTGAATGAACTCAGGATCGATGCTACAGCTATAGGATGGGTAACATAAGGATCACCGCTTGACCTGTATTGGCCAGAGTGAGCCTCGCAAGCAAAGTTGTAAGCTTGATTAACNTGCTTAACNTTTTTCGGATCTAAATAATCCGAAAGTTTCTTTGATAATGCTCCAATTGATTCCATAAAAACTACTAAACCAGAGAATAAGTATCTCTGTTTTTAAGTTTTAATGCGAATTTTTTTGATTATTAAGAATTTGGGAGATCTTCGGCTGATAATTCCTCTGAGAATTCTTGCTCAAGATCGGCAATATCTACTTTCAGTTCGTTGATATTATCTGTAGTTACTGTTCCAGCTTCTATTTCTCTCAATGCCATGACCGTTGGTTTATCGTCTTCCCACTCTAAAGTAGGACGCCTTCCACCCGTGGCAAGTTGTCTAGCTCTTTTAGCAGCTAGTATGATTAACTCGTATCTTGTGGATACTTTTTCTAAAGCTTCTTCTACAGTAATTCGTGCCATTTTTTATCCGTATTGTTGCGAGGGAGAGCATTCTAAAGCAAAGTTGGAATTCAATCCAGTAATTGCACCAATGTAGTTTTTGTTAATTCAGCTCTGGGTCCGGATAGCTTTATTTCATTAAGTAAAAAATTCTCAAGATCTTTGAGAGAGTCTTCAAAATTATCATTTAACACTACGTGGTCGAAGTCTTTTCCTATTTTCACTTCTTTTTTTGCTTCTTTGAGTCGTCTTGAAATCTCATCTTCGCCATCTTGTGCTCTTTCCTTCAACCTTTTAGCCAGCTCTTGGTAAGATGGAGGGATTATGAAAATAGTCTTGGCATCTGGAAATACTTTTTGCACTTTTAATGCACCTTGTGTGTCAAGTTCTAGTAGAACATCATTTCCTTTTGAGAGCATAGCATGGACCCAATCCTTAGGAGTGCCATAATAATTACCGAAAACCTCTGCATATTCTAAGAAAAGATCATCCCTTATTTTTTCTTCAAACTTTTGTTTAGATATAAAAAAATAAGAAACGCCGTTTTCTTCTTGAGGACGTTGTTTCCTGGTTGTACATGAAATACCAAGTTTGGTATTTGATGAACTAGGATTTTTTAAAACAGCTTCTACCAAAGAAGTTTTTCCTGTTCCCGAGGGTGCTGATATTACAAATAATTTGCCCATGTTTAAAAAAAGTTTATTGTAGGTTAAATATATTTAAAATATTTAGGTTTTTAAAATTAATGCAAAATAAAGAAACCAGATTTTTCGAGTTAGCCCTTGAATCAAATGCTCTTCAACTAGGAGATTTCACTCTCAAATCGGGAAGGAAGAGTCCTTATTTTTTCAATATAGGTTCATTTTTTAATGAGGGATATATAAAAGAATTAGCTGAGCTTTATGCCGTGCATATACTTGAAAATGAGCTAGATTTTAATTTAATTTTTGGCCCGGCCTATAAAGGTATTCCATTAGCAGCCTCTGTAGCAGCTTCTCTCAGTTCAAAAGTTAATAGACCTATTCCATTTGCTTTTGATAGGAAGGAAGTTAAATCGCATGGTGAGGGAGGGAAAGTAGTAGGAAATTTGAAAGATAAAAAAGTTTTGATTGTCGATGATGTTTTGACTGCCGGAACCGCTATAAAACAATCTGTAGAAATAATTCACCAGGCTAAAGGTAAAGTTTCTTGTTGCTTAGTAGCCCTTGACAGGGAAGAGGTGATTGACGATATTCTAGCAAGAGATAAAATTTTAAGAGAAATTGAGGTAGATGTTTTTTCTATTGCTCAGATCTCTCGGCTCGTTGATTTTTTTGAATCAAACAATCAGCATAAAGAGGCTTCGATAATAAATAAATATATAAATAGTCAATAATGTTTACCGGTATCGTCCAAGAAATAGGCGAAGTTTTAGATACTAATAATACTGAATCTGGACTTGCTCTGGATATAAGGACGACCAAAAAATTTTTGGAAAATCTTGAGATAGGTGCAAGTATAGCTATTAATGGAGTATGTTTAACGGTGGTTAAATTTTCAAAGGATAGTGTTTCTTTTGATGTTATTCCTGAAACGCTCAGAGTTACAAATTTAAACTCTGTGACTAAAGGCTCTAAGTTAAATTTAGAAAGATCTTTAAAGTTTGGTGATGAAGTAGGAGGTCATATCTTATCCGGACATGTATCTTGTACTGCAAGTTCTAAGTTGATTAGAACAGATAATGAGGTTGAGCTTGTGATGCAGTGTTCGAAAGATTGGATTAATTATATTTTTCTTAAAGGCTATGTCGCTGTAAATGGCGCTAGTCTTACAGTTGCTAACAAGGATTCAGATACTTTTTCCGTATACCTTATTCCAGAGACGCTCGAAGCAACTAATCTTGCAGAGGTACAGGATGGCGATCTATTAAATATCGAAGTTGACCAAACGACTTACGCCGCGGTGAAAGCTGCCGAAGCTCGTCTCGAAGAAATAAAAGAATAAAAATGCAGATCCAAATTACTTTTGGAGTCTGTTTTTGACAATTTTGCTTACAAGTCCCATATCAGCATTGACACTTATTTTAGATTTTAGAGACCCCATAACCTTTCCTATATCTTGAGGTTCTTGCGCTCCAGTGGTTTGTATTGCTTCAATGACCAGTGCTTCAATCTCAGATTCGCTCATTTGTTCAGGTAAGAATTCCTCAAGGATGAGTATTTCTGCATCTTCTTTTGCTGCAAGTTCATTTCTTCCAGCGTCAGAGAATTGAGAACTCGACTCTTTGCGCTGTTTTATCATCCTTTGTAAGATTTTTATGGAATCTTCAGCAGATAATTCGGTTTGTTTATCTATTTCGTCCTTCTTAATTTCTGAAATGGCCATCCTGAGAGTTGAAGTTCTCTCTTTATTTCTTTCCTTCATAGAAGACTTAACGGCTTCGTCCAATAGATGTCGAATATTATTTGCCATTTGGCTTAAGATTTAAAATCTAGGTGGTCTACCTAGTCTGTTCTTTCTTTGGTTTTTTTGTTCTCTTTTGACCGCAGCAGCTTTCTTACGCTTGAGAACTGAAGTTGGCTTCTCATAAAACTCTCTTTTACGTACTTCAGGTATGATACCTGCTTTTTCACAGGCTCTTTTGAACTTCCTGAGCCCTACGTCAAAAGATTCATTTGGTCTTATTTTAATTGACGGCATAAATATTCTCTTAAGAGGGCGCAATTCTATAGAACCATTTTTGATTTGGAAAGTGTTTCTTTTTTTTTATTTTCAACGAGAATGACTACTTATTTTGTTATGAAAATACTTGGAATAGAGACATCATGCGACGAAACAGGGGTAGCAATTTATGATTCGGTTTCCGAAGACATAATCTCCGAGCAGTTATATAGCCAAGCAGCCAAGCATGCTGAATATGGAGGTGTTGTTCCAGAATTAGCCTCTAGAGATCATCTTAAAAAGCTGATTCCTCTTATCCGATTGACTATAAAGGAATCAGGGCTTGAGTTGAAAGATATTGATGGAATAGCTTATACAAGTGGTCCAGGACTAAGAGGTCCTTTGTTAATAGGAGCTTCGACAGCCGAATCTATTGCCATGGCATTGAAAAAACCATCTGTAGGAATACATCATATGGAAGCACACCTATTAATAAATNTACTTGAAAATCCTGCACCTTCGTTTCCATTTTTAACTTTATTAATTTCTGGAGGACACTGCTTGCTNATAAATGCAAAGTCCCTTGGTGAATACGAGATTGTTGGACAGACACTTGACGATGCTGTTGGCGAAGCATTTGATAAGGTCGCTAAAATTTTGGAATTGGGTTATCCAGGCGGTCCNAAGATAGAGGCAATAGCNAAGCAAGGAGATCCAAATGCATTTGACTTTCCNAGNCCAATGACGGCAAAAAAAAATTGTGATTTTAGTTTTAGTGGTTTGAAAACTGCAGTTTTTTATGAATTCAAAAAGATAAAAACCATAGATGAATCTATTAAGNCTGATCTAGCTGCTTCTTTCCAAGCCGCTGTCGCAGATACGCTTGTGATGAAGACTAAGAGTGCAATGGAAAAAACTGGTTTGAAAGAACTGGTCATTGGAGGAGGAGTGGCTTCTAACAAGTATATAAGAGATAAATTAATTAGAGGCCTTGAAAGAAGTAAGATCTTTTTCCCGCCCATACATAGATGCACTGACAATGGTGCTATGATTGCTTATGCGGGCAGTTTTTACCTAAAAGATGTCAATAGAGATCTAACATTAAACATTAAACCGAGATGGCCACTATCAGACTTGAATGATGGATAAAGTTTTTATAAAAGGATTGAAAGTAGAAGGAATTATTGGAATATTTCAATGGGAGAGAGAGGTAAGACAAGTAATTTCAGTAGATATTGAAATGGACTTTGATAATACTAGAGCAGGTAAATCAGACTCAATAGATGATGCTCTCAATTATAAACTTGTCGGTAAAAGAGTTACCTCGTTTATTAAAAATTCTAAATTTAAACTAGTTGAGGCTCTGGCTGAGAAAATTTCCTCTATTATTCTGAAAGAGTTTCCAGTTTCAAAAGTAAAAATTTCTTTAAGTAAGCCAGGTGCAATGAGAGGATCCGACTCCGTAGGAATAACAATTATAAGACCCTAATGGAAGAGGTATTCGTGAGTATAGGAAGCAATATAGAAGCTTCTGAGAATATGGAAGCTGTTAAGGCTCACCTCAGCATTTTCGACGAAATAAGGTATTCAAGTATATACACAACTCCAGCAGAAGGATTCGAAGGTGAAGATTTTTTGAATTGTGTTTGTAATTTTAGAACTGCGAAAAGTCCTTACGACTTGAGAAAATTTTTAAAAGGAGTTGAAAGAGATATGGGAAGGACAACTTCACAAAAGGGGATGTCCAGCCGTGTTATTGATCTTGACCTAATCTTGTTTGGAGACTTGGTTGTGAATGATTCAGAATTGGAAATACCCAGTGCAGATATTGAAAAATATAAATTTGTCTTAGAGCCTTTGGCAGAAATTGCCCCAGATAAATTTCATCCGACTTTAAATAAGTCATTCAGACAATTGTTTGAGTCTATTTTTGGATGAGTCTGGGCACTCTCGTATGGCATGAGGCCCAGATTCACCCAAACTTAAGAACTTTAGATTTGGGAGAAATGAGTATGAGCTATTCCCCAATTACCGTTTTCTTTTACAAGAACCATAGTTCCGTTGTCCATAGATGGAGGTAGTACCTCGCCCTCGCTCGGGATTACATCAAATCTTCTTATAAAATGAGCAACGGCAACATTGCCATAAATTCTTACTTTAGGAGAAATTATTGTTTGCATTATTTTCCATCCCGAATCTCTTTTTAATGTTGCCTCTCTTCTTTCATTCTGGATCATTAAGTTATCTTTTTGGTCGGGCCACACATAAGAACCAGCAATCATTACTCTGTCATCACGTATAATTTCAGCTTGAGCATTTAGATCTCCTTCAAGAGATGCCCAAGTTTTAATTACTTCAATTACCTCATCTTCCTCAGCACTGAAAAGCGAGATTGGACTTAGCAAAAAAACCATCGTTAACAATGTTCCTTTCAGAATATTCATATTTTTCTCCTTTCTAATAAACTTACGAATTAATTAATTTCTTTTAAATATTTTCTCCAAGAGCTCTGGCTCTCTCGGAAACAGACTCCTCATCTCTCTTTAAATTTTTAGCCGCCATGAATAAGGCAACAGAAGGTATTAATAAGATTAAGAGAATCAATGCCATAGAAGTCTGCATCGCATCTCCGGGTGCATACCCTTGAAACTCATATAAATCACTTATTCTTCCCAAAGTATATGGTCCAAGTGCAAGACCAATCATGCTTAAAGTTAATATAAAAAAAGCTCCTGCCATAGCTCGCATTCGAGGAAGAACTAAATTTGTCACAGTGGTTGCCGCACAACCGACATAAACCGAACTACCTATGTGATAAATGAAGTTGAATAATAAAGAGACATTCCTTGCTTCTGAATAAATCATACCAAGACAGCCTAGGACGGTTATTAAAATTCCTCCTACAAAAATTACATATAATCTACCACCTACATATTTTTCTCTGAGCTTGTCTCCGAAATAGCCACCACCAATAACACCTATGAAAGATCCTACAGCGGTTATTAAGCCAATAAGGGTTCCTATTTCCAATGCAGACATCCCATGGTA
>JGI24820J26691_1000440_pt1 | contig 12501 bp, 10 predicted proteins | sample METZYME_5_50m_FD_26691 | JGI IMG/M metagenome (IMG submission 26691) | reverse complement strand
GCATTGGGTAACATTCACGTCAGCAATTCGTTGCATAGATCTTTATATCAAATAGATTTAACTAAAAATGATACTTTAAAACGTCCTTCAAATGGATGCTTGGAAAGTCATGATCCAAGTCAGATAGGACAAGTGCGAGATCAGCAATTTGAAGAAGTGAAGACTCCTAGCGGTAGCTTTACAGATAATAAACGAGACGACCACCTGTCCTCACAATTTCCACTTGGGGCTGCGCGCGGACAAGTTCACGAAAATTACATCATTGCTCAAACGGAAAATAGTATTGTTATTGTAGATCAGCACGCCGCACATGAAAGACTAGTTTACGAAAAGTTAAAAAAACAAATGGAAGCCGGTAGTGTGGTCCGACAAGTTCTATTAATTCCTGAAATCATAGAATTGTCTAATTCTGATATTTCAAGTTTAATTGCTGAAAAAGACCGCCTTCGCGATGCTGGCTTGGTGCTTGAAGAGTTTGGTGACAACGCCATAATTATACACGAAACACCAGCACTTTTGGGAGATTTTGATGTTGAGTCGTTAATTTTAGACATAATAGATGAGTTATCAAACAGTGGGCATAGTAAAAAATTAGAAGAGGAAATAACTTCAATATTAAGCCGAAAAGCTTGTCATGGATCGATAAGATCAGGCCGAAGGTTAAATCAAGAAGAAATGAATGCACTTCTGAGAGAAATGGAAGTCACTCCCTATTCTGGTCAGTGTAATCATGGTAGGCCAACTTATATTGAACTAAAACTTAAGGATATCGAGAGACTATTTGGAAGAACATGATGTCCCTTAATCTATCATCAATCCTGATCATTCTAATTTTGAGCATAGTTTTTTTGCTCATTCTGATATTATATTTAATGCTTCGGCCTCAACGGAGCCCAGCAGATTCCCAGACACCCATAATCGATAACCTGAACATTTTTGGAGAAAAGATTCAAAAGCTGAGTGAGGGTCAAGAACGTCTAACAGGTGGATTACAAACGGTTTCTGAAGCTCAAGCTAAAGCGCAACTTTCCATGATCAATATGATGGAGGAAAGGCTAGCAAAAGTCCAACTTCAGATGACTGAAAACTTATCGCACTCTTCACGAAGAACGGCACAATCACTTGGCGACCTTCAACAGCGTCTCAGTACAATAGACAAAGCCCAGGAAAAAATAACAAAATTATCTGGAGACGTGTTGAGTCTTCAAGATATTCTGTCAAATAAACAAACCAGAGGAGCATTTGGAGAAATTCAACTAACCGACATAGTTTCTAAAGCTTTACCTAGCGACGGCTTTCAGTTGCAAGCCACATTATCAAACGGTAAAAGGGCTGATTGCTTGATAAAACTACCTAATCCGCCTGGACCAATCGTAATAGATAGCAAATTCCCTCTGGAGGCTTATGAGGCACTTCGAAATGCCTCTTCTGAGACAGAAATATCATCTGCAGTTCGATTATTTCGAACATCAGTTCGAAAACACATTAAAGATATTTCTGAAAAATACATAATTGAAGGCGAAACAGCGGATGGAGCAATATTATTTCTGCCGTCAGAAGCTGTCTATGCAGAGTTACATGCAAACTTCTCTGAGCTGGTTAGAGAAGGCTTTTCTGCCAGAGTTTGGATAGTTTCACCCACAACGTGTATGGCAACACTGAACACAATGCGTGCAATTCTTAAAGATGCCCGTATGCGTGAACAAGCTGGCGCTATAAGAAACGAATTAACATCACTTTATCAGGATGTTGATCGTCTTGGAATAAGGGTTGAAAGTCTAGATCGCCACTTTAATCAAGCTGCAAAAGATATTTCAGAAATAAAAATAAGTGCCGACAAAGCAGGGCGCAGAGCAAAGCGATTGGATAACTTTGATTTTGAAGAAATATCTAAAGAAAATTTGGAAAAAGTTATAAAACTTGACGAAGTAAAATAATTTTTGAGACCATCTTAATTGCCTGTTTGTGGCGAAAGAGCAAGGGGATCCGTTTTAAGTTCTATAATCGCTGGCTTACCTGATAATCGGGCTCGCTGGAAAGTAGGTAAAAAATCATCAGTTTTTGCTACAGTTTCGCCAAAACCTCCATATGATTTCGCAAGCGAGGCAAAATTCGGATTTATCATATTAGTACCCGATATACGCCCAGGATAAAATCGTTCTTGATGCATTCGTATTGTTCCATAAACTCCATTATTTGAAATTATGATAATAATATTTGCTTTATATTGCATTGCTGTACCAAATTCCTGAATAGACATTTGGGCACAGCCGTCACCAGCCAAACAAACAACTTCAGTATTCGGATATTCTAATTTTGCACTGATTGCCGCAGGTATTCCATATCCCATAGACCCAGAAGTTGGCGCTAATTGAGTTTTAAATGATTTGTACTGAAAATACCTATGCAACCAAGCCGCATAATTGCCAGCGCCATTTGTTACAATGGCATCCTCCGCAAGTACGTCATTCAATTGTAATATTATCTTCTCCATTTTTACCAAACCAGGGGTTTCAAATGGCTCCCTCCAGGCGTAGTAGTCGTTCTTTATATTTGTTAAATCACTTCTTTTTTTCAAACCGCTGGCTAAAGCTCCTTCTAAGAAATCAGAGCTATTGCAGGCCAACGATATACTAGGTGTATAAACTCGTCCCAATTCATCAGGATCTGGATGAACGTGAATTAGTGGAATATCGGGATTTGGAATATTCAATAAACTATATCCACCGGTTGTATTTTCACCTAACCGAGCACCAAGACACAGCAACAAATCTGCTGACTGAATATATTCTTTTAATTGAGGGTTTATGCCTAAGCCTACATCTCCCATATAATTTGGATGTCTATTATCAATAAAATCCTGGCACCTAAATGAGGTGCCTATCGGTAAAGATAGTTGTTCAGAAAGTTTTTCTAAATTAGCAGAGGCCTGTTTTGACCACTTTGACCCACCAACAATGCAAAAAGGACGCTTTGCCTCAACTATTCTTGCAACAATTTCAGTTACATTATTCGCATCTGCACTTTGGTTTACCTCAACAAAAGGTTTTGCATCTAATACGTCACAATCTGCTGACAAAATATCTTCTGGGATTGCCAAAACGACTGGCCCGGGACGCCCAGAACATGCAACGCTAAAAGCTCTAGCAATGTACTCAGGTATTCGATCAGCTCTATCTATTTCTGCAACCCATTTTGCAAGAGGCTCAAACATTTTTCGATATTCTATTTCCTGAAATGCTTCACGGTCACGCTGATCGCTAGCAACTTGTCCAACTATAAGAATTAGTGGTGTACTATCCTGGAAAGCAACATGTATTCCTGAGCATGCATTAGTAGCTCCAGGACCACGGGTTACGAAAGCTACTCCCGGCTTACCGGTCAGCTTACCATAGGCTTCAGCCATCATAGATACACCGCCTTCATGACGCCCAACTATTGTCTCTATATCACTTTCCAAAAGTCCATCCAGCGCAGCAAGATAGCTTTCCCCTGGAATACAAAATATACGCTTTACACCTTGAATGCTCAGTTGGTCGATAAGAACTTTTCCACCGTGTCGCATAGAATATTCAATTTAGCCTTTTAAGATTTTAAAATTTTCAATGTGTCCAAGCACCACGACGGTTAGTTGCAAAGTTTTCACCATACCCACCTGCTCGAACATTAAACTTTCTTTTCTTAGGTTCGGTTACTTGGGCATCAATTCCATTTTCTTTAGCATAATCAATAGCTGCTTGCTTAGTTTCAAAAGTTAAAGTGACTTGTGATTGAGTATCACAGAAGATGTCCAACCCATTAAAGGATCAATTTCGCTTGTGTTCTCTGGCGTAAATTCTAAAATCCACGATTTAGTTTTAGCGAGACCTGAAGACATGGCCGTTTTAGATGGTTTATAAATTCTCGCGCGCATGGACACACCCCCTACATCGACCTATATATGCCAGTAAAGCCTATTACTGTTCAAGAGATAAGAAACACCCTTTTGACAATCAATTAAGATTTTATATTTAAAGCGGATTTATTTTGCAAAACAAATCAGAAATCTCATTAGCAAATGCGCCAGCAGATTTACCTGGCAGCCGTGAAAAATTAGAAGGTGGCAAAAAATTTGTTTTGAATACGGACTTTGTTCCAGCCGGTGATCAGCCTTCCGCAATAACGGAGCTCACAAAAGGAATTCTAGCAAATGAACAAGATCAAGTCCTTTTAGGAGCTACTGGGACTGGTAAAACTTTTACAATGGCACACATAATTGAAAGCACTCAAAAGCCAGCAATTATCTTGGCACCAAATAAAACCTTGGCAGCTCAGTTATATGGAGAATTTAAAGGATTTTTCCCAGAGAACGCTGTGGAATATTTTGTGAGTTATTACGATTACTACCAACCAGAAGCTTATGTGCCAAGATCCGATACATATATAGAAAAAGAGAGCCAGATAAATGAGCAAATCGACCGAATGCGCCACTCGGCAACTCGGGCTCTTTTGGAACGAGATGATGTAGTTATAGTCGCTTCGGTCTCGTGTATTTACGGTATTGGTTCAGTTGAAACTTATGGTGCGATGACCCAAGATCTAAAATCTGGCAAATCTTATGATCAACGCCAAATTATGGCTGATCTTGTAGCACAACAATACCGTCGAAATGACCAAGCCTTTCAAAGAGGTACATTTAGAGTCCGGGGTGATGTCTTGGAGGTTTTCCCAGCACACCTTGAAGATCGCGCCTGGAGACTTTCTTTTTTTGGTGAAGAACTTGAAAACATATTTGAATTTGATCCGCTTACTGGAGAAAAAACTAATAACTTGGAAAGAATTCGCGTCTATGCAAATTCTCATTACGTGACACCAAAACCCACAATGCAACAGGCTATAATTGGAATAAAAAAAGAACTTCGTCAAAGATTAGATAACCTCGTTTCAGAAGGCAAATTACTTGAAGCGCAAAGGCTTGAACAGCGGACTAATTTTGATCTGGAAATGTTAGAAGCTACTGGCGTATGCAATGGAATTGAAAATTATTCAAGGTATCTTACTGGCAGGGCTCCAGGAGAGCCCCCACCTACTTTATTTGAATTTATACCTGACAACGCAATTGTTTTTGCCGATGAAAGTCACGTTAGTATTCCTCAAATTGGTGGAATGTACCGAGGAGACTACCGTCGAAAATTTACTCTAGCAGAACATGGATTTCGCCTACCCTCTTGCATGGATAACAGGCCACTAAAATTTGAGGAGTGGGATGCCATGCGTCCACAGTCAATCTATGTTTCAGCAACTCCTGGTGGATGGGAATTGGATCAAACGGGAGGCGTGTTTACGGAGCAAGTTATACGCCCAACAGGACTCCTTGACCCTGAGGTTGAAATTCGACCCGTGGAGATGCAGGTAGATGATCTGTTAGATGAAGTCAGAAAAATGGCTCAAAACGGCTTTAGAACATTAGTTACAACTCTTACAAAAAGAATGGCAGAGGACCTTACTGAGTATTTGAATGAGCAGGGTGTAAAAGTACGTTATATGCATTCTGACATTGATACGATTGAACGAATTGAAATACTAAGAGATTTAAGATTAGGCGCTTTTGATGTGCTTGTCGGTATCAATCTCTTGCGAGAAGGCCTGGATATCCCCGAATGTGGTTTAGTAGCTATTTTGGATGCTGACAAAGAGGGTTTCCTACGATCCGAGACTTCACTTATCCAGACAATTGGTAGAGCTGCAAGAAATGAAAATGGTAGAGTAATAATGTATGCTGATCGCATTACTGGATCTATGGAGAGAGCAATTGCAGAAACAGATAGACGGCGCTCTAAACAAGCTAAATATAATCTCGAACACGGCATTACTCCAGAAACCGTAAAGAAAAATGTCGATGATATTTTGGCTGGACTTTATAAAGGCGATACGGATCAGTCCAGAGTCACTGCGACGATCGAAAAACCGATGGCCGGGGCTAACTTAAGAACTGTGCTTGAAGGTATGCGCTCCGACATGCGGAAAGCTGCAGAGAATTTGGAATTTGAGGAGGCTGCAAAATTGAGAGATGAAATTCAGCGATTGGAGGCAGTTGACTTGGCTGTTGCTGACGATCCTCTTGCTCGGCAAAGCGCCATAGAAGCTGTGTCAAATACAAACAAACCAAGATCTACGGCAGGACGAGGCGGCACCCGCGCCTACCGAGGTAAAAGTAAACCAAAAATTGGCTGATCTATTATAAATTTGATACTTAATTTCGGGTTCTAATAATTACAAAAAACTAAAATTTTCACGCAGAAAAATCACTGTTTTCAATAATGGTTACCCCTGAAATTTTCCAGTTACCGGATATGTTTTTCATATAATACTTTAACAAAAAAAGTTCGTCTTTGTTATCAATTATTCGAACAATTTGAGAATATCCTTGAGGCGTCTCCTCCAGTTTTAAAAATTGAAAATTATTATAACGCCACACCATTGGATAGCCCTTCTTAACCATTCTAGAAAAGTTTTCTACCGAACCGAAGATATCCTTTATTCCTGGGCTGGCATGGGTGAAAGCTTCTGTAAAATCATCAGAAGCAAAAGCCTCTAATTGATTAGAAATAGTATTTTGAATATCAGTCTCTTCGTCCGCAGCTGATATTGTCGCAAAAAAGGTAAAAATAATTACTAATAATCTAAACATACCACCCTCCGATAGCCATCGATTTGTATTAAAACTAGGGCCAAAGATGGGTTCGTCAATCTTTTACAAGCAATCCGTCTAAAGCTTTTTCAATGAGCTGAATTGTTTCTTCAATTCCATAAAGTGCGATAAAGCCACCAAATCTTGGCCCTTGGCTTGCACCTAAAAGAACTTCGTAAAGAGCTTTAAACCAATCTCTTAGAGGATCAAATTTCTCACGGCCACATGCAAAAACAATAGACTGAAGTTCTTCTGCATCCTGATTGCCATCTAAATCACTTAGCATATTACGCAAATCCGTTAAGGCCTCCCTCTCAATAGAACTCGGCAGCCTGAACACTTTATTTGGTTTGACAAATTCATTATAATAACCGATTGCAAAAGAAACAGCTTGATCAAGTTGAGGATTGTTTTCGGGTGATGCATCCTTCGCATATCTCTTTATAAAACCCCAAAGCTGATGGTTATCTTCGGCATTAGCTACCGCTGCAAGATTTAGAAGCATACTAAATGGCACCACCATATCGGACTTGGGTGCGTTTTGGCCATGAATGTGAAAAACTGGATTTGCAGCTTTTGACTTCAGGTCTTGTGTATCATAGGCCCTTAGTTGCTGATGATATTCATCAACAGCTTTGGGTATGACATCAAAATATAAGCGCTTTGCCGTTTTAGGTTTCTGGTACATGAAATAACTTAAACTTTCAGGACTGGCATAAGTTAACCATTCATCTATCGAAATCCCATTACCGGAAGACTTTGAGATTTTCTGGCCTTGATCGTCTAAAAATAGTTCGTATGTGAAATGTTCAGGTGGTCTGTGGCCTAGTATCTTGCAAATTTGATCATAAATTGGAGTGTTAGTGGAATGGTCTTTACCATACATCTCGAAATCTACTCCTAAAGCAGCCCAACGCGCACCGAAATCGGGCTTCCACTGAAACTTCACGTTGCCTCCCGTTACCGGCAGGCTCCAGGATTTTCCATCTTCATCATTAAATGATATGGTGTAATTTTTTTCATCAATCTCATTTATGGGAACATATAACACGCGGCCTGTTTCAGGATGAATTGGCAAAAAAATAGAATATGTTTTTTGTCTTTCCTCACGCAAAGACTTTAGCATCACCTGCATTATTTCATCATACTTTTCGACGGCTCGCTTTAAGATTTGGTCAAATTTTCCAGATTTGTAAAAATCCGTTGCTGAATAAAACTCATATTCAAATCCGAAAGTGTCAAGAAATCTTCTCAACATAGCATTATTATGATGACCGAAACTTTCAAATTTTCCAAATGGATCAGGAACGGAGGTTAAAGGTTTTTGAATGTGTTCAGTTAAAGTTTCCTTGTTAGGAACGTTACCAGGAATTTTTCTCATTCCGTCCAAATCATCTGAAAAGCAAATCAACTTGGCGGGAATATCACTTATTTCCCGAAAAGCCCTCATTATCATAGTTGTCCTTGCTACTTCTCCAAAAGTACCAATATGCGGCAATCCCGATGGACCATAACCGGTTTCAAATAATACGTATCCTTTTTCGGGTGGAGTTTTTTCATAGCGCTTTAAAATGCGACGCGCCTCATCAAATGGCCAAGCCTTCGAAGCCATCCCTGTCTCGCGCATATCCAACATCTTAATCTCCAAGGAATCATTTTCTATTTGTTTTACAAAAACCCATGCTTAATATTGCCACAAATGAGTTAGGTCAATATTCTCTATTTAGGCTGTTTCAAAGGAGACACAGAATGTCCAGAGAAGTAACACCGATTTTAACAGCACAGGATTGCATAGTGGCCATGATGATGGCAATAGCAATATCTGACAGTAATATTAGGACAGCGGAACTGGTTAAAATTCAATCCGCAGTTAATAATCTGCCTATTTTTGCAGAATACGATATAGACAGGTTAAATATGATTTCTCAGACCGTTTTTGATCTCTTCGAGCAGGAGGATGGTTTAGATGCTTTATTCGGCCTTGTAAGAAATAACTTACCCTTGGAATTAAACGAGACAGTTTACGCTTTGTGTTGCGATGTAGCAGCAGCGGACGGATTAATTTTTGAACCCGAATTAAGACTACTAGAAGAAATAAGGCATGAGCTTAATATTGACCGGCTACACGCAGCCGCAATTGAAAGAGGCTCAAGAGCTAGACACATGACAATACGTAAATAAACTTTTGACTTACAAAGTTCATTTTTTCCTAAGCTCTGAACTCGAAACGTTCATTAAGGGCATATTTGAAAAGCACCACCTAGGAGCAGGATAGTATGGAAGAAGCCTTCCNTCATTTGCTGGCAGTTTAACACCTTTGTAGATTTTAGCGGCTTTTGAATTTAAACCCGTTTGACGNGATTGTGGCCTAGCCAAAACACCAATTGGANAATTCTCAATNATCCACTTCCAGTTTTTCCACAAATGAAATTGCGCCAAGTTATCGGAACCCATCAGCCAGACAAATTTTGTCCGTGGATGCTTCGTAGATAGGTAATCCAATGTTTCCCAGGAATATTTTGCACCTATTTCTGTTTCTACGCTGGAAATAATAATTTTAGGATTGCAAATAATTTTTTGCGCTTGCCGCTGTCTAGTTTCTACTGGTGCAGGGGCTATACTCTTTAGAGGATTTCCTGGGCTTATAAGCCAAATTACTTTGTCTAAATTGAAATATTTTATAGCTTGAAGAGAGAAATGAACATGGCCCAAATGTGGTGGGTCAAATGAGCCGCCAAATAGGCCTATTTTCGTACCCGCCAAAAACATTTAATCAAAAATCTCCTCAATTTCGGTCTTTATATTTCGGTTTTTAACAGTTTTCTATAGGTCTATTTCTCAAAAGCTGACTAATCTAATTTAATTATCCTTTTTTAATCTACGACTAAACGATTGCTCATCAACTAATCACAGCGTATTCTCCAGCGCAGTTATTAAAAGGGGAGCAAGTAATGGCGGCTTATCAGTATGTTTATCATATGCAAGGTGTATCAAAAACATATCCAGGCGGAAAAAAATGTTTTGAAAATGTACACTTAAGTTTTCTACCCGGTGTGAAAATAGGCGTAGTTGGAGTTAATGGAGCTGGTAAATCAACATTGATGAAAATAATGGCAGGATTGGACACAGATTTTTCTGGCGAAGCCTGGTCGGCTGAAGGCGCAAAGGTTGGATATTTACCCCAGGAACCTGAATTAGACCCATCAAAAAATGTTCGCGAAAACGTCATGTTAGGTGTAGCTTCAAAAAAAATAATTCTCGATCGCTATAACGATCTAGCAATGAATTATTCTGATGAAACAGCAGATGAAATGGCAAAACTTCAGGATCAAATAGATGCTGAAAATTTATGGGATTTAGACAGTCAAATTGACGTAAGTATGGAGGCCCTCCGATGCCCACCCGACGATGCTGATGTCACAACTCTCTCCGGCGGAGAAAAACGCCGTGTTGCAATGTGCAAACTTCTACTTGAAGCACCAGAAATGTTACTACTTGATGAGCCAACAAACCATTTAGATGCAGAAACGATTGCTTGGTTACAGCAGCATTTAATTGACTATAAAGGTACGATCTTAATTGTAACACATGACAGATATTTCTTGGATGACATAACAGGTTGGATCTTAGAATTAGATCGTGGCCGCGGAATTCCATATGAAGGAAATTATTCAAGTTGGTTGGAGCAAAAGGCCAAAAGATTAGAACAAGAGTCAAGAGAGGATAAAACACGCCAAAAAACTTTGGAACGTGAATTGGAATGGATGCGTCAAGGTCAAAAAGCACGTCAAGCTAAACAAAAAGCTAGGATTAATGCTTATAACGATTTAGCAACGCAATCAGAACGCGAAAAAATATCAAAAGCCCAAATTGTTATTCCAAACGGACCAAGATTAGGTGGAAAAGTTATCGAAGTTGAAAACTTGAATAAAGCAATGGGTGACAAACTCCTTATTGAAAATCTAAATTTTAGCTTACCACCGGGAGGTATAGTTGGCGTAATAGGGCCGAACGGCGCAGGTAAATCAACACTTTTCAAAGTCCTTACTGGGCAAGAACATGAAGACTCTGGAAGTGTCAGCTATGGTGATACTGTTCAACTATCATATGTAGACCAATCTAGAGACGATTTAAAAGATGGCGAAACTGTATGGGAAGCTATATCGGGAGGAGCTGAGGTAATAGAATTGGGCGATGCTCAAGTAAATTCACGCGCCTATTGTTCATCATTTAATTTTAAGGGTGGTGATCAACAAAAGAAAGTTTCCTTACTATCTGGAGGTGAACGGAACAGGGTGCATATGGCTCGTCTTCTAAAGTCCGGTGGTAATGTGTTGTTATTAGACGAACCGACCAATGATTTAGACGTTGAAACCCTTCGTGCTCTTGAGGATGCATTAGTAGATTTTGCTGGATGTGCTGTTGTCATATCCCACGATCGCTTTTTTCTCGATAGAATTTGCACACATATTTTAGCTTTTGAAGGTGATGCTCATGTGGAATGGTTTGAAGGAAACTTTGAAGATTACGAAGAAGACAAGAAAAGAAGATTTGGCCCAGAGGCTTTGGAACCTAAACGGATAAAACATAAAAAATTCACTAGATAAAAGAATTAGAAATTTATCAAAAATAAAATGGTTTTTTGGTGCAATCTAATAATTTGGGTTCAGGTTTTAAAAAACCTTCAACAAATTAGTTCTTAACATCAGGAACATAGAAAATGAAAAATGCAACATTTCACGATTTAAAAGATCAAAGTATTTTTATAACTGGTGGCGGCGCCGGCATTGGAGCAGACTTAACTAAAGGGTTTTTGTCACAAGGTGCTAAGGTAACTTTCATACAAAGATCAAACCCACAAAAATTTTTAGCCGAATGTAAAGGTAAATATAGACATGAACCAATCTTTATAGAATGTGATGTTACCAATACGGAAGAGTTAAAAACAGCGTTACAAGTAACAGCAGAAAAACAAGGAACGATATCTGTTTTAGTGAATAATGCTGCTAATGACACTCGCCACACTTTAGATGAATTCACGTCTGAACAGTGGGACAGTACAATGAATGTGAATTTGAAACCGCATTTTTTTGCAGCTCAAGAGGTGGTAGAGGGAATGAAAAAAAACGGTGGCGGTTCTATAATAAACTTTTCATCAATTTCTTACATGATGGGTAATGAAGGATATCCTGCGTATGCAACTGCTAAGTCTGCTATTACAGGCTTGACTCGTTCATTGGCAAGAGAGCTTGGTCCTTTTAATATCCGAGTTAATGCGATTTTGCCGGGATGGGTTTTGACTAAAAGACAAATGGACCTTTGGGCGACAAAAGAAAGCCTTGCAAAGCATTTAGATCGGCAATGTCTTAAAGAGCACCTATCCGGACCTGATATTGTTGGTGGCACATTATTTTTAGCATCCGGTTTGTCAAAAATGATTACCTCCCAAGCCTTAGTCATAGATGGTGGCGTGGTCGTTACCGGATGAGTAAGATAAGAAACATTTCTTTTATCGCTATCGACTGGGGTACGTCAAATTTGCGTGTCTGGGGCATGGACCAACAAGGAAAAGTTGTTAGCACAATCGATAACGGTAAAGGTATGTCTGCACTCATGCCATGTGAATTTGAACCCTACTTAATGAACCTGATAGAAAATTGGCTAAATGAAGAAGAGGGTTCTCCGTTTCCAATAATAATTTGTGGTATGGCTGGAGCAAAAAATGGTTGGAAAGAGGCAGCATACGTTGAAGTTCCTTGCCCTCCTATAAATCAAGATAAAATAATACATGTAAAAACCAAAAATAAGCGGATTTCAGTAAGTATTGTACC
>JGI24820J26691_1000439_pt1 | contig 12502 bp, 16 predicted proteins | sample METZYME_5_50m_FD_26691 | JGI IMG/M metagenome (IMG submission 26691) | reverse complement strand
TTTCATAGTTGCAAGGTGATGCTCAATAGGCGTACGAGTCTCAATCGCAGAATAAACTAAGGTCTTTGTCTCATGATTCAATTCAATAATTTTTTCTTTAATTTTCCCCATGCCCTCCATTTCAAAGCTTCGAATATTGCCATCTAGATCAACATGATTAACTGTTGGCAACCAATCACATCTTGAAACATTTGAAATCACTTCCCATACCTGATCACCTCTTACACTAAATAAAGTTGTCTCATGAATTTTTTTCATCTTACTTAATTAATTCTTGCGCATTTTTGTTGATCGCAGGACTTACTTCCCCACCTTTCAAATAAGACATCATCGCCAAAAGTAACTTCTTGAATAAAAGATTTCTTATCAAACATAAAGTTCGGCTTGTAAGAAAATGACTGTCCAATCATAGTGCTATTAGAATGGTTGATGATTGTTTCTGTAACAATGCCATCTTTGAGTTCATAAGTCCCTTGACCCACAGAAAGCTTATTACAAAAATTATCTTCACTGGATTCATACCATGTGTACATAACAACTTCCTCGGTATAAATTTTTGTCATTTTAGGTTGGCATAGCTCCAAAGCCTGATTGTTCCATTTTGATTCTGCCAATATCCAAGTTCCTTCTAGATCACCATCATTGGCTGAATGGCTAAATACATTGAAGCTTAAAACGAGTGTGATCAAAGCATAAAATTTCATGACATCTCCTTAGCGAATTATTTAATTAATAATTTATCAGTTATAGATTTATTTGGAAGCCAGTTGCAACTTTTTCTCCAAAAGTGTCTTTAACGATCTGAAAATAAAAAATATCTTGCATAAGGATCATGCTTAAATATTGATTCTTAATTTTATTTGATGGAAAGAAAGTTAGATTATCCACTGTATCTATCATTAACAAATTAGACTGATTGGATTCCCTAAAACCTCCATTGAACGAACCTCTTAAATTGAGAAAACTAAATTCATAACCAAAACGAATATAAGAAGAATTAAAGTTAAATTCATTTGCTCGAAACGTTAAATTTAGTTGGCTGCCCTGTTCAGCAAATTGATCAACTTTTACATGAGAAAATGCATGACCCAAAGCAAATTGAATATTGTTTGTAGTTATTAATGGAGCCTCAAAGTAAGTTTCATAATTCTTTGAACGAAGCTCTGCTCGATTATTTCCAAACCATCGAGTTTCATTGTTTGCGATTGTTGAGATGTCGGTTGCAACCAGACCGATCTTTAGATACCCAGGTTGTATTGAAAACCCGATAAAGTTACCAGCCATCAACCCCGAGACTTTTCCTGCAGTAAAAGATAGATTATTAGATTCAGTTGAATATCCAAGAATTGAAGCCTTATTATTTGTATAACTAAAAACATTGGTGAAAGCATTTGAATGCTTAAGATGATCGGTAAGATAGGTTGATTGAGTCACAGCCTTCAAAAAACCATCTGCTTTAGTTAGGAAATCAGCAAGCAATGATTCAGCTGGTGGATCTAATAGCTGATAAAAAGAAGTTGTGCATGTTGTTTCAGCACAAGTCTGATTAGATCCAATAAAGTCATAATGATGATTACCATCTATCTCAACCGGCCAAAGTAAAACATCTTCATCGGCATCCACAAAATCATCATAAAGTTCAAAGGTGTTGCCATTATTAACAAAAACACTGGTTCGCGTGCTCACATCAATAATGTCTAGATCGCCATCATGATCGTAGTCTTTAATGTGCATTTTTCCTTGGCCAACCCACCATGATGAATAGGGGTTACCGTCAGCATATTTGGCATGATCAGGACTAATTGCTGCTGTAACATCAATAAAATTTTTACCCTGTTCATTTTGAAAGAACTGAATTACGCGAGAGTTGTAATATGGTTCATGAATGGTGGATGCAAGAACAATATCAAGATAACCATCGTTATTAAAATCAAAAACCTCCATATCATTTGCGTTGCCATTCGCTTCAAAGAAGTTTGTTGGCAGCTCAATGGATTCTCTTTGCGTCCAATCATTATTCCCATCATTAAAATAAACAACTCCAGCACTGTCTTTGGAAAAACCATATCGGTCAGCGATTATTGGGTTAAACCAACCTAAAGCAATATCGCCATAACCATCATTATCAAAGTCTCCAATTGCTGCGGTGGTGGGCCAAATGTTATCAACATTGTTCCCCCAATTGTCGTAATCAACTTCGACCCATTCTGTAAACTGAGGGATATTGTGATTCGCAGTAAAGAAACCACTGCCATCGTTAATTAGTGCGGTAAAGGGNATGGGTTGGGTGCATCCGGAACATTCATCGGTCGCACCACCAAATTTAAAGCCTGTAACTGTAGAGTCTACAATCGGCACAAAAATATCTAAATCTCCATCTCCATCTAAATCTCCGTAATGAGCATCGTGAACAAAAATTTGGCCGTGGGCATCATTGAAAAATAGATCAGGTAAATTTGTATGACTCAAATTTTCAAGCCTACCCTCTCCGTCACTCAAAAAAAGAATGCTGGTGTCGTAATAATCACTGATGCCATCGCCATTAAAATCGGCAACAATNTTGCCGTTGGTATAGTCCTGTTGATTGCCGCAGGGATGCATCGTATCAATTTCATCGGATAACCAACTCCTCCCTCCTTGCTCCCTCCTTGAACACAAGGAAATATTCCATCATTAAACATCTCGGGACTCAAAGCATAGTGACCGTTGCCATCATTAATGAACGTAAACATTAAATCTTCTAAGACGTAATTGCGGTTGCAACAATTATTACCCACGTAAATTAAATCAACATGCTCATCATTGTTTAAATTGGCTTCAAACCATTGAGCGTTACTTGAGTAAGGACCGGCGTCNGAGATTTCGTCAGGATTATAAGAGTCCCCTGGATGCGTGCCCTCCGTGGTAACTTCTAGAAAGCCATAATCAACAATCTTATATTTGTCATTTGAAGGCCAATAGGAGCTTGCAAAAAAAACCGAAGTTGAATAGGTTGCTGTAACATCTCCCCAAGGTGATACCATCTCATTGGTAAAAGCCTCAAAAGCGATTCTTTGGTCAGTTTCTTGCTGAGTGGCTTCCTGAGGAATAATGGTTGGAGCCTTGCTTGAGCCACCACCTGAACATGCAATTAGCTGAGCGACCAGGAAGCAAAAGATTACTGTTTTAAGCGAATAATTTTGCTTTTTCTTCAAGACTAAATTTAAGTAGGAAATGATTTTAATAATAGATTAGTTTAGCAAAAATGAAAAACTTGAAATCCTACTATTCGGACTAAATTTAGTTTACTAGATCACTCCAATTAATAACTTGCAATTCTGGCATGGGGACATCTTCATCCATAGCATCTAACCATCGCAAAGTAATAAAGCCAAAATTATGGCCGCTAGTGTCCAGCCAATTTGGGTGACCAGGATCTTTATGCGCAACAATAAATTCTACCGAGCCATCCTCATTATAATTTACTTCATCCAACGTCATAGAGGTAGGTCTGTGGAGGTAGTCTGCTGTTTCATGCCATCGAGATTCTAAAGCAATATTCCAATATCGTGTTTTTGGTGGCTGAACAAGCATAATTAAAGCCTCATCATCTGCAAGTTGGTAACTACCAATCATATAAAGATTATCATTGCCGCTTATCGCCCCTCCCAAGCTATCAGACGTAGCCTCAATAAATACATTGGTTTTCTCCATCAATTCTGGCAAAACTCTTTGATGCAGAGTAGTCAAACTTAAAAAGGCATAGCTGGTACTTATAATTGCATCTGCAATCTCTTGATCAGTGACAGGGCTAAATTGAATTGGGGAGCCTAAGACTTCAATGTTTAATGTGGGTAATTCCTCTTTCTTTCGATTAGCAATGTATTGCCTTACCAAGATACCCGATGCATCATCTGGAATTTGAACCCATTGACCTGAAATATCAGTCGGTTCTTGACTGAGAATCAAAGTAAAGTTTCCGTCTTGGTCGAGTTCAAGTGTCTTATCGCTGAGATATGCAAATTGACGCCGAGGCGTGGTGCCTTGTCCAGCATTAAACGTGAAACCTAAATAACGAACACTGCCAATATTGCCTGTAATTTTATAGTCGTACTGTCCATCAATTGCAGCGAACTCATACTCAGCATCTGGATTATCGCCCCCAACCTTTCGAACTAGAGTATCCATTCTCTGAAAATAAGGCCTTTGTGGATTTGCATCGGCAGCTACTTCCACGCTCATAGCAACAGCTCGCAATAACCAGCGCATTCCTTCGGCAGCTTCCTGTTCAGTCCTAGCATCATTCAACACCATCTCTCGAGTAGCAGAAAGCAGTTCTTCAAAATCTAATAAAGCTTGATGAGAGGCAAGTGTTGAATAATCTTCATTTGAACTGATCCCAAGATTTATAAGAGTTGAATAAAGAGCTGGACCTCGAGGAGTTTGATAACCTAAAAAAACACCAATAAAAACTAGCAAAAATCCAATAAGAAGCTTTTTAAGCATGATCACTAATAATGTTATCTAAATTAAGACTAATATGGAATTGGAGCGGGAAACGAGGTTCGAACTCGCGACCTCAACCTTGGCAAGGTTGCGCTCTACCAGCTGAGCTATTCCCGCTTTTGAGTTGATTAATATACATCTGAGAGATTAAGCAATCAAGAAAATATTAATTGCTTATTTTTTTNATAATTTGGTCTCTATGCTCTCCTAAGGCTGGAGCTGTTTTAGTTACTTTCATTCTATTGCCATCGAATATTGCTGGATGTGAAACAGCGTTCATTTTTCCTTGATGTGGGCTATCCATCTGAAAAATAGTGTTGCTAGCTATAACTTGTGGTTGATTGACCACCTCATCACGAGGGACATATGGAGAGCAAGGCACGTCATTATCTCTCAAAGCATTTATTGCCTCTTCAACAGTGAAATCATTAAATCTAAAGAGTGATTCTTGAAGAAGTTCTGTCATGTTCTGACTTCTAGCTGAAGCATTTTCAAATCGAGGGTCTTTTTTAAATTCCGGTTTTCCAATGGCATTAAAAATTCCAAACCATTGACTATCTGTCATAGCGGCGATAGTAAAGAAACCATCCTTAGCGATAATGAGACTTGAGTATGTAGAGGATAATGGAGGAGCCGTTTTTACATCATCATCAAGCAAAGTATGATTCATCATCCCATCAGGCCACAAAAAAAAGATTGCTGAATCAAGCATGGATAAAGTGATGTGGCTTGTTTTGCCTGTTCTTTCTCTTTTGAATAAGGCAGCGGTCAAAGCTTGGCATGCAGTATATCCAGTAATTTTGTCACAGATTAAAGATTTCATATACGCTGGCTCATCACCATTTGACTGGATGCTGGTTGCACCAGACATTCCTTGAATAACGTGATCATAAGCAGGAGCATTTGCCAAAGGTCCCGTTTCTCCAAATCCGGAAATAGATACATAAATAATATGAGGATTAATATTTCTCAAGACATCCAATCCAAGACCCAATCTCTCATTCACCCCAGGTCGGTAATTACTGATAAATACATCGGCCTCTTTAACTAACTCAAGTAAAATTTTACGCTCTTCTTTATCTTTGAGGTCCAGATTAAGTGATTGCTTGCCTCGATTGCAGTTTGCAAATATAGCTGAAATGCCACCTTTTTGTGTTCCAAGATAACGCATTGAGTCCCCTGATCCAGTTGGCTCAACTTTAATTACTTCAGCGCCTTGGTCGCAAAGAATCATAGATGCCAAAGATGCTGTCACTATGCTTGATAGTTCTAAAATTTTTATGCCTTCAAGTGGTTTATGGATGCTCATAGAATTTTTCTCATTTAATTTCTTACCCTCATCATATGACTCATTTATTTTAATACCAAGCTCAGGTATAAAATTACTATTAGATTATTACGTCAGTGGTGATGATTAGAAATAGATAGTAGATCACATTCAAAAAAACATTAATGATGCTTACATCTTTCAATTTTTTGAATAAAATACGCGCTGCAACACAATTAGTTACTATTGATGAAAAGCTATTCTAGTAATTTGTTTGGAGCACAAGCTCTTATTTTTATATTAATGATACTTAGTACCCTTAAAATCGAAGCCTTTGATATTGATCGATTTGATCAAAACAATGCATTTGTACTTGGCAAGGATCTCGTTGCCATGCCATATGGCATGCAGCTCCTTGAGGCCAAAAATGTTAGCGCTGATGAATTGATTATTGGCATTCATGGTGGCAATTCTGAAGGGTATGAATGGATTTATCCTTTTTGGCAATTAAATAAAGAATCTAATCAAGTATTTTTCTATCGTTGGAATGATAAAAGATGTGCTAATGCCAATAATGTTGAGTTAATGAACCATATCGATTCATTGATTAATAATTATTCAAGTGTTAAAAGGATAAAAATTCTTTCCCATTCATACGGCGGAACTCATCTCTTATATTCGCTTGATCTAATTGAAGAAAGTATCGCAAACAAAAATCAGAATCTTAAAATTGAAATACACTTTATTGCATCCCTGCTGTCTCCTCCTCTTCTACTGAGACTGGGATGTCAGTTTAAGACAGATTTTAAGAATGACTACTCGATGGATATATATAATTGGAAAACAATCCAAGAGATTGATGGAGCTTTTAGAAATTACAGAAAAGATCCACAAGAAATTAGTATCTCCAGTGCATCACAAACACGGCTCCCAGAAACTTATAATGGTAGAAAACTAGGCCATAACTGGTCCATCAGCTGGGTCGCCGATCAAATCTCAAAAAGTAACTGAGGGACAGTAATTATTTATAAGTCAAAGTTTGGGCTTATGGCAACAGAATACTCTGATTTGATTTGGTCCATGAACTCTTTAATGGCTTGATCAGAGTTTGCTTCTAAGTAATCTGCCAGCAAAACATTTTTAACTGCATCAAACGAAGGAACTTTAAAATTTTCAATGCTAGTAATCTTTACATTGTGATAACCAAAAGCGGATTGAATGGGACCTACCCATTGATCAGTATCAAGCGTATCTATTACCTCTGCAAATTCTCCCCCAAAGATATCCTCTATTTTTTGCAAAGGATGGCTGGTGAAGGTGTCTCCAGAATAGAAAGGCAACCCTGCTTTAGAGGGTTGGCCGGATAATAGTTTACTTAGAGATTTCTCTGCTTCTTCACGAGCGCTGGCATCGTTACCAAAAAAATAATGCTCAAACGTATAGAGATCCTCGGTTACATAATTACTCTGATTTTGTGCAAAGAAATTCTTTAGATCTTCGTCACTTGGGGTGAATGTTTCCGCATCGCGTTTAAGGAAAATAATTTTTTGTGCAAGCCTTCTTCTGATGATTTCATCATCCTGTTCTAGGCCAAGTTTTAAAGCTTCTCGATAAAGTATTTCCTCTTCAATGAGATTGTTAATTAAATTAATCAACTCATCAGCATTTGGGTTTCTACCAACTTGGGCATTCCACGAAGTAATTAGGTTATTGATTTGTCGGTCTGATATATAAATATCACTATCCAAATCATTAGAATTAAAAATAGATTCTGCCAAGTAGATGCTAACGCCTACGAAAAAAAACAATAAAATGCGTTTATTCAATTTAAGATTTATTGGATAGAAGTTCGAGGGACTCAACCATTTTCATACGAACAATCTCAACAGCCTTCAAGGGCCTGATCATNACTTTAAAGTCTATAATTTTTCCTGCTTCATTCCAGGTAATCATATCGATGCCATTNACCCAGATACCATCAATATCAGTTTCAAACTCCAAGACAGACTCCATTGCTTGGTGAACTTCTCTAACATATTTAAAACTTTCCATATTGAAAGATTCGCCTGCAGAAGCCAGATAAAGCTTTGTCATTTCTTTTCCTTGAATGGGTTTAAAGACAACCGGTGAGTAGAAGACCACACTCTCATCAAGAATCTCCTCAAGAAAACCTACATTTTGGACATGCAAATTATCATGCCAAGATTTAATAAAATTTTGAGCATTAGACATGAGGATATTATAACCACGTAAAAGCAAATATTGTTGTCATCAAATCAAAGTCTATATAGACTTTAGTTATGAAGAAAAATCTGTACCTAGGCCTTGGTTTAATTATTTTTTTTGGGTGCTCACAAAACTTTGAGAAGGTATATGACTGCGATGGCGTTGAGGTTGTCTTTAATGATTACGATAGGTTATTTGTGGTTGGTGGCGTTGATTTAAGTAGTCGAGAGGGCTTCTTTATGAATCAAACAACAGTGTTTGGGAAATTTTATGAGAATGCAGATGGTTCAGCTGTGGTAACTTTTAGTAAAATAAATAATACCTTAGAGTTCAGTGACCCCAATCAAACTTTGACAGCACAATGTACTGAAAAATAACGAAGGGGGTTTAACCCCTTCGCTGCAGTTTTAGAAAATTTGTTCTGTAATGTAGATACGGTAGTTTGAACAACTCTCAATCAAATCATTGAGTGCTTGGTCTTCTTTAGATCCATTTATATTTTGCCAATAATTATCTGCGCCTGAACCCAATTCCTCTACAGTACGAGCGTACAATGAATAAACATAGTCATAATCGCCTTCGGTAGCTCCTGGTCCGGGGAAAATCATCTTACGTCCAAGATTATCACCCGTCTTTTTGGCCGCTATAGCAAAGTCTTTGTATGCATCAAAAACTTGGTTGTTATTAACGCCCTCTTTCATCTTGCAGTCTGCAAATCTTACAGCACCAATATCACGGTCTCCCTCAGGTGCTGAGATAGCCCATTGCCAAGTATCTACAGCTTGTACTGTCGCGACCGGTATTTTAGCGGCTTGGCTGCCTCCGTTTTTGATCCAGTAGCCCATTCCTTTATACATCTCAGTGGCGCTGGGCCATAAACCAAGAAAAACAGCATCATGAGCGGTTAGATCTGAACCAAATTGTGGGCTAAATAAGACAACTTCAAAGTTATCATAAACATCCGTTTTGCTTAGCACCTTCTTTTGATTTTCAAGTACCCAATCTTTAAGATCGCTATAGTCTTTGCCTGGTAAATACTTCAAAGCATAATACTCTGCTTTATTAGCTACAGGCTCGTACTTATTTTCTTGAGCGGCAACAAGACCACTCAAAAGTAAGCTAAGTGTTAATAGTATTTTTGTCATTTTTTTCTCCTTTAAACTATATTGATTCTTTTATTCCAAGACGTTTAACGCTATTGACCACGCTATCCCATCCACTCTCAAGAATTGGGTTCAACAGATCCGCAATTCCTGTATCAATCCTCCATTGAAGGTAGGTTTCATATTGCTCGAGTGAGTCCCAATCCTCAATCAATGTGTAAGTCTTAGTTTTATCTTCATAATAGACGTCTATGCCAAGACAACCATCAAAGTCTCTAGTCACCACAAGAGCCTCCTTAAATACATCGGCCATCTCTTGAACTTTATCTGCCTTTACTTTGAAATCAGCAATAACAACATTTTTCATAATTATCTCCGGAAATTTACTAATAAGTAAAATATACAACATAAGGCTTAAGTTGATTAGAAGTTATTAAAAATTTATGAAAAAAACTTGAGAATAGATTCTTGTTCAAATTGTGTGTTCAAAGTTGGAGTATGACCAATCCCCTTAATTTCATGGCTTATGAAGTTCTTCATTGTATGCATTTTTTTTAAAGTCTCATTCGACAACAAAGTTGAAAGCTCACCTTTAAAAAGAAGTATCTCAGAACTAATTGCCTCCCAAATTGGCCATAAATCTGTTGCTGATGGGCTTGCTGCTTCAAAGAGTACTCTGATGCTTTGATCGTAATCAAATTGCCATGAGCCATCCTTGTTTTCTTTCATATTAGCAAAAATATGATCATTCCATTCTTGATTTGAAAAGTTTGGAAATGCCGGCATATGTCTTTGCTGTATGGTTGTAAATGCATCATCTTTAGATTTGAAGATTTCACCCTTTCCTAAATAAGAAGCAATATTATTCACACCGGTACTGCCAATTTCTGGACCGCAATCATTGAGGACGATTTTTGGAAATATGATAGGGTCAAAGGCTGACATAGTCATGGCCATAAATCCTCCCATTGAAGTTCCTACTAGATAAACTTTTTTAAACCCTAAATGTTCAATTAAGTTAGTCATGTCGGTAAGGTATGTCTCGGGGCTATATGCCATCGGGTCTTTAAGATAAGAGCTTCTCGCTCTCCCTCTCTGATCTACTGAAATTACATAAAATGATTGTTGAAGGAATTGCGCTAACTGATGAAAGTCATTGGCATTTCTGGTGAGCCCATGCATACAAAGAACTGGTTGATTGTTTGGATTGCCGTAAGATCTAAAATATAAAGATCCTCCGTCAGGACAGTCAAAAAAAGATTCTGTGAAGCCTGATTTAGTTGCCATACCTAAAGTTTAGCTCAAGAGCTTGCTAAAGGCGTTTTTTTCTTTGGTTTCTGAGCTTTCTTAGACGACGGTACTCTTCTTGAGTTCGCTTTTCCACAATTGCTCGCTTCATATGGCGTTTTTTACGAGCAAGCTCAGATTTTAATAATCTTTCAGCTCTTTTCATTCTTAATTTATATTCCCACAAGTTAGGGTGATAATCAAGAATGGCTAAAGATGAGCTTTTAGGATGTATAAGACTAAAAAAGCCGCTCATTTGAGCGGCTTATTAAGGTTCATAAAGGGGGATTTATGATCCTGAAACTACACTTGTATTGCTTGACGAGCCTGTTACAGACTTAAGTAAGTAACATTTACCCTCAACTGTGTCTAAATTAAAAGCGACTGCTTTTGATTTCTTTTCTGCCAATGCTTTGCAGCCTGAAACGGAAGTATATTTTTTAGTAGTTTTTACACTTAAAATTGAACCTTTTAATTTAATGCCCTCTGATACAGCAAGGCTGGCATCAACAGGTAAAGCACCAAAAATAAGTGCAAAGAGGCTTAGGGGAAGAATTGATTTCATGTTTACTCCAATATTTAATTATTTATATGCAACTTATGTGCCAAAAAAACATACTATTTTTATACTTTTGTACCGCATAAAATTTAACTCAGGGTCGTAGACAAATTTGTTAAAATTAATTTATGGATATCAAAGTAAAAAAGCTAGAGGAGATGCTTCAGCAAGCCCGATCCAAGATTGAAGATATCGATCCCTTCAGCATCGTTGGTAAAGAAGATCAATACACAATCATTGACGTAAGAGAGCCGGCTGAAGTTCAAGAAACGGGAATGATTTTAGGTGCTCATAACATACCTAGAGGATTGCTTGAATTTCAACTAAAGCCAAGTGAAGGTTTTCCAGCAGATACCCCAATTTTGGTTTACTGTGCAGTGGGTGCAAGAGCTGCACTTGCTGGAGTAACCCTAAAAGAGTTGGGTTTTACTAATGTAAAAAACCTTGGTGGTTTTAAAGACTGGCAAGACGCCTCTCAGTAGTAGGCTATTTTAACTGCTCAAGTAAAACAGCTAGATGTTTATCTGCTGCATACTTATATTCAGGGCTAGCACCAGCCATAACCTCTCCTTTAACGGCACAAGATTCATAAGCAGCTCTTCGAGCTATGGGATCTGAAAAGTCTAATTCTTTATTTTCAGGATCGTATACTTTTTTTGTAGTACCAGAAAGCTTCAACTTACAGTTAGCCCAACTGTAAGCATCAGGATGAAGTTCTAGGGGTGCATCAGCATCGAAAGAATGAAATGCATTTGGATACAATTCAATATGAGCATCACCTCCCTCTTTATTTATTGTATTTACCAAATCAATGCATGGCGCCGCAGGAGTCCAATTATCCGCCTCACCAATATAAATCTGAAGATGATCATGATCCCACTGATTAAGATCCGGCAATGCTAGGCAACCTGGATACCACATAAGATAACCTGCATAATTTGAATCTTCGTCATGAATTTCATTTTGTAATGGAGTCCAAGCATTGAACAAGCTTGCTGTTCCCCCAAGACTCCAGCCTGCTGCAAAAATCTTTTTAGTATCTACTCTTGAGTCTTTACTCATGAGGTTAAGGGCTTGAGCCATTTCATAAATAACAGTTTCACTGGTCACATTAATTTGATCTCCAACTGTGCTGGAAACATTTCTTGAATCAAATGGATGAATTGCAAAAACCAAATAATTTGCTTGTCTCATCTGTTCTAAATACCTGCGATGATGATCCCTCCAATTTAGTGAGCCATGCGATGCTATTACCAGAGGATATTTTTTTTCTACATCATAATTGTCAGGAAAGTGCAAAATACCAAAAGCATCTTGATCTTTTTGAGATTCAAGATTGCCATCAAAAAGATTCTCAAAGCCATATATATTCTTTGATTTAAAAAATATTTTTTCTTGTTTATAGGTTCCTGAATTAGTGTCGTTGACTGTATCAGCACAAGAATAAATAAATACAAACAGTGCCGATAAAATTAAATTTTTAAACATAAAGAATCCCTTTTAATTCATATAGTTAAATTATTCTTTAGCAAATAATAATGTCATTCTGTCACTCTCACCGATGGCTATATATTT